>Ga0180009_10008276_pt1 | contig 10358 bp, 10 predicted proteins | sample OS_PC_MetaG_FD_123537 | JGI IMG/M metagenome (GOLD analysis project Ga0180009, IMG submission 123537) | Groundwater microbial communities from the Aspo Hard Rock Laboratory (HRL) deep subsurface site, Sweden - OS_PC_MetaG | ecosystem: Environmental > Aquatic > Deep subsurface > Groundwater... | reverse complement strand
GTTCTCCACCGGGGCGTAGGCCACGAACAGGGCGTGGGAGCGGTACTTCCAGGGCACGTTTTCCTCGTCGCCAAAGGATTTCTCGAACTTGAGCCCCACCACCTGGGCGGTGCCGGTCTTGCCGGCCACGGTGATCCCCGGCAGGCGGGCCCGGCGGGCGGTGCCGTGTGGCTCGTTGACCACCGCGCTCAGGCCCTTGGCTATGGTTTCAATATGCTCGGGGGCGATGGCCACCCGGGCCGTCACCGGCTCGGGCGCGGGCACCGCCGAGCCGCCGGGCGGGGTCACCGTCTTGACCAGGGTGGGGGTCACCAACAGGCCGCCATTGGCCACCACCGCCGTCATGCGGGCCATTTGCAGGGGGGTGACCAGGGTGAAGCTTTGGCCGATGGCCAGGGAAAGGGTTTCGCCGTCCTGCCAGGGCTCCTTGAAGCGCTTCTTCTTCCACTTGGAATCCGGCACCAGACCCGGGGACTCGTGGGGCAGGCTTATGCCCGTGGGCCGGCCCAGGCCAAAGGCCCGGGCCCACTTGGCCAGGCGGTCCACCCCCAGCTTGAGGCCGGTCTTGTAGAAGAACACGTCACAGGACTCGCGGATGGCCTTGTGGATGTCGGTGTGGCCGTGGCCTCCCTTTTTGTAGGCCCAACAGCGGTAGTAGCGGCGGCCGAAAGGCATCTGGCCGGCGCAGAAAAATCGGGTGGTGAGGTTGATGGCCTTTTCAGCCAGGCCGGCGGCGGCGGTGACGATCTTGTAGGTGGAGCCGGGCGGGTACATGCCGCTGACGGCCCGGTCCTTCAAGGGATGTAGCGGGTCTTCGGACAGGGCCTTCCACTGCTCCACGCTCATGCCGGTGATGAAGTCGTTGGGGTCGAAAGTGGGGCTGGAATAAAGGCAAAGCACCTGGCCGGTGCGCGGGTCCAGGGCGGCCACCGCCCCCACCCGGCCCTCCAAGGCCTTGGCCGCCGCCTTTTGCAGGTCCAGGTTGATGCTCAGGGTGAGGTCCGCCCCCCGGCTGGCCGGGACCTCTTGCAGCAGCTTGATCTCCCGGCCCACGGCGTCCACCTCCACCTGGCGGGCGCCCCGGCGGCCGTGCAACATCCTCTCCCGGCTCTTTTCCAGGCCGTAGCGCCCCACCCAGTCGCCCATGCGGTACACCGCCCGGTTGCTGACCTCCAACTCCCGCTTGTTTATCTCGCCCAAATAGCCGATGACGTGGGCGGCCAGCTTGGGGGCCAGGTAGGCCCGCTGGTAGCGCACCAGCACCTTCACCCCGGGCAGCTCATAGCGGAAGGTTTCCAGCAGGGCCAGCTGGTGGCGGTCCAGATGGGTGCGCAGCACCACCGGCTTGAAGGGCGGCTGGCCCTGGGCGGCCCATCGGGCCTTGTCGACCTCTCCGGGTTTCAGTCCCACCAGGTTGTTCAGGCGGCGGGTGAGGGTGGCCCAGTCGGCCACGTCCTCGGGGATCACCGCCAGGGTAAAGGCCGGGCGATTGTCGGCCAGCAGGCGGCCCTTGGCGTCGAAGATGAGCCCCCGGCTGGGGGGCAGATCCACCAGGCGTATGCGGTTGGTCTCGCTGAGAAGGCGGAAGTGCTCGCCCTTGAGCAGCTGCAAAAACCACAGGCGGCCCAGGAGCACAACGAAAGCCAGGCCCACCACCACCGCGGCGGTGAGCAGGCTGCGCCGGATATGGGGGTTCTCTCCCGGCTCCAGGCCCCGTCCACCCACCGAGGCCGGTTTGGGCACCTGGCTCAGGTTCATGGGACGGCCTTGTATTCCGAGGGCCAGCAACGGGCCAGCAATCCCACCAGGGCCTCGTTGAGACCAAAGAACAGGGGTGCGGTGAGGGCGCTGATAAGGCCCTGGGCCAAAAACAAAAGGGGTAGGTTCGCCGGGGGCACGTAGGAAGGCACGGTGAGGGTCACTCCCCCGGCGGTGAGCAGATGGGCCAGGACGCTGAGCACGCCCACCGAAAGCATCTGAAAAGGCCAGGAGGCGATGTCCAGCTTGCGCCGGGCCAGTTGGCAGATGACGTAGATCACCGAGAAGATCACCAGGTTGAGGCCCATGACCCCGCCGGAGAGCAGGTCGGCCAAGTAGCCCAGGAACATGACCACCACGAAGCCCAGCACCAGGGGCAGGCGATAGCCGGCCGAGACCACCAGCACGATGAGGGGCTCCAGGCGCAGGGGCCCCAAGGCCCACCAGGAAAAGGCGGTGGAGCCCAACACGGCCAGCAGGAAGCCCAAGACCAAGGTGGCCAGGGCCCGGGGCCCGCGGCTGGCGTCGCGCCTCAACCTAGCCTCGCCGGGCCCGCCGGGGGCTCCATATAGTAAGGTAGCGTTTCATGGCCACGGCCCCCTATTGGTCCAGCTGGCGGCGGCGCAACATAACCAGCACCTCCTCCAGCCTCCCGAAATCCACCGCCGGGGATATCTCCACCCGCTGGAAGGCCCCGTCCTCTTCCTGACGCACCTTGGACACCGTGCCCACCAGCACCCCCTTGGGATAGACCCCGGCGGCCCCGCTGGTGACGACCTTGTCGCCCGGCTGCACGTCCTCGGTGTGGATGACGTACTTCAAGCGCAGCTCGCCGCCGGGCGCGCCCTCCACCACCCCCCGGGCCCGGGAACGCTGCACGATTACGTCCACCCCGCTGTTGGGGTCGATCAACAGCAGCAGCTTGGCGTAGTGGGGGCTGGCCCAGATGATCCGCCCCACCGCACCCCGGGCGCAGACCACCGGCATCAGGGGCAACACTCCATCGGAGGAGCCCTTGTTTATTATCACCGTCTTGAACTGTGAGCTGGGGTCGGTGCCCACCACCTCGGCGGCGACCATGGGGTAGTCCAGGTTCCGCTTGAACTCCAAAAGCTTCTTTAGCCGCCGGTTGGCCAACTCCAGCTCGTCGTGGTCCACGGTGCGCTGCTTGAGGGCGGCCAGCTCCCGCCTGAGGCGGTCGTTCTCCTCGGCGGCCTGCACCAAGGCGAAGTAGTGCCGCCAAATGGAGTTGAACCACTGGCCCACCCCGCTGATGCCCCGCTGCACCGGACCGGCCACTTCCAACAAGTAGCGGCCGGCGGGGATGCGCTCCACCCCTTTGCCCGCGCTGAAGGAAAAGTAGGCCAAGGCCCCCAGAACAAAGAGGCCCACGATGATGGGAAAGCGATACTTGCGGAAAAAGTTCACGGCGTCATGACTAATAGTTGCAACCGTAACCAACGACGCCGCCGGGCGATTCTGGCGGCCGCTACTTGATCATGACCTCCTTGAGGAGGTCGATGTTGTCCAAGGCCCTGCCCGAACCCAACACCACCGTGGACAGGGGGTCCTCGGTTATGGCGATGGGCAGATGGGTCTCTTTGGCCAAAAGGGCGTCCAGCCCCCTGAGCAGGGCGCCGCCGCCGGTGAGCACGATGCCGTTGTCCACGATGTCCGCCGCCAACTCCGGCGGAGTCTGCTCCAGGGCGATCTTCACCGTCTCCACGATGGCGTCGATCTGCTCGGTGATGGAGTGGCGCACCTCCTCGGCGGTGATCTTCAGGGTCTTGGGGATGCCGGTGATGAGATCTCGGCCCTTGACCTCGATGGATTCGGGCATGGGATCCCCCGTTTCGGCGTCCTCCTGCCCCGGCGAGGGGTTGCCCGTAAAGTCGAGGTAGGCGTTGCCGATGGTGGTCTTGATCATCTCGGCGGTGCGTTCGCCGATGAGCAGGTTATGCTTGCGCTTGATGTATTGCAGGATGGCCTCGTCCATCTTGTCGCCGCCCACCCGCACGCTCTTGGCATAGACCACGCCGGCCAGGGAGATGACCGCCACCTCGGTGGTGCCTCCCCCGATGTCCACCACCATGCTGCTGGTGGGCTCGGTGATGGGCAGGCCCGCCCCGATGGCCGCGGCCATGGGCTCCTCGATCAGGTAGACTTCCCGGGCCCCGGCGCTCTCGGCGCTTTCCTTCACCGCCCGCTTTTCCACCTGGGTGATGCCGCTGGGCACGCTGATGATGATGCGGGGCCGCACCAGGGTGCGCCGGGCGTGGACCTTGCGGATGAAGTGCCTGAGCATGGCCTCGGTGACTTCGAAGTCGGCGATGACGCCGTCCTTCATGGGGCGGATGGCCTGGATGTTGCCCGGGGTGCGCCCCAGCATCATCTTGGCCTCCTTGCCCACGGCCACCACTCGGCTGCCCCCCCGGGCGTCTTTGCGCACCGCGACCACGCTGGGTTCGCTGAGCACGATGCCCTTGCCTTTGACATAGACCAGGGTGTTGGCCGTGCCTAAGTCAATGGCCATGTCGTTGCTAAACATTCCAAGCAGTGGATCGAGGAACATGGAGGCTCCCAGGGCAAGAAATGTAGGGTGAACATCTCCGGGCGTCAAGGGGGAGACTACCAGACCCAGCCGGGGCAAGCAACCCTTTTAAGGTCGAATCTTGGTAACTTGCGGCCCATTGCCCCCCCACAAGACATGCCTGGGGCGCGAGCCGGGGATTTGACAATAACCGCCTCTTGTGATTAACTTTGCACCTTGCATGGCCGTCCGCCTGCGGGCGCGGGCTCCAACCATGGCCCCGCCGACATTCAGGGCGCGCCCCACACTGCGGCCTCAGTCCGGTCAATGCGGCCGGTGGGGGTCCTATACCTGTTTTTGCAAAGGGTGGTTACCGATGAAACAGACCTATCAGCCCAGCAATACCAAGCGCAAGCGCACTCACGGCTTTTTGGTGCGCAGCCGCACCCGCGGCGGCCGCGCCGTTCTGGCCCGCCGCCGCTCCAGGGGCCGCAAGCGGCTGTCCGTGTGAGGCCAGCGGGGGCCGATGCCCGGAAGGGATTTCTCTCTGCCCAAGGAGGCGCGCCTGCGCAAACGGCCCCAGTACCTGGCCGTGCAGGGCGGCGCTCAACGCCGCCGCAGCCGTCACTTTGTGCTGCTTTGGCGGGCCAACGGCCTTCAGACCAGCCGTCTGGGAGTAACCGTCACCAAGCGGGTGGCCGGCGCGGTGGGCCGCAACCGGGTCAAGCGCCGGGTGCGCGAAGCCTTCCGGCAATCCCGGACTGGGCTGCCGCCGGGGCTGGACCTGGTGGTGGTGGCGGCTTCCGGAGCCCCCGAACTCAGTTTTTCGCAAGTCCGGCAAGAGCTGTGGGAGCTTTGGAAACATCTGTCAGCCCCAGCCCGGTCCGCCTGAACCCGGCGGTCATGGCGGCGCGGGGGCTGGTGCGCCTGTATCAGCTCACCCTGCGCCCCTACCTGGGCGGCCAGTGCCGCTTCTATCCCACATGCTCCGAATACGCCCTGGACGCCCTGGCCAAGTACGGCCTGTGGCGCGGGCTGGGCAAAAGCCTCTGGCGAATCGCCCGCTGCCATCCATTCTCCGCGGGCGGTCACGACCCGGCCTAGGCCGGAGCGGCCGCTTAGGGAAGCGCAATCATGGATCAAAAACGCATGTTGCTGGCCCTGGCCCTGAGTGTGGGCCTTATGTGGGCCTGGATAATGATATTCGGCGGCGACAAGACCCCCAAGGCGCCGGCCCCCCAACCCAAGGCCGCCCAGAGCCAGACCCAGACCGCCAAGGGCCAACCTCCGGCGCCCCAGACCACGCCCAGCACCGCTCCGGCGGCCCAGGCCCCCAGCCTGGCCGGCCCGGCGCCCACCCCGGCCGGCCCCGAGACCCTGGTGGAGGTGAGCACCCCTCTGTACACGGCCATGTTCACCAGCCGGGGAGGCGGGGTGAAGACGGTGGCGTTGCAGGATTACTATAACCAGCCGGAGAAAAAGGGCGGCCACTTCGCGGTGCTGAACCTGGGAGAGGGCCAGCCCGCCTCTTTGTCCTTCAACCTGACCAAGGTGGCCCCCAGGCTGGACGTCCAGAACTTCACGCCCTCCACGGACAAGCTCTCGGTGAGCCAGGGCAGCAAGTCCCTGACCTTCACCACCCAGGTGGCCGGGATCACCGTGGAGAAGACCTACACCTTCCGGGCCGACTCCTACGCCTGGGACCTCAAGGTGCGCCTGGTCAACAACAGCGGCCGCGCCCTGAGCCTGCAACCATCCCTGGGGTTGGTGGAGGAAAAGAAGCGCGCCGAATCGGCGGCCTACGCCTTCACCGGCATCCAGTATTCCAAGGGCGGACGCTATCAGGAAATGAGCGCCGGCGACCTTGACGACAATCCAAAGGACTCCGGCGAAATCAGCTATATGGCCCTGTCCATCCCCTACTTCATGGGCGCGGTGGCCCCCTTGAACGCCCAGGGCGCGGCCCCGGCCAAACGCTTCGTGGCCGGCAGCGAGCTGGGCCCGCTCATGGTGGCCACGGTGGTGGAGCCGCTGGTGGAGCTGGCCCCCGGGGCCACCCGCGAGTTGGGCTACATGGTGTTCTACGGCCCCAAGGACCTGAAGATCCTGAACCCCCTGGGCCACGACCTGTCCGATGCGGTGGACTTCGGCTGGTTCGACATAATCGCCAAGCCCTTCCTCATCGCCATGAACTTCATCTACGACTTCATTGGCAACTACGGCATCGCCATCATCATCGTCACCCTGCTGACCAAGCTCATCTTCTGGCCCCTGACCCGCAAGAGCTACCAGTCCATGAAGTCCATGCAGAAGCTTCAGCCCCACGTGAAACGCATCCGGGAGAAGTACAAGGACGACAAACAGCGCATGAACCAAGAGATCATGCAGCTATATAAGACATACAAGGTGAACCCCGCCGGGGGGTGCCTGCCCATGGTGGTGCAGATCCCGGTGTTCATCGCCTTCTACAAGGTGCTGGGCAACGCCATCGAATTGAGGCACGCCCCCTTCATGCTGTGGATCAACGACCTGTCCGCCCCGGACCGCCTGGCCATCGGCTTCGATATCCCCTACGTGGGGGCCGGACTGCCGGTGCTCACCCTGCTCATGGGCGCCTCCATGTTCATACAGCAGAAGATGACCCCCACCACTGGCGACCCCACCCAGGCCAAGATGATGTTGCTCATGCCGGTGGTCTTCACCGTCATGTTCATCAACTTCCCGGCGGGCCTGGTGCTCTACTGGTTGGTCAACAACCTCTTCAGTATTGGCCAGCAATACCTGACCAACAAAAGCAAGTCGTGACCTAGCTATGCAATTGGTTGAATTTACTGGCAAAACTACCGAAGACGCCCTGCGGGCCGCCGAGGAGCACTTTGGACTGAGCCTGGATCAGTTGGAAGTGGAAGTAGTCCGCGCCGGCTCCAACGGCTTCTTCGGCCTGTTGGGGGCCAAGAAGGCGGTGGTCAGGGCCCGGCCCCAGGGCAAGAGCGCGGCCGACGAGGTGGCCGAGATGGTGGCCATGGTCACCGAAAACACCGCCGGCCTCAAAAAAGCCCCGGCGAGGCTCGCCCCCGCCACGCCGCCACGGCCCCAGGCTACCCGGGGAGCCCAACCCGCTCCCCGGCCCGCGCCGCAGGCCCCCCCCCGGCCCAAGCCCGAGGTCAAGGCCGCCGTTCATCCTCCGGCGCGGCCAACCCCCGCCGCGCCCCCGGCTCCCCGCGAGGCCATCGCCCCGGCGAACCAATCCTCCGAGGTTGCGCCCGGCGCGCCTCCACCCACCGCCGCGCCCGAAACCCACCCCGCCGAGGCCGCCCACGACCAGGCGGAGCTGCTGGAGTTCGGACGGGAGGTTCTGGAGCGCCTGGCCCAGGCCCTGGATTCCAACGCCTCGGTGGAGGCGATCAAGGGCGAGCACGGCCCGGGCCTGTCCATCATGGGGGCGGACTCCGGGATCGTCATCGGCCGCCGGGGACAGACCCTGGACGCCCTGCAATACCTGACCACCCGCATCGTCAGCCACAAATACGGCAAGGCGGTGCATCTGATCGTGGACTCCGGAGGCTACCGGCAACGGCGGCGTAGCGCCCTGGAAGAAGCCGCCCGGCGCATGGCCGACAAGGCCCGCTCCAGCCGCAGACCCCAAAGCATAGGCCCCCTGAACTCCCAGGAAAGACGCCTGGTCCACGTAGTGCTGCGCAGCCAGCGCGGCATCAGCACGGTAAGCCGGGGCAAGGGAGAGCTTAAAAAGGTAGTTATCACCCCACGTTAGGGATGCCTGGCATTAAAACGTGCAAGGGGCCTCCGCGCGGGGGCCCCTTTTTTCGTGGCCATGAGCGCCGCCCAAGGGAGCTAACCCGCCGAGACGGCGAGGTAGACACCAGCCTGGTGGGGGCTTTAGACTGTCGGCCAACAGGAGAGGACCATGAGCTGGGAAATCTATGGGGCCTTTGTGGCCGCCTCTGCCCTGGTGCTGCTCAGTCCGGGACCCACGGTTATGTTGGTGACCAGCTATGCCTTGAGCCAGGGGCGGCGTAGCGCCTGGTTCACCGCCACCGGGGTGGGCCTGGGCGACCTCACCGCCCTGAGCCTTTCCTTGGCCGGACTGGGCGCGATGCTCTCCGCCTCGGCCGCCGCGTTTAGCGTCTTGAAATGGCTCGGCGCGGCCTACCTGATCTACCTTGGGGTGCGCATGTGGCGCAGGGGTGAAACTCCGGGACCGGCGGGTGGCTCACAGGTCCTTTCCGGCTGGGCCATGCTGAGGCGGGCCTATGCGGTCACCGCTCTAAACCCCAAGAGCATCGTGTTTTTCGTGGCCTTTTTTCCGCAGTTCGTGGTGAGGGAACATGCCGTATTTACACAGTTTTTACTGCCGGGAGCCACTTTCGTGACCCTGGCGGTGGCCAACGCGGTGCTCTACGCCAACGCCGCCGGCTCCCTGGCCCGGCTCCTGGGGCGTCCCGGCGCACAGCGCACCCTGGGCCGGGTAGGGGGTGGCGTGCTGATCACAGCGGGTATGTTGACTCTCCTGTGGAGGCAGGAATGAGAGTGATGGGGCCCTACGACTCCGGCGACACCATAGCGGCCATCGCCACCCCGGCCGGGCCGGGGGGCATCGGCATTTTGCGCATCAGCGGCCCCAAGGCCGGGGAGGTGGCCGCGCGCCTTTTCTTGCCGGACAACCCACGCCTGGACCCCGCCGCCTTGCCCCCCCGGCGGCTGATCCTGGGCACAGCCTTGGGCAAGCAGGGCAGGGCGGTGGACCGGGTGCTGGCGGTGCGCTTTGCCGCCCCCCGCTCCTACACCACCCAGGAGGTGGTTGAGCTGCAAAGCCACGGCGGGCCGGCGGTGCTGAGGGCCCTTTTGGCCGCCGCCCTGGCCGCCGGCTGCCGCCTGGCCCGTCCCGGCGAGTTCACCCTGCGGGCCTATCTGGGAGGCCGTTTGGACCTTAGCCAGGCCGAGGCGGTGGCCCAGCTCATCGCCGCCCAGAGCGAGGGCGAGGCCCGCCTGGCCATGGCCGGGCTGGAGGGCGGCTTGTCCCGGATCCTGGCCCCGATACGCGCCGCCCTTATCCTGGCCGCGGCCACGGTGGAGGCGGCCATCGACTTTCCCGAGGAAACCGCCGAGATCGCCGGCCCCGATCTGGCCCGAAACCTGCGCCAAGAAGCGCTGGAGCCCTTGGGGCGCATCATCGCCCGGCGGCAATCGGGCCGGGTGTGGCGGGAAGGTGCCTTGGTGGTGCTGTGCGGGCGGCCCAACGTGGGCAAAAGCTCGCTTTTCAACGCCCTGCTGGGGCAAAACCGGGCCATCGTAACCTCCACGGCGGGCACCACCCGCGACGCCATAGAAGAAAGCGCCCTGCTGGGCGGGGTGGTCTGCCGCCTCACCGACACCGCCGGCCTGGGCCTGGAGCCCGGCGAGTTGGAGGCCCTGGGCCGGGCGGCGGCCCGGGAGCGGCTGGGCCAGGCCGATTTGGCCCTGGTGGTGCTGGACGGTGGCGCCGCTCTGACCGGCGAGGACCGGGAGGTCTTGGCCGCCACCGCCGGGACCAAGCGGGTGGTGGTGGTGAACAAACGCGATCTGGCCTGGGCCTGGGAACTGGAGACCCTGGCGGGGCAGGGCGCGCCGATCCTGCGGGTGAGCGCCAAGCAGGGCCAAGGGCTGGAGGAGTTGGCCAGGATGGTGGGGGAGGCCCTCACCGGAGGCCAGGCCGAGCCCGCCCCGGGCGAGGCGGTGGCCAGCCAGCGCCAGGCCGAGGCCCTGGCCGCCTGCGCCCAGGCGGTGCGGCGGGCCGCCGAGGGCCTGGAGGCCCAGAGCATCGCCGCCGAGCTGGTGTCCGTGGATCTGGCCGAGGCCCTGGGCCGGTTGGGCGAGGTGGACGGCCAGGACGCGCCCGAGGCGGTGATCGAGGCGGTGTTCGAGCAATTCTGCGTGGGGAAATAGGCCATGAGCCGGGAATTGGCCCAACAAATCGCCGGCAGGCCCCTGCCCGAGGAGCTTTTCCCCGCCTGGGACCTGCTATGCGCCACCCTTTTGCGCTGGAACCGATCCCACAACCTCACGGGGCATC
>Ga0180009_10008275_pt1 | contig 10360 bp, 10 predicted proteins | sample OS_PC_MetaG_FD_123537 | JGI IMG/M metagenome (GOLD analysis project Ga0180009, IMG submission 123537) | Groundwater microbial communities from the Aspo Hard Rock Laboratory (HRL) deep subsurface site, Sweden - OS_PC_MetaG | ecosystem: Environmental > Aquatic > Deep subsurface > Groundwater... | reverse complement strand
GTGCGGCATCCTGCTTCTTGAAAACCAGATATCGCCTCTTTTGCCGGGATTTAACATCCCTTCCTGAACAAGCTCTTCTATCAGAGGCATAAGTTTTTCAGTGTCATAAATGCTGTCTCCGGCTCTCAGATATATCTCGGATGAGGCGCAGGGAAGATGCTTTTTAATGATATTTTTATTCTCAGGGTCTATGACTCCAGCCTCATGAGATTTTTCAAAGAACGCATCAGGATGTCTCATAAAATACTGGTCAAGCGCATCCTGAATCGCGATCATCGCTATCAATGATTCCTGCCCCTCTCTTCCAACCCGTCCTGCCCTCTGCCATGTGCTTGATATTGAACCCGGATAACCTATAAGAATACATACATCAAGTCCGCCTATATCAACGCCGAGTTCAAGGGCGCTTGTTGAAACAACGCCGAGGAGTTCACCGCTGAAGAGTTTCTGCTCTATCTGTCTCCTTTCCTTCGGAAGAAAACCTGCGCGATAGGGGCTAATCTTTTCGGCAAACTGAGGAGCCCTGTCAACAGTCCACTTATATATAAGCTCTGTAATCTTTCTCGCCTTTGTGAACACAATGGTCTTCAAGCCTGCCTCAAGGCATTTAATGAATAAAGCGGTTGCCTCTGTATAAGGGCTTTCAAGCAATGGATTTATGAACATGAAGTGTCTTCCTGCCTGAGGAGCGCCGCTTTCTGTCACAGCCTTAAAAGGTAGTCCGATGAGTTCCTCTGCAATGTCCTTCGGATTTGCAATCGTAGCTGAACAGGCAATGAATTGAGGGTTTGAACCCCAGTAATTGCATATCCTTCTGAGCCTCCTCAATACATGGGCAACATTAGAGCCGAACACCCCGCGGTATGTGTGTATCTCATCCACAACAACATACCTGAGATTCTTAAAGAACTCTTCCCATTTTGCATGAAAAGGGTTTATTGCAAGATGGAGCATATCAGGGTTTGTGAATATGACATTAACACGCGGGGGAAATTCTGTTTCCCCCGCGATCCCCCTTTGAAAAACCTTTCGTATCTTTCCCCTTCTATATGCTGTAGTATCTCCGTCATAGACCTCGGCACAGCGCAAGGGGGATTTCATCCCCCTTGCGAAATCCCCCTGAACCTTAATGCCAACTTCATCAAAGAGCTCATTTAGGTTCTTGACCTGATCCTGCTCAAGTCCTTTCAGAGGAAAGATATACAGGGCTCTGGTTTCAGGATTTTCAATTATGGATTCAATAACAGGTATATTATAGATAAGACTTTTTCCGCTTGCAGTCGGCGTCATTACAACAACGTTCTCGCCTTGCCTGATTAAATCAATCGCCTCAACCTGATGGCTCCAGAACAGTTCAATCCCATGATTCTTAAAAACCATTCTTAATCTCTCATCAAGGTCAATCTTTTTATACATCGGTTCTACGGGATGAATATACCTGTGCTCTGTTATTGAGGGGCTGAACCTGTCGTCTTTTTCAAGCGATTCAATAAGATTAATAACTGACATTCCTACATTCTATCCCATAAATGATTTCTAAAATGCAGATAGGACATAGTATTTGAGCGGCTTTATTTTGCCGATATTCAGACAGTTTGTATTTTGATAAATAAAGAGGGAAAATACCTCGGAGGTCGAAGACCGAGAATGAGCGAGAGTACTATGTCCTATCTGGTTAAGCATAGTTTATGAATTTTCTGGGCTAAGAGTCTTCATTTTTCTCTGACCACCCGTATTCACCTATCAAAGGCACAAACACACACGGCACATGCAATTGTTCCGACAAAGCGCCTTTGGATTTCCTTACAATCAGAAGCTGCTGCGAAAACCGTATTCCAACAGGGGCAATAATTATTCCTCCGTCAGCCAACTGTTCTATCAAAGGCTCAGGAATCTTAGGTGAACCAGCAGTTATCAATATCCTGTCAAAAGGAGACTTTTCAGGCAAGCCAAGCGTGCCGTCGCCGGTTATGACATGGACATTGCCATATCCCAGCGCCTGAAATCTCTCCTCTGCCTTTTTAGCAAGCAAGGCTTTTCGCTCTATTGTGAAAACCTCCATGGAAAGCTCTGCAAGGATTGCTGCCTGATAACCCGAACCTGTCCCTATCTCAAGGACTTTTTCATTCCCCTTAAGCTCAAGGAGTTCTGTCATTATCGCAACCATATACGGCTGTGATATTGTCTGCTCATCGCCGATTGGAAGCGCCATGTCATCATAAGCATTGTGCTGCATATAATCATCAACAAAAAGATGTCTCGGCACCTTTCTCATTGCAGAGAGGACTCGTTCATCCTTTATTCCCCTCGGAATAAGCTGGGTGTCCACCATCAAATCTCTTAATCTCTTAAAATCTTCCATATCGTTCACGATGCAGGATGCAGGATACACGATGCAGGATGCAGGATACAGGCATCATGAATCATGAATCGTGCATCCTTTCTAATATTCCCCTTGCTGCTATAATCCCTGACACCGATGCCTGAATCAGTCCTCTGCTCACCCCTGCGCCGTCTCCAACAGCAAAGAGATTTTCAACCTCTGTCTCAAGGTTTCTGGTCAGGGTTAACTGCATTGAATAAAATTTAACCTCCACTCCGTAAAGAAGCGTATGTTTTGAATTCACTCCCGGCGCAATTTTATCAAGGGCATCAATCATCTCAAGTATATCAGAGAGATAACGGTAAGGTATAACAAAACTTAAATCTCCCGGAGTTGCATCTTTCAGGGTGGGTTGGACCATGCCTTTCGCTATCCTCTCAGGCGTTGAACGTCTGCCTATCTGCAGGTCCCCAAGCCTCTGGACAATAACGCCCCTGCCGATGAAGTTAGCCAGCCTCGCAATATATCTTCCGTAAGATATGGGCTCATCAAACGGCTCTGTAAAGAATGTGCTTACAAGGAGGGCAAAATTTGTGTTGCCGGTTTTTCTGCCAGCATAGCTGTGCCCGTTCACTGTCCAAATGCCCTTAAGATATTCCTTTACGACCTCGCCGCAAGGATTAACGCAGAAGGTTCTCACCTTATCGTCAAATTTTTTTGAATAAAAGATTAATTTGGGCTCGTATGTAATGCTGGTAAGATGCTCAAATACAGAGGCGGGGACTTCAACCCTTACTCCTATGTCAACAGGGTTCTGAAGCAAGGTAAGATGAAGACGCCTTGATTCTTTTTCAAGCCACCTTGAACCTTCCCTGCCGGGAGCCAGTATCACATAATCAGAATAGATTTTATCTCCGTTTTTGAGTCTGATTCCAACAGCCCTTCCTTTTTCCACAAGAACACTTTCAGCATCCGCACCGAATAACGTTTCAACTTTATAATTCAGCGACTTTTTTACCCTCTTAAGCAAAACCCTGCACCTGTCCGTGCCTATATGCCTTATCCTTGAAGGCACGAATACAATATCGTTTTTGGATGCAAGCCTCTCTATTTTCTGAATTTCCTCTCTGCTTCCTCCGTAAGCCTTTTTAGGGGCGCCGTATTTAATGTAGATGCTGTCGGTATAATCTATTAATGACTGAAGCGTATCCTTGTCTGTATATCTTAGAAGAAATCCGCCGACATCAGGCGAGAGGTTCAGTTTTCCGTCGCTGAATGCCCCTGCCCCGCCCCATCCGCTGAGAAGAGCGCACTCAGGGCATGCCTTGCAGGATACATCTTTTATCATCATTGGGCATTTTCTCTGGTCTATATCTCTGCCCTTTTCTACAATGAGTATCTTTGCATTCTTCTTTTTATTGACAAGTTCAAGCGCAGAAAAAATACCTGCTGGGCCTGCGCCAACTATTATGACATCGTATTTCTTCATGCTCATGCTTGCTTGTGTGCTGGGAACAAGGTTTTCTTCAAAAACTCGAGCGCGCTATAATTCGTCAGATCAAGGTGTATGGGAGTTATGGAGACATAGCCTTTTTGAACAGCATTAATATCTGTGTCTTCTCCGTGCTCCCAGTAAGGAGTGCCTCCCCCTATCCAGAAATGCTTCTCTCCCTTCGGGTCATATGTCTCCTGTATAGCATTGTCATAGATGCGTTTCCCCTGCCTTGTGAATTTTACCCCGTGAATGTTTTCTTTTTTTACATTCGGCAGATTGACATTAAGAAGGGTATCGTAAGGAAGCGATTTTTCAAGCGCATACTTTGCGATTTCAATGGAATAGTAAGCCGCTGTATCAAAGTGGAAATTCTTTTCGCCTGCTATTGAGACTGCAAATGACGGTATTCCCATTATAGCGCCCTCTATTGCCGCCGAGACAGTGCCTGAGTAAGTAATATCGTCACCGATATTCCCGCCCTTGTTAATGCCTGAGACAATCAGCGCAGGTCTTTCAGGTAATATTTTATTAACGCCTATCGCAACACAGTCCGTCGGAGTGCCGTTGACTGCATAAACATGTTCCCTGAGTTCTTCCACTTTCAGCGGCCTGTGCATTGTTAATGCGTGGCTTACAGCGCTTCTTTCCCTGTCAGGCGCAACAATATAGGCATCTCCGAGTTCCTTCATCGCCCTGAAAAGCGCAATAATCCCCTGAGAATGCACTCCATCATCATTTGTGACAAGGATAACAGCTCTACGAGTCATGACCATTGAAATATTGTATCACAATCTGAAACTAAGCTGGCACAGCGCCTTCCCATTAACTATTTTTATTTATATTCTCAGGCATTACCCCCAAAATACATTATTCGGGCTAAAATACAAACACAGGGATATAAAGTTAGTGTTTATAAAAAGAAAGGAACTGAAAATGAAGGAATTCGGAAAGACTTAAAATTTCCTCTTCCAAAATCATTGTAAATGTGATAGCATTAAAAATACTTTTCCTGCTTACCCCGTTTAGAGTTAAATCTCTAACGGGGCTTAACTCAAAACCGGGGGCTTTACATTTAATGGATGGACTTACCTACAAAAAGGCTGGTGTTGATATTGAGGAGGGAGACAGATTTATAAGCCTGATTTCTCCCTTGGCAAAACAGACATTCAGGCCCGAGGTCATTACAGATATCGGCTCATTCAATGCGCTCTTTAAACTTGACACAGATAAATACAAAAAGCCCGTGCTTGTCAGCGGCACAGACGGCGTAGGCACAAAGCTGAAGATAGCATTCATGGCAGACAAACATGACACGGTAGGCATTGACCTTGTCGCCATGTGCGTAAATGATATCCTTACAAGCGGCGCAGAGCCTTTGTTCTTTCTTGATTATTTTGCAACAGGCAGGCTTAAGCCTGAAAAGGCAGCAGAGGTCATTAAGGGGATAGCTGAAGGATGCAAACAGGCAGGCTGTTCCTTAATAGGCGGAGAGACTGCTGAGATGCCCGGATTTTATCCTGAAGGCGAATACGACCTTGCAGGCTTTGCTGTCGGAGTGGTTGATAAGGATAAAATAATAAACGGCTCTGATATAAACGAGGGTGATGTTCTCATAGGGCTTGCATCAAGCGGGCTTCACAGCAATGGATATTCCCTTGTAAGAAAACTGTTTTTTGACATAAAGAAAATGGATGCCTCTGCTTACATCTCAGAACTCGGAACCTCTCTCGGAGAAGAACTTCTTAAACCGACAAAAATTTACGTAAAGGCATTTAACATTATAAAAGATAAAATCAGGGTAAAAGGAATGGCTCACATCACAGGCGGAGGCATTTCAGGGAATCTTCCGAGGATATTTCCGGAGGGAATAAGCGCTGTTATTAATGAACATTCGTGGACCCCTCCTCCTATATTTCACATTATAAAAGAGATGGGCAGCGTGCCCCTTGACGACATGAGGATGACTTTTAATATGGGAATAGGGTATATTATTGCCATCCCCGAGACTGAATCAAAAAATGCAATGACTATTTTAAATGCGGCAGGGGTTGATTCTTTTGTGATAGGCAATATTAAGAAAGGAGGTCAGGGCGTAAGATATGCATAGAATGAGATTTCTGCTTAAAAAGGCATTTACTCCGATAACTATAATGGTAATACCTCACAGCAACAGAAAACCGTTCAATCTCAAAATACCTTCTGTCGGCATATTCATCTCAATACTTCTCTGGCTCATCGGAACAGGATATGTCTTCTCAATAGCTATTGACACTCTTGAATATTACAAGATGCAGGAGAAGGTGCAGTATTATTCCGGCCAGTTTATGGAAATGAAGACAACAATGTCAGCGCTTGAAAAAGCGGAGGCTGAGTTCAGAAAACTCTTTTCTCTGAAGTCCAAAGAAAAGGTTCTTGAAAACGTGGATACATCAGACAGCGGCGCAATTGACATGGAGGCTCTGAAACAGCAGATTAAAAAGACGGTTGAAGACGTTGGTGATATAAAGGATTATCTGAGCCAGCAAAGAGACCTTTACATGGCAACACCCAAAGGCTGGCCTCTCATAGGGAATGTAACTTCATCCTATGGCAAAAGAAAACATCCTAAAACCAGTGAAGAAGATTTTCACAACGGAATAGATGTAAGCGCCCATCCGGGCAACCCTGTTAGAGTCACTGCCGACGGCATAGTGAGTTTTTCCGGATGGAACGGCGGCAGCGGCAATCTTGTAGTTGTTGAGCATGGCTTCGGATTTTCAACGTTTTATGCTCATAGCAAGATGAATGCGGTTAAGGTAGGCCAGAGGGTAAAAAAAGGAGATGTGGTGTCCTATGTCGGCTCTACAGGAAATACAACAGGGCCGCATCTTCATTACGAAGTATGGAAAAACGGCAGTCCTGTTAACCCAAAATCTTTTATTGAAGGGGGGAATTAGCATATGTTTTCAATGTTTTCAAAAAACACAGAAAAGCTCGAATCATTTATCGGCATCAACAGTCACTTTAAAGGCGACATAAAAACGCAGGGGACACTACGGATTGACGGCACAGTTGAAGGCAATATTGAAACTGACTGGCTCATACTTGGAGAAACCTCACACCTTAAGGGCGATGCCACATCAAGAGGCATTATTGTCGGAGGCAGGGTTGACGGCAATCTAACCGCCAAAGAAATTATAGAGATTAAGACTAAAGGACAGGTTACAGGCGAACTTACGACAACCAAACTCAGCATTGCAGAAGGCGCAATGTTTGACGGCCGTTCTTCAATGATCAGGGAAGAATCAAACGTGATTGAACTGCAGGCAAAGGAAAAGGCGTCTTAGGATTTCATTTTTCAGGACTGTTATTCGGGATACCATCTTCTTACAACGAATTCATTTCCTTTGCCATCGCCCTTATAATCATTTGCAGGCTGCATTATTTTGCTGACAGCCCTGACTGCGCTTAGCAGATTTTTGACATGCATCCCTCGTGAAATAGCGCTCTCAATCACTTCTCTGCTGCTAAGGACTATTAACACATGCCTTTTATAAACAATAATATCAAGGGGCTTGAGTTTTTTAGCTATTTCATCAGGAGACAGCCCTTTTACATCAACAGGCATCCCGAAAGAAAAGAGGGAATCTGTATTGCGAGGTGTATAGCCTCCGGTTGCCTCATAAAGGAGCCCTGAACAATCAACGCCTTTCAATGCCCACCTTTTCAATACATCATCGGGCAGTGTCTCGGACGGTTTATAAAACTCAAGCATCTCAGGAATTCCCTTTGAATAGTTGCCTCCCCATACATATATAGCGCCATCAGCAGAAATCAATTTTTTAATTATCGTATCTTTGTCAGGCAGTTTCCTCCGGCGTTCCTGAGGTTTCTCAAATCTCTTATCAACAAACCGGCTGTCTATATAGTAACCGCTCACTGCATGATACGGATAATCCTTTGTGCTTACTTTGAGTATTTCACGGCTGCCCTTCATGATTGTATCTTCTATCATAAACACTGTATGCGGCAGGGCAATAAATTCAACCTCTTCTATGAGATTTTTTGCGGTGAGCTTTAATGTCCTGCCGTCACTGCCTCCGAATACAGAATTGAAATCAGGCGTGTTCAAAACAGGAGTAGGCAGAACAGCCACAGCGTATTTTGCCTCTTTTGTCTCTACACTTTTTTGTGCTGCCCATTTCCTGTCAGATGCTATTACCAAGAAACTTACGATGATTAAACCAGAGAGGGCATAGTATTTGAGCGGATTTTTTTGCCGATATTCCATAAAAATTATCTCTTAAACAATACAGACGAGGGACATTCGCTATCAATGACACCTTTTCAGCAGTCTCAAGTTTTACGCCGTAACATCTTTCAGCCATTTCAGATAATCCTCTGAACCATCAACAATCGGCAGTGCGATTATCTCCGGCACAGTGTAACTGTGCAATTCCCTGACTTTCTGCGCAAGGCTGTTAAAAAGTTTCTTTTGAGTTTTAACAATCATGAGAACTTCTGACTCATCTTCTACCTTTCCCTGCCAGCTATATATTGACCTTAAATTCCTTACTATATTCACACAGGCTGCAAACCTTCCTTCAACAAGCGCCCTTGCGATACTCGCTGCCTCATCCTCGCCTGATGCTGTGATAAAGACTACTATGTTTTCCATGAATTGCCCCCCATTAATCCGTCATTCTGGCTCGTCCAGAATCTTTCTTTAAAAAACGATTCCCGACAAGCGGGAATGACATCATAGAGAGATAAATCTCCCATCCTTCATAAGCAAAGCCTTTTTGCCATTTTTATCAACAAGTATCACAGTCGGCTTAAAAAACACAAAGTCCTGATGAAACGGCGTACTGACATTCCCTCCGAATGAACTGTTGTCACCGAGCGCAATATGAATCGTGCCAAGGATTTTTTCTGACTCAAGAATATTGTCAGGCCTTTTCACCATATCATTTGTCCCTATGCCGAGTTCCGCTATATTTGCATTTTCCATGCGCTCTGACAGTTTCCCTCTCAGATAACCGGCGTATTCCTCATCCCCTGACACTGCTTCAACAAATCCGTTTTTTACTGTTAATGTCATAGGTGATTTCAATTGCCTCGTTGGCGCAAACTCAAGGACAAGCCTTCCGTTTGCCGTGCCTTCCAATGGCGCAAGATATACCTCGCCTGCAGGAAGATTTCCGAATGAACCCGGCGCTGTGAGAATCCCTGTGTCTGATTCTGCTTTTCTGCCCTTTTTTGAAAATGAAATAGAGGTGCCATTAGGTGTCTTTATCGCTACAGCCTCAGCCTTATTTACAATTCTCGCAATGCTTTTTGTCCTTCTGTCAATCAGTCTCCAGTCCACATTCATTGCGCCCTCAAGCATCGCCGCATCAAACAAAGGCATGCTTGCATAACGTGTTTTGCATATCCTTGTCAGTAAGTCCCTGAACCTCGTATGGCTTGTAGAATAATTTGACAGCGCAATGACAGCATTCACAGCATGTCTTTTATAACGGGCTATAATCTCTTCTGCCTTTCTCATATCCGAATCCTTAGCCTTTTTCTTTATGAGGGGAGCTAACAGCTTTTGCGCCTTTAGTTCATTGAATGCCTTTTCGCCGAATGCCATTGCCCATAGTTCCTTAGGAGGCTCTGCGCCGTGGCTGCCTGTGGCAGGATATTCGTTATAAAGAATCTTTTTGCAAAAACCTTTTCCTGTCTCAGCGGTGAGAATAGCTATGTCGCGTAGTCTTTCCCTTCTGCATCTGTCCGCATCCTTAACAACCTCTTCCTTAAAAGGCATGTCTGTGAATACAAGAACACTCTCTGTTTTTTTGACACTTAGGTTAACGCTGAATATGTTCCTTAGAATCTTTGCCGTCAATATTTATCTCCTTGAAGAAATTTTTCAGTCTGTTTATCAGAAGAGCTTCTTCTTCCCAATCAGAAGAGGGGATATCCATAAATGCGGCAAGGGAAATTTTTTTGCCGTTAAGTCCGATAACTTTAACAGAACCAGTGCCAAGATCCACTCCTAATGGAACAGGCCTGAACAATCCAAACATTAACGCCCCTTGACCTTGAAATAATAGGCCATGAAAAACATAAAGAGCGATGCGATTATAAGTGAAACACCAAATCCAATCCTGCAGGAAAAGGTAACAGCGTCAATCTGGGCTATCATCCGTGTAGATAATTCATTTAGTCTTTTTAAAACCCCGGGAGCAAGCAACAGCAAAAGACCCATTACTCCCGCAATAACAGCTATAACCGCAGCAAAATCACCTATTTTCTTACATTTATCCTTCCACCTAAAGTTTTACTTTTAAAGTATAGCCATTACCAGCTATAATGTCAAGGTATCATGAAAGAGTATCTTGACGAGATAGACGAAGAGATATGGAAAAGGATATCACTTCGGCCATGCAATAGAGCTTAGGATTTAATCTCGCTATTACAAAATAATACTAAAGGGCGGTTAGCTCAGCTGGGAGAGCGCCACGTTCGCAACGTGGAAGTCGGGGGTTCGAATCCCCTACCGTCCACCATTTTTATTT
>Ga0180009_10008274_pt1 | contig 10362 bp, 4 predicted proteins | sample OS_PC_MetaG_FD_123537 | JGI IMG/M metagenome (GOLD analysis project Ga0180009, IMG submission 123537) | Groundwater microbial communities from the Aspo Hard Rock Laboratory (HRL) deep subsurface site, Sweden - OS_PC_MetaG | ecosystem: Environmental > Aquatic > Deep subsurface > Groundwater... | reverse complement strand
TAAAATTACTTTTTCAATAACGAATTACAAAATCCTGTTTTTCAATTCCTTTTCTGAAAAACACCAGACCAAACCAAAAAAGATCAATGGTGATTGAGGCCTCGTCGTTTCTTTTGATCTCTTCCCATGATTCCTTCATCTCAGGCGACCAGTGGATATCATCAAATATAAACAAGGTGTTTTCATGGGCCAGAGGTAAACATTTGTAAAAATAGTCAAGCGTAGGCTCTTTCCTGTGGTTACCATCAAAAAAAACAAAGTCAAGTCGGGTGAATTTTTTCAAAACATCATCCAGAATGACATCGAAGTTCCCCACTTCCACTTCTATATTTGACAGGTTTAGCTGTTGAAAAACCTCCTGAGCAATAGCCGCCAACCCGGAGCACCCCTCCATGGTAATCATTTGCGAATCTGGCGCTCCTGACTTCAGATAAGCACTACTCACACCTGCCGCTGTCCCAAATTCTAAAATATACTCAGGATGGGTCGATTTGGAAAGTCGATATAAAAGCTCCAATCTACTTTTGTGCTGGCTTCGTTGTTTTACAATCGTTTTCAGGGGCAGTCTCTTGGTTTTGTACTTACTATTTCCTGCTCCAGATCCAAAGTCAACCGTCTCCACAACACTTCTTCGTTTTAACAACGCGTTTTTCATTTGATTAAGTTGGGCGTATTCAGGGTATACTTTGTGATCGCGAAAAACCTGTTCAACCAAATTGTACACAAATGGGGAATGTATAGTAAAACGTGTTTGGGCTTTGATTAGAAATTGTATGTATTGTTTTATCTGGAAAAGCATATTGGACATGACTACTGATTATTGAAAAGCAACTTTGTTAACATAAAACACCACCCGATCCTCTTTATCGCTCATGGTACGATTCCTGATTACCTGATCGCCAAAGATCAAAAAGAAATTATCATACCAATGCACAAGGGAGTTGTCTTCATCTTCAATCACTTTGTCACGGGTAAAAAGTCCTGCCACATTTATTTCATCCTCAGTAATCTGTTTTCCGTCCTTAAAGGCCTGGGAATACAATTTTCCTTTGTTCGCGTAACCCAGTGTAATGTATGGACTATCGGCTATGATACAGGTGTGATTTTTAAGCTTGAAGGACACCAGGTCACTCATCACCAATTCATTGTCCCAAAGCATATTACCATCCGAGGAAAAAGCGGCCAATATGGCATCTTCGTATTTATACCCGGCAAAAACGCGGTAAGTATAGGGATAAGGACGACCGTAATAATCATAATCCATTCTGGTTTCGGTTCGGTACTGTGGGCTGAAGATTTCAGCGGATACAATATACTCACCGTTCATGGATAGAGCCACAGCCTCTGTAAGATGAAAAAAGGAAGTAAGGACGCGCTGTTTTTCCTTTGCTCCAGTTGAATCAACCACGGTGCGGGCATTGATTACTTCAGGCTGCTTTGCGGCTCCCTGTAGTTGAGTAAAATTAAGAAAATCGAAATAATTGATTGTCGTTTGGGTGGTGTTCTCAAACTTTAAAAAATAGAACCCTGCACTTCTGGCCGTTTCGATATCTCTGACATCCTTCAATGAAGCCATTCGTCCGGCAACAATATCATACGACCCGACAACAACCAAATGTTCAGGAAAATTTGGGAAGAACTCAAAGTCGCGCAGCATTCTGATTCCGTCTGAACTTTCAATCTGGTATTCCCTGATTAGCTTACGCGACGGATTGTATAACAGGATTTTATCCTTAACATAACGGCCATCACTTACAATTTTTTGGGCCACGATGAAATGACGCGATGCTCTGTCCACATCAAGTTTCATAATCATGCTCTCGCTGTCAGGAGAAAGATGTTCGGGAAACACATCCCCAGAAATCAAGCTAACGAAAAGCAAATCGGTAGCAAATTTATTCAGGTTCAAAGCCAGACATGCCGTATTGTCAATCACCTCAAATCCGACGATCTCACATTTTTCAGGCAAAGTTCCGGATATCTGTGAAAACGACTGATTGGCCGCATCATAGGTGACCAATTCATAAAAGTCGTACGCAGATCCTTTCATTTTTCCGGAATTGCGGAAAAGGAGGTGAATGCGCTTTCCATTTAACCGGGCTCCTTTGTATTCAATTGGTTCGTTGATCGATACGAATTTCAGCCACTCCTGGTTGAGTTTTTCATCAAAAAGGCCAAAATACCAGTTTCTTTTGCCCAGTTCGTTGACTTCATTACTTGCATAAAAAATCAACACCCCATTTTCTCCCATTGGTTCAACGTGGTAGCTGTCGGCATCCATGTCGGCAGGTATTTCAAGACGGACAGTTTTAAACTCCTGGGCATGAATTATAAGCCCGTAACAAATGATATATAGTAATACAAAAAAGCGCATGATGATCGTAATGTGGATTATTAACGACAAATGACTAAAATAAGTATAAAAATAGCAATAATCGTGCAATAAAAAAGCCCACCGGGTAAGGTGAGCTTTAGAATATGAGGTTAACTATGTTTTAGCGTACAATAATTTTGTTTATTGCTGTTGTTCCATCAGCATAGGCTACCCGAACAAAGTAAACACCAGATTTCAGTTCATTAACTGAAACAGTGTTTGATCCGGTCACAACCGGTTGGCTTAACACTTTTTGTCCCATAAGGTTAACGATTTCCATGGTTGCATTTTCGTTTGAAACCACCTGAATAAAATCAGTAGCCGGATTAGGGTATACACGCAGGGTAGTTGTACTTACCTTGTCAATTCCTGTATTGATAACCCCTAAAACATCAGCGTTGTCGACTTCCCAAGTTGACGCTTCAACATCAGTACTGTTATATACAAAGGCAATATAAGTAGATGTTGTGGCATAAGCAGAAATATCGGCGGTACCGGCAGACATAAAAGTCCAACTTCCCGGATCGGGGAAGGTGAATGATGCCGTAAGATCGCTCCAAGTGGCCAAGGTAGGATCGCCACTACCCGTGTAATCAGTTGAAATCATAACATACAATCCATCGTTGGAGGCATAGTTTCGTGCATGATCGAATCCAAAAGTCAGGTTAATATATCCGGTAAGATCAAGTGAAGGGGAGATCAACCAATCTTCGTTTTCAACGGCGGCGCCGCTGTATCCGTTTCCTTTGGCACATCCCGGAGGGTTACCATAATTAGCCCATTCCCATACCTGATCGCCTGTAACACTGTACTGTGACCAAACACCAAGACCTGAGTCGAAACCTTCGTGACTGATTGTAGAAATATTGGCCGTTGTAGCTTCTGCCAAAGGCGCTGTGCCATCGGTTTTATAATCAATTGCAGTACCACCATTGGTATAAGGATAAATGGTAAAATAATAAGTGGCGCTCGTTTCCAGTCCTTCGAAAGCATAACCTCCAATATCGTAACCTACATTAACCGCTACTTTACCATCCGACCAATCAAGGTCAGTTGCAACGGGAACGCCGTCCACAGGAACTTCAAAGGAACCGCTGACTTTTTCGCCCAGGAGCAAGTAACCCGTTGGAAGTTGAGCTCCTGTCGACTCTGTCCAGTCCAGATCGATACTCAAGCCTGAGGCAGCAGCAACAAAATCACTTGGATAGTTGGAAGGTTCCGGATATACCGTAGTATTGCCTTCAAAAACAACATTATCAACTATAACAGTAGCATCACCATCCCATTCGGCAGAAATGTCATAAAATCTAACCTGAAATGTTGCAGAAGTTGCGCCATCAGGCACAAGGTCAGTATACGTTATTTGCTGCCATTCGGCCATATCTTCACTATAATTACCATAATAATTGTCAGCACCTTCATAAATAATGCACAATCTGGCTCTTCCGGCGAGGTCATTATCATACACCCAGAAATTAGCATTAATCTCAACGCCTGCTGTTACCACGAATGGATCTGAAGTTAAATACTGGTTATCCTGTGAGGTCCATGTTACTTCACAACTTGAAGCTCCACTTTCAACTGTTGTTGTGTTTTGCATAATCGTAATGGCTCCACCATCGGCCAACCAATTATCAGCGGTTCCGGCGGTCCAGTTTTCAAAATCGCCATTTACAACCAAATTTTGGGCTTTAAGTGGTGCGAAAGCGACAGATATTGCAACAAAGGCAATACTAAAAGATAATAGATAGATTTTTTTCATTTGTTAACTGTATTTAGATTATAAAGAGATGAAAACCAGGCACTCGACAAAAAGCGAATGCCTGGTTTTGAAAATTGTTACTGTATTTAGATGCTCTTAATTAAATATTAACTTCTTAACACTCATCTTACCAGTAGCTACGTCAGTTATCCGGATAAAATACAAACCGTCTTCAACATGGTTCACACTTATCTGGTCGTTAGATTGTACAGTATTATGATAAACAACCTTTCCTGTAATGTCCATAACCTGAACTTCGGCAGCCGTCATGTCGGCCATCTGAAGGGTGAACGTACCATTTGAAGGATTCGGGTACACAGCAATGCTGTTTTCAGAAAGTTCGTTAAGATCGGTTATCAAAATGGTAACAATGTTACTAGGACCTGATTCACCCAGATCGTAAACTGCGGTAACATAATACTCATGTGTTCCCACACCGGGCATTTCGTCGAAATACTCAGTATCGGTTACCAGATCAGCATTGATTTGAACGTTATCACGGTATACATTGTATCCTAATAGTTCGGCAGAAACATTGCGTGAGGCCTGTGCGGTAACAAAAGGATTTCCGGTGGTTAGGTTACTAAACCCGGAGGCTTTGGTTGCTTTTCCAACCACAGGCTGAGCAGGATTGTAAACAATTGAAGATTTTGTTGCACTTACCGAGAAATCATCCACCAGAAGGATGAATGCATCGTTAGAAACACACTGAATACCAATATATACAGTTTGTCCTACAAAAGCACTCATGTCATAAGTAAATTCCGTCCAGTCGTCAACGGGAGCTTCAACATATTGTCCCTCAGAAATGATAACAAAGTCTTCGGGATTCAATCCGGTTGTAGAAACGCCAACCCGGAATCTCTCGAGTCCATACTGATCGGTATATGATTTGGCAAAGAAAGAAGTCATGAACCCATCACCAATGGTAATCTGTGGGGTTATCAGCCAGTCGTTGTTGGGTGGTGTAACTGAAGCAAAGCAAGCAGCCACTTTATCACCTGAATGGGGGATAAGGTCTGGCACGGGCGGTGTGGTCATTGAAGGATTGAAAATAATAAAAGATTGCGCAGCACCAGCATTAGGCCAGTCGGTATCAGTCATTCCGTAAGTGTCGCTTCCATCTACATCAAGATTTGTCCAGGGGGCAAAATCGATTACAAAATCATTGTACGACTCGAAATCATCTTCAAAAGGCTCTGCAACGCCACCATTCCATGACAGCATTACATCTTCAGCTATAGTAACCTCAGCTTCCAAATTATATGGAGCATCCAGATCAACTACAGTAATGTAATCGAGCCATATCAATTCATCAGTTACAACACCGTTTGTTACAGAAAGCGTAACATCCCATGTACCTTCCACATCATAAATAATTTCAGGAGGAGTCTGCCCGTCCCAAGTTTCAGGAGTTCCCCCCTCGAAAGTCCATGTCCACTGGGTAATTGTTCCAAACGACAGATCTGTAAAAATAACACCGCCTCCCAGATTAACTTGTGTGGGAGCTCCTTCAAATCCGGCAATGATGGCATTGGCACAGCCAAAGCCAGGCGTTGCAAAAATACTGTCACCGGCAGCATTTACAGCAGCAAAATTAACTGAGTGAGTCCAGTTTTCGGCTACATTGTTGTCCAGATTAGGATTACAGAAAGTTAGTGAAGGACCATACCCATCGGCAAGTGTATCCCATGGAAGTACATCATCATAGGCTACCAAATCAACCACATTGTTAAAGCTGTCCGATAATTCCAGTTCTTCACCCCCATTACTCAAAGCACCACCAGTCCATTGGTAGGTATCAACACCAAATGTTGACAACATAGCTACAGAATTATAGGCTACCAGGAGATATTCCTGAGGTTGCAAGGTAACATCCGGGAATACAAATTCAATCCCTTTAGTGAAGGTGTACCCTAACATATTAACAGCCTCGCTATCATTGTTATAAATTTCAACAAACTCAAGTGAGTCGGTACCACTTTCAGGTGGGTTATACATAATTTCGGTAATAACGAGCAATGGTGCATCGAATGGAGCTGCCAACGCAAAAGTTTCATCGCTCAGGTCGAAAGGATTTCCATCGACTGTTCCAGAGATCATGATTTTATAATCGCTGGCAACAGCAAGGTTATCGAACACAAACCAGGCAAAAGTCTGATTTGAGACAGGATAGTTTGCTGCGAGCAATACCGGATCATGTCCTTCTCTAACCAGTTCGATATCTACATTTCCGTCCCATCCTTCAACAGTCCAGGTGATATCATATGTTGTGTTAATATCGATGATTTCACCCCCATTGGGAGACAGAATATTTATCGGGAAATTTATACTGCCGGGAGTTCCACCTTCTTCATTGCTTGCCCTCCAGTTTTCACCCAAAGCGTTATCTAAACCAGGGTTAAGTAACGACAAAGTCGGGCCGTCTCCATCAGGAGAAGAAGGCCATGGATCGTCATCAAAATATTCAACACGGTCGATCAATATGCCGCTGGCATTGTACAAGCGAATGATGTCAGTAGTATTTCCCATTGCCCATCCAGCCCAGGAGCCATCATAATCAGGAGTAAAAGGGAAGACACCACCGGTAGCTACTTCGATTGTAAAGTATCCATAGGCCTCAATCGTGTAGCCTGCCGGGAATAAAATAGGAGTATGTGTTGCGTTGTCATCCAGGAGTTTCCAGTTTTCAAGGCTAATTGGTTGATCGGTGTTGTTAAACAGCTCAACCCATTCCTCGTCAGTTCCCGGAGAGTTATACATAATTTCGTTGATAACCAAAGCAGGAGTAGTAGGCACTGTCCAGCTCAGGGTTTGGGCCACGTCGGTAGGCACGGTAAAGGTCCAGTTGCCTGCCACCCAATTGCCTTCGGTATCGTTTACACCCCATTCCCATGTATTGCTTCCACCGTCTACTACCAATTCCTGCTGACATGTCCAGATGTGGTCGCCGGCAGTAACGTCACCATTTGTACCATCGTCATAAAATGGAGTATGTTCCATTCCACCGCCCCAAGACGGGTCATATTGTCCGTTTCCATCCCAGCTTCCTTTAAGAGAAAACCCATCGTAATGCTGACCAGCAGCGTCATCTACAATAAAGGTAACCAAGGCAGTTGGTGGTGGCGGGCCACTGATGGTGGTCGTGTTGGTGGCTAAATCATATGTAAAGGTGGTTGGGTTTACACCATCCGTTAAGAACGGCACGTTGCCACCTGTACTTTGATCCCAGTTATGGTTAAAGGTAACTTTAGCCTCATAGTTTCCGGCAGGAATAGTCAGTTCGAGGGTAAAAATATCATCTCCTTCAGCGTCTGACATTTCACCGATAAGGTCGGTTGGATCCCAGTCGTTTCCACCTAGTTCAGAAACAAAGTTTCCGGCTACAACAGGCAGAGTATGAGTAACCAGGTTTGCCTCATAGTTGTATTTCCAGGTAACATCCTGCGCCGCAGCAAGTACTATTTGCTGGTTGTTTCCAGGGTACCAGTTTCCATCATCAACCACTTTATATTCATGGGTTGCAGCTGTTAGGTTCTTTGTGAGTTCCATAACACCGTTGGCATTTAAGATCAACTCGTAATCAGGAGAGCTGGCGTTCCAGCTATTAAATGACCCCGCGATAAATGCAGAAATATTGAAATCACCTGCAACAGTCACGTTATCCACTTCCCAGGTGGCTGCACCGGCTGTGGTACTGATGTATTTAAAAGCCACATAGGTATTTGCTCCCACCAGTGCGTTGATATCAGCAGTTCCTGCATCGTTGAAAGTCCAGCTTCCTGTAGCGGGGAACGCAAATTGCGAGGTGAGGTCTGTCCATGTAAAACCTGCCGGATCGCTAGCGCCATCATAATCTGTTGAAATCAATACGGAAAGGCCTGTGTTATCGCCATAATTTCTGGCGTGATCAAATCTGAGGGTAACATTGGTATAATTGGTACAGTTGATTGGAGTGGTAATGAGCCAGTCTTCGTTATCCAGAGCGCCTCCATCATATCCATTCATGTAGGCACAACCGGCAGGAGCACCAAAATTGGCATGTGTCCATACCTGTGCACCCAAGGTGTTAAAAGTAGAGGTTTGACCCAGATCCACTTCAAAAGGTTCAAAGTAGATTTCTGTTGCTGTAGGGCCGCCACCCACGGGGGTCATGGTATAATCATCAACATATACGATTTCAGCACCATCAAAGCCCGACTGATCGTAAAAACGCAGTCCAACCTCTATATCAACGCTTGAAGTAGCGGTATAGGTATAGGTCATTTCCTGCCAAGCATTGAGGATAGTGTTATCAGAGTATATCTGATAATCACCCACATACAAGCGGGCTTTCATGAAACCTTCGGTATGATAAACCCAAACACTGACATTATACTCAGTACCCGAGACAACGCTAACGGTTTGTCTGAAGTCGGTATTTGCCTGAGTTCCTGTAGTCACATCTACAGAAGCAGATTTGCTTCCGCCGTGAACTGGTGAAGTGGCCTCCGTTACCGTGATACCCGGATCAATTAAAGTCCAGCCATCAGGGACTCCGGCTGTCCAACTTTCAAAGTCGCCATTAACGATAATACTCTGTCCTTGAGTTGACAAAGCAAGTAGTGGCACAAGACAAAAAACGAGCAGTAGTCGCTTTAGTGTAATTAATTTGCTCATAAGACTAAAAATTAAATGAATAGAATTTTTTTCAAAGATGTATATTTAAACAACATGCTGTAATTTTCGCTAGTTACGAAATTATTAAAAAATGCCCATAGATCCTTCTACCGACAGTGAACCTACGAAAGTACATACTTTTTTCATGCAGAAAAAAAAAGTTGCCGGTTTTCACCGACAACTTTTAAAAAACTTATTAACAGTTTATTTATCGTCGACTTCTTCGAAGTCCACATCGGTAACTTCGTCATTACCGGGTTGGTTGCCTTTTCCAGCATTACCACCACTGGCAGCACCCGGATCAGGCTGAGCACCAGCACCTCCAGTATTTTTATACATCTCCTCGCTGGCTTTTTGCCATACAGCATTGAGTTGCGTCATGGCTGCATCTACGGCCGTGATATCCTGCGATTTATGTGCAGTACGTAATTTTTCGAGGGCACTTTCTATTTCCGACTTTTTATCGGCAGGAACTTTATCGCCAAATTCCTTCAACTGCTTTTCAGTCTGGAAAATAAGTGCATCAGCAGCATTGAGCTTATCCACCCTTTCGCGTTCCTTTTTGTCGGCATCAGCATTGGCTTCAGCTTCGGCTTTCATACGTTTGATTTCATCATCCGACAGTCCGGAAGAAGCTTCGATACGAATACTTTGCGACTTCCCACTGGCTTTATCCTTTGCTGACACATTCAATATACCGTTCGAGTCGATGTCGAAAGTTACTTCGATTTGAGGAACACCACGTGGTGCAGGTGGAATGCCATCGAGGTGGAATCGTCCTATACTTTTATTTTGGTTGGCCATTGGACGTTCGCCTTGCAGGATATGAATTTCAACGGATGGTTGGTTATCGGATGCTGTGGAAAACACCTCCGACTTTTTGGTCGGGATGGTCGTGTTGGCATCAATAAGTTTAGTCATAACACCGCCCATGGTTTCTATTCCCAGTGTAAGCGGAGTTACGTCGAGCAGCAACACATCCTTCACTTCACCTGTAAGCACACCGCCTTGGATAGCTGCACCTAAAGCCACAACCTCATCAGGATTTACCCCTTTGGAAGGCTCTTTTCCAAAAATCTTTTTCACCAATTCCTGAATAGCGGGGATACGTGTTGAACCACCAACGAGAATTACTTCATCCACATCAGAAGCATTCATTCCTGCATCGCGAAGTGCATCCTCACAAGGTTTGATTGTATCATGAATCAGCTTGTCGGCCAGTTGCTCAAATTTGGCACGAGTAAGTTTTCTTACCAAGTGCTTTGGCACACCATCCACAGGCATAATATAGGGCAGGTTGATTTCCGTTTCAGTTGCACTGGATAGCTCAATCTTTGCTTTCTCGGCCGCTTCTTTCAGTCGTTGAAGCGCCATGGGATCACGTTTTAGATCAAGTCCTTCATCTTTTTTAAACTCTTCGGCAAGCCATTCGATTATTACCTGATCGAAGTCATCACCTCCAAGGTGGGTATTACCGTTAGTCGATTTTACTTCAAAAACGCCATCACCCAATTCAAGGATAGAGATATCGAAAGTACCGCCACCGAGGTCGAAAACGGCAATTTTT
>Ga0180009_10008273_pt1 | contig 10363 bp, 10 predicted proteins | sample OS_PC_MetaG_FD_123537 | JGI IMG/M metagenome (GOLD analysis project Ga0180009, IMG submission 123537) | Groundwater microbial communities from the Aspo Hard Rock Laboratory (HRL) deep subsurface site, Sweden - OS_PC_MetaG | ecosystem: Environmental > Aquatic > Deep subsurface > Groundwater... | reverse complement strand
TAGTAGAGCTAAAGAAGAAACTCAGGCCGGGTGCTTGTTTTGCTTTTTCAGAACCAAATCTGCTGAATCCCATTAATAAGTACATTGTTTTCACGAAGGACATGAAAAAAAGAAGACGGCTTGGGGTTAGTCCGACAGAAATGGCATTTAGGCCAAAAGAAATAGTTTCACTATTTCAGGAGGCAGGTTTTAATGTTTTCGCGCTGGAATACCGTGATTTTTTACATCCCTCGGTACCAAAAAACTTGATCCCGTTGGTTAAATTAATGCAGTTTTGGGCTGAACGAACACCACTGATTAGATCAATGAGTGGGTCTTTATGGATTTCTGGAATACGACCATAAGCCATTACAATTCCAGACATTAATATTGACGCCCCCGTAAAAAGTCACGTGGCGATTTTGGAAGCGTAGACCATATTTCCAGTCGCCGAGTTAAAAATATAGCTGAGCCGACTTATGCGTTTAGGCATTGATGCATCAAATATAAGGGCTGGCGGCGGGGTAACCCATCTGGTTGAATTACTCAGGGCCGCAAAACCGCAGGAGCATGGTTTCGGAGAGGTTGTTGTCTGGGGTGGTTCCGCAACGTTGAATCGTTTGGAAGACCGCCCATGGCTGAGAAAGGTCTATGAACCTGCACTTGACCAGTCCCTGCCTATCCGTCTATACTGGCAACGGTTCACGCTGGATCTATCTGTTCATCGGGAAAGTTGTAATGTAATGTTTGCACTCGGGGGCTCATACAGTGGCTCTTTCCGACCGTTCGTGTCCATGTCCCAAAATTTACTACCCTTCGAATGGACTGAGGCGTGGCGGTATAGCGTTTCGTGGCAATTTTTGCGCAATATTCTGCTTCGATTTTCCCAGTCATGGTCGTTTCGTGCCGCAAACGGCGTCATCTTTCTTACGGAATATGCACGCGATGTTGTCATGAAAACCGTGAAAGCTATTGATGGAAAGACGACGATTATACCGCACGGTATCAATGAACGTTTTTTATTGGCGCCCCGCCGACAAAAATCTTTATCAGAAGTGTCAAATGAACAACCCTTTCGCATTCTCTATGCCTCGACTGTAGATGTTTACAAACACCAATGGCACGTGGTCGAAGCAGTGGCCAAATTAAATAAAGAAGTCGTGCCTGTTCAGATCGATTTGATCGGCCCGGCTTATTCCCCGGCCTTAAGACGGCTTAACAAAGCTATAAGCAGATTTGACCCACAAGAGACATGCATTCATTATCATGGTTCTGTGCCTTATGCAGAGCTATTCAATTGGTACCACCAGGCAGATCTGTTTGTATTCGCATCAAGTTGTGAAACCTTTGGACTGATTCTGACCGAGGCCATGGCTGCAGGTCTCCCGATAGCATGCTCTAATCGAAGCTCTTTGCATGAGACTTTAGGTGATGCTGGTCTCTATTTTGATCCTGAAAAGCCCATGGAAATTGCGGAAGCGATCAGGAAACTTATCGAAGACCATATTTTGCGAGCGGAGAAAGCCGAGGCGGCCTTTGACCGTGCGAAGGAGTTTACATGGGAGCGTTGTGCCGGCGAGACTTTTGATTTTATTGCGAAAATTGCCAGAGAACGATGAACGCTTAGCATAAGTGAAAAAACTTTTCGAATAGGGGAAACTGATGTTTTCAGACAAAATACTTTTGATTACAGGTGGTACCGGTACTTTTGGGAATGCTGTCCTGAGACGATTTCTGGAAACGGATATTAAAGAGATCCGCATCTTTTCCCGCGATGAGAAAAAACAGGAAGAGATGCGCAATGCCCTGCGGAATCCGAAGGTGAATTTCTACCTGGGGAATGTCCGGGATTATGACAGCATCCTATCTGCCATGCGGGGTGTGGACATGGTGTTCCATGCTGCGGCCCTTAAGCAGGTGCCGTCCTGCGAATTTTTCCCCCTGGAGGCGATCCGGACGAACGCCATCGGTGCTGAAAACGTTATGAATGCCTCCTTGACCTGCAACGTCAAGAACATGATTGTGCTCAGCACAGATAAGGCCGTTTATCCCATCAATGCGATGGGGATGTCCAAGGCTTTGATGGAAAAGCTCATGATCGCCAAGGCGCGTTCCCACGGGGATGCGGGAACGATCTTCTGTGGTACCCGTTACGGCAATGTCACGGGGTCCCGGGGGTCGGTCATTCCCCTATTCATCAGCCAAATACTTACCGGCGAGGCCCTGACTATAACCGATCCAAACATGACCCGGTTCATGATGTCCATCGATGATGCGGTAGACCTTGTTGTGTATGCCTTTGAGCAGGGCAATCCGGGTGATGTCTTTGTCCAGAAGGCACCGGCGGCCACCATTGAAACACTGGCCAAGGCGTTGAAGAAGCTGTTCAAGGGCGATAACGAAATCCGTATCATCGGCACCCGGCATGGTGAAAAGCTTTATGAGACCCTCTTGACGCGGGAAGAGATGGCCCGGGCGGAAGACATGGGCGCTTATTACCGGATCCCCGCCGATGTACGAGACTTGAATTATTCCTTATATTTTACTGAGGGTGAAACCAAGGTTTCGGGCAAAGAAGATTATAACTCTTACAATACCCACCGCCTTGACGAGGATAGTCTGATTGAATTGCTGCTGAAACTTGACTTTGTTAGGCATGCCATGGATACGGGTAAGATAATTTTATAAGTTTTAGAAACGAGGAAAATTGAAGTTTAAACATGTTGAAATAGAGAACTACAGCGATATGAGTAAAAAGAAACGAATTTTGATTTTGGGTGGTACAGGAATGCTTGGCCATATATTGTGGGAGCGCCTTTCGCTGCGCTTTTCCGATATCTATACAACCATTCGCAAAGGTATAAGGGATTATGGGAATGACGGCTTGTACGGAAGCGCTCGGGTTATCGATCACATGGATCTCATGGATTTTCGAATGTTGGAGGGTGCATTAAGGGTTATCAGGCCGGATGTCATACTGAATTGTATAGGGATAACGAAAAGGCGAGAAGAACCGCAAAATCCAATTCCCAGTATCATCTTGAATGCTGTGCTCCCTCATAAATTGGCCAAACTGGCGGCAGATATGAACGCGAAGTTGATTCATTTCAGCACGGATTGTGTGTTTGATGGAAGGGCGGGTCATTATTCGGACGATGCCCCGACAAACGCTACGGATCTTTATGGGCGCACCAAGGCTTTAGGCGAGGTCACAGGAAACAACGTTCTTACGTTGAGATCTTCCTTTATAGGAAAGGAAATGCGTGAGGGAACTGAACTCTTAGAGTGGTTTCTGTCTCAGAAGGATGTTATCCGCGGTTTTAAGAACGCAATCTACACAGGCCTGACGACACTGGAATTATGTCGAGTAATCGAGAAATTGCTATTGGATTATCCCGCCGCTTCCGGGCTTTACAATGTATCCAGTGATCCTATTAACAAATTCGATCTGTTAAGCCTGATTGGCGAGCAAATGCACCATAGCGTAGAGATTATACCGGATGAATCATTCCATTGCGACCGGAGTCTCAATTCCGAAAGGTTCCGTAAAGATTTTGGCTACACACCTCCGACGTGGACAAAAATGGTGGATGAATTATGTCAAGAGTATAGTATACAACCCGATACTCTGACTTGACAATGGGGAGACCCTTAATCAGATAATAATCAGGAGAAGGAAGAGATTATGTCAACAAAAGTCATGACAATAGTGGGTACACGACCCGAAATCATAAAGCTCTGCCGTGTCATCAGCGAGCTGGATATCCATACGGAACATATCCTGGTGCATACAGGCCAGAATTACGATTATGAACTGAATGAAATCTTTTTCCAGGATCTCGGCATCCGGAAACCCGATCATTTTTTGAATGCTGCAGGCCAGACCGTGGCCCAGACCATCGGTAACGTAATTGCTCGATCCGATGAGATGATGGACCAGATTCAACCTGATGCCGTCTTGTTGTACGGAGACACAAACAGTTGTCTGTCCGTAATTTCGGCGAAGCGGCGCAAAATACCCGTCTTTCATATGGAGGCAGGCAATCGAAGCTTCGACCAGCGCGTACCGGAGGAAATAAACCGCAAGATCGTTGATCACCTGAGTGACATCAACATGCCGTTAACAGAGCATGCCCGCCGTTACTTGCTGGCAGAGGGGCTGCGACCTGAAACCGTCATCAAGACGGGATCACCTATGAAAGAAATTCTTTCCTATTACATGTCTCAAATCGAAAGTTCTGATGTGCTTGATAGGCTCCAAGTTCATCCTGGGGAATATTTCGTCGTCAGTACGCATCGCGAAGAAAATGTAGACAACGAGGAAAACTTCGGGAACCTGTTGGCATCGTTGCAGCTCATCGCAAAGCATTATGAAATGCCGCTGATCGTCTCCACGCATCCCCGGACAAGAAAGAAGCTCGAAGAAATGTGTATTAACGATTCGGATCCCCTGATCCGTTTTTTAAAACCTCTGGGTTTTTTTGATTATGTGAAACTCCAGAAGCATGCCTTCTGCGTCGTCTCTGATAGCGGCACCATTACGGAGGAATCATCCATCCTTAACTTCCCGGCGGTGACGATCCGGCAGGCGCATGAACGCCCCGAGGGGATGGATGAGGGTACGCTGATTATGTGCGGTCTTGAGGCGAAGAAGGTTATGGAATCCATCCATGTTGTAACCGCTCAATATTCGAAGGATAAGAGGCAATTCAGGTTGGTTCAGGATTATGATGTGGAAAACGTTTCAAAGAAAGTGCTGCGTATTATCTTGAGTTATACGGATTACGTCAACCGTGTCGTGTGGCGCAAACCTGTCTGAAACAATCCCCCCCGAAATATTGGTGCATCAAGGTATATGAAGATCCTTATTCTCACCCAGTGGTACCCTCCCGAACCTGCATTACTCATCCAAGAACTCGCCCAAACTCTGATAGCGCATGGGCATCAGGTTACAGTGCTGACGGGATTTCCGAATTACCCTTCAGGGCAGTTATATCCCGGCTATCAGTTAAGGCTTCTGCAAAGAGAAACCATCGCTGGTGTTCCTGTCGTACGGGTACCTCTCTACCCAGAACATAGCCTTTCTGGTTTCAAGCGTGCCTTGAATTATCTTTCTTTTGCTGCGTCTGCTACTGTATTTGGGTGGGGTGCCGTATCCAAACCCGAGGTAATTTTCGTTTACCATCCTCCCTTGACCATCGGCCTACCGGCCTATCTCCTCAGCCGTTTATGGCGGATACCCTTTGTATATAACATTGCGGACATGTGGCCTGAGACCCTACGGGCTAGCGGTATGCTCAATAATGATATTACATTGAAATTGATTGGGTCGTTTGCGGATAGAGTTTATAAATGGTCGAAGGCTATTTGTGTAATTTCTCCAGGTTTCCGTGCGAATCTAATTTCTAAAGGCGTACCAGAAGATAAAATTCACGTAATCTCAAATTGGGTCGACACAGACGCATATTGTCCTGCTGTTCCAGACACCGCGAAAAAAATAAAGCTTTGCCTTCATGGCAGATTCAACGTCATGTTCGCCGGAAATATTGGCGAAGGACAGGGACTTGAAACGATAGTCGTCGCCGCGCAGTTACTGCAGAATTGTCCTGATGTGCAGTTCGTGATCGTCGGCGACGGCATTGCTTTGCCGCGCTTAAAAGAGGCTGCCGAAGCTCAAAATGTAAAAAACATCCGATTTCTCGGACGTTACCAGGCAGAGGACATGCCCGGATTATATGCATTAGCCGACGTATTGCTGATCCACTTGAAAGATGATCCATTATTTCAGATTACGATTCCTCACAAAGTATTCGCTTATATGGCATCCTGCAAGCCCATTCTTGTCGCTGTAAGAGGCGATGCAGCGAATATTGTGATGGAAGCACATGCTGGTTTGTCATGTGCGCCGGGAGATCCCCATGCTTTGGCGGAAACGATACGTCATTTTTCTAAGATGACCAGAGGAACGCTTCAAGAGATGGGCAAGAGAGGATTAGACGCCGCACGCACGAAGTATTCCCGAGAATATCTCGTGAGCCAAATCGAAAAAGTTTTACGGGCATCGGTCAATGATCTACTCCCCTATGATCAAGGAAATACTGACAAAAGATGAAATCAAATCTTAATTACAGATCATGTCGCACAGGAGATGAGGTTCACATCCTTGCACTGTTTCAAAAAAGCTTTGGCTCTACGCTTAGTTACCATATCTGGAATTGGCGATTCCGGGATAACCCTGTAGGACCGGGGCTTATCGAACTGGGTTGGGATGGCGATGTTTTAGCTGGGCAATACGCGGTTACATCTGTTGCTTCACGCATTTTTGGCCAGGACCAAATCACAGGCTTATCTGGAACTACCATGACGCATCCATCATATAGAGGCCAGGGTCTTTTTCAGGTTCTTGCTCGCAATACATATAAAAGAATGAATCAGAGTGGTATGAATTTTGTTTGGGGTTTTCCTAACGCGATGATTCATCGGCAAAGAGTGACAGATCTTTTATGGAGAGATATTTATGAAATACCTACATTAAGGCTGTCGATAGCAGATTGCAAATATGTATTATCTTCAAACACGAACATTGAAGAGTTGAATAAGTTTGATGAACGCTTTGATTTGCTTTGGGAAAAAACGAAAGATGATTTCAATATTATTACTGTACGTAATTGCAAGCACTTACAATGGAGATACATAAAAAATCCCTCGGAACATTATAGAATTTTGGCTTACATCGATAATGGCAATATCTTGGGTTACGCTGTATTTAAAAAATATGTAGATGAGTTTCAGATTGTTGATATCCTTACGGTAAGAGATGTTGATGTTGGGCTAAAAATAATCTCTGGGATTGCCGAAATTGCTAAACATGAAGAGGTGTTGGCAATAAGCTTATGGCTGAATGTTACACATCCGCTACATCATGCTCTGGAACGATTAGGATTCCGCAATGGAACCCCGATTACCTATTTTGGAGGATTGATATTAACCTCAGGGCTCTTTGAAGACAAAATATACGATTATCGAAACTGGTATTTGACAATGGGGGATTCCGACGTTTTTTAGCCATGCGTGATATTCAACTTGCCATAAAGCGGATGATCGACCTCGCAGCTTGTTCGGCGATACTTATTGTCGGATTCCCGATCTTTCTAGTGACAGCTATTTTAGTGAAAATCACTTCTACGGGGCCTATATTCTTTATTCAATCCCGCGTCGGCAAAAATCAGAAAGTCTATAAAATGATTAAGTTCAGAACAATGACGGGCACGCCGGAAGAGGGTGCCACTTGCTGGACAAGCGTAGATGGGGCAAGAATTACACTGATAGGTAATTATTTAAGAGATTACGGTATAGATGAGCTGCCCCAGGTTATCAATGTTATCTGCGGGGACATGAGCATCGTTGGTCCCCGCCCGCCGTTGCCCGTTCAGGTTGAAAACTATACACCTGAACAGCGCAAAGTATTTTTCATGCGTCCGGGCGTCCTTTCCCTCGCGGCTATAGAGGGCCGACGAACAATTTCCATTCATGAGCGTATTGCCTTGCACGTAAAGTATGTTGAAAATTGGTCCTTAATGCTGGACTTTCGGATTATTTGGCGATGTCTTTTTGTTGTTCTGTGTAGAAAGAATGCAATGGAAGTCTTTATAGATGACAAAACGAGGATGGAAAAATGATAGTTCTGGCGATAGCGCCTCATCCGGATGATGAAACGATAGGTGCCGGGGGTACGCTTGCCCGGCACATCGCCCTTGGCGATGAAGTGTTCTGGTGTATAGTAACACAAGGCTATTCGCCTCCTTGGTCAAAAGAAACACTAATTAATGCCGGCAAGCAAATCGATCAGGTCAAAAAGATCTATGGTTTTAAGAAAGTTTTTCGCCTTGGTTTCCCCACCGTGAAGCTCAACACAGTTCCTCATATTGATCTCTGCACTGCCATTCAGGAGGTAATGAAGGAGATCAACCCGGATATTGTCTATACGACATCTCGTAATGACGCCAATCTTGATCACCGCATTGTCTATGAATGCACACTGGTTGCTGTGCGCCCATTACACGGCAATACGGTACGTCGCATTCTGAGTTATGAAATCGGGTACACGGGTCATTTTGGCGTTCCTGCGGGTGTTTCTATGTTTCAACCAAATGTATTTATTGATATTACGCCATATATGAAAAAGAAATTAGAGGCCATGAACTGTTATGAAACAGAATTGCGTAAAGCGCCTCATCCCCGGTCAATAGAAGGCATAAATCTGGTTGCAAGGTCGCGCGGTTTGAGCTTGGGCTTTGAATTTGCAGAATGCTTTGAGATGGTTCGAGAAATATTATGACATCGTAAAACGACGGAAAATGAGTAAAAAAATAATAATATATGGTGCCAGCGGGTTTGGCCGGGAAGTGGCTTGGCTGGTGGAGAGCTGCAAAGATGAGCGGGTTGTCGCCTGCTTCATCGACGATGACGAAAAAAAGCATGGGACAGCCTTGAATGATATTCCCATTTTGAGTTTGGAACAGGCGGCACAACAGCACCCGGATGCGAAAGTCGTGGGAGGGATAGGAACCCCCAGGATTAGGGAATTGTTGATGGATAAGGCTGCCGCGTATGGGTTCAGTTTCGATAACCTTGTGCATCCGCGGGTAGAAATGTCCAAGTGGGTAGAGATGGGGATTGGCGCCGTCATCTGCGCCGGGAACATTCTAACGACGAATATCCGCTTGGGTGCGCATGTCCAGATCAACCTGGACTGCACTATCGGGCATGACGTCGTGCTGGACGATTATACGACTCTTGCGCCCGGTGTTCATATCTCCGGATGTGTACAGTGCGGAAAGCGGGTGTATATCGGGACCGGCGCGGTGATCATCAACGGAACACAGGAAGATCCAATTACCATTGGGGGCGACGCGATTATTGGCGCTGGTGCCTGTGTTACAAAATCAATCCCGGCTGGACAAACTTGGGTGGGCGTTCCGGCTAAACCATTATAATAGAATGCTTTTCTCGCGGATGCAGAGGAATAAATGACACAACTGGCTATTAACGATAGGCTGCCGATTCGGGGAACCCCCTTATCTCCTTGGCCTTTTTATGAAGAGGATGAGATTTTCGCCGCTATGCAGGTTCTTAAGTCCGGATGCGTCAATTACTGGACGGGTCAGGAAGGGCGGAAGTTAGAAGATGAATATGCGGCCTTTGTGGGCGCCAAATACGCCATCGCCCTGATGAATGGGTCCGTGGCACTGGAGGCGGCGTTAGTCGCTCTGGGGATGGCGCCGGGCGATGAGGTCGTTGTGACCAGCCGGACGTTTATCGCCTCAGCCAGTTGCGTCATTATGCGGGGTGGCCGACCGGTGATGGCGGATGTGGATCCGGTCAGCCAAAATATTACCGCTGAAACCATTGCCGCTGCTTTGTCCCCAAGGACCAAAGGGATCGTCGTCGTGCACTTGGCCGGGTGGCCTTGCGACATGGATCCGATCATGAATCTGGCACGGGAGAGGAATCTATGGGTCGTTGAGGACTGCGCCCAGGCCAATGGGGCAACTTATAAGTGTCGTCAGGTTGGGACAATGGGAGATGTTGCGGCATTTTCCTTTTGCCAGGACAAGATCATTACCACCGGTGGCGAAGGGGGGATGGTCACTACAAACAGGCATGATATATGGGATAAAATCTGGTCCTATAAAGATCATGGGAAGAGCTTTGACGCCGTGTATCACCGGGAGCAGCCACCCGGTTTTCACTGGCTGCATGAATCCTTCGGGACGAACTGGCGGATGACGGAGATGCAGGCGGCGATCGGCCGGGTGCAGCTTCGGAAGCTTCCGCGATGGTTGACTTTGCGAAGGAGAAACGCGGGAGTTCTCGCGGACGGTTTTTCACGAATTCCCGGTCTGCGTCTGACCATTCCGCCACAAGAGATTGAACACGCTTACTACAAATACTATGTCTTTGTCGAACCGGAGGCCCTGAAATCAGGCTGGTCCAGAGATAGAATCATGAATGCGCTCATGGCCGAAGGCATTCCCTGTGGATCGGGAAGTTGCAGCGAAATCTATCTGGAAAAGGCGTTTGAAGGAAACGGCCTGCGTCCGGCTGAACGTCTTCCTGTGGCCCGGGAACTGGGCGAAACCAGCCTGATGTTCATGGTGCATCCAACGCTGTCGGTGGATGACATGAGAGATGTGGTCCAGGCAATGGATAAAGTCATGAGCGTCGCTGTCCGCTGATGATCATGTGTCTGAAAAAAGGGGGGGGACAGCGCCCCTATTTATTTCTTCCCGCCTCACCCGGGAAAAAACCAGGACAGCGCCCCATTTTCGCTTCGCGAAAAAAGGGCGCTGTCCCTCATTTTTCCCCTGCAGTTGCGAATGGG
>Ga0180009_10008272_pt1 | contig 10364 bp, 5 predicted proteins | sample OS_PC_MetaG_FD_123537 | JGI IMG/M metagenome (GOLD analysis project Ga0180009, IMG submission 123537) | Groundwater microbial communities from the Aspo Hard Rock Laboratory (HRL) deep subsurface site, Sweden - OS_PC_MetaG | ecosystem: Environmental > Aquatic > Deep subsurface > Groundwater... | reverse complement strand
ACGCATGAATCCATCCTTGGAGCTCCTGGAATCCATCCCTGGCTTCCAAGGTTTTCTGAACAAACAACCTCTTTCCGCTTACAGGTACCCACACATACTTGGTGCACCCCCTATCGGGTTCAATTTGAGGATCTCGGGGTTTTGATACTATTGTTAACAAGCAAGTGTCTTTCAATACATCAATTCCAGGAGAAACCAGTTTGAAAAAACTCCCCCCATCCATTATCGATTTTCATGTTCATCTTTTTCCGGACAAGGGCTTTGATGCCATCTGGAAATTTATGGAGACAGCCGCTCAATCACAGATGCCCTACAAATTTTACTATCAGGAGGCAATCGAGTATCTCCATCAGCGTGGCGTCAGTCCCATCGTATTCTCCAATTATGCACATCGAAAAGGCATCGCCGCACCCATGAATGAATGGAACAGCCAGGTTCTGGGGGAATTTCCCGATCTGTATTGTTTTGCCCCGTTTCATCCCGATGATGATCATGCACTTGCCCGGGCGGAAGAGATGATGGCTCATGACCGGGTTGTGGGTATGAAGCTGCACCTTCAGGTACAGAAAATATTCCCCCAGGATGAGCGTCTGTTTCCTCTCTACGAGCTGATTATCGACAAGGGAAAACGGTTGCTGCTTCATACCGGCAACGGACCCCAGGGAAACGAATTCGTCGGGTATGCCCATTTCCGGAAAGTACTGCAGCATTTTCCGGATCTTCCGGTCACCATCCCCCATATGGGGTGTTACGAATTCACCGAGTTCATGGCACTTCTGGATGACTATCCCAATATCTATCTCGATACCGCCTACTCGTTCTGGCCCAATCTGCCATTCTCCTTCAACCTGGACAAGTCAACCCTGGAAAAGTACAAGGACCGGATACTATACGGTTCTGATTTTCCGGATATATTTTTACCCAGGGAGGGAGAAATTGACCATCTGCTGGAGCTGGATCTGTCGGATGATTTTTACCAGAAGGTGTTCTTCAGCAACGGGAAGAGACTGCTTGCCCGGCACTGCCCAGCCGAACTGCTCTAAAGGGTTTCAGACATTTCCAGCCTGCTGAACCTGGCATACTGGATAAGAGTGCTCAGACGTTGATCGGGGTGTGACCGGAAAACGGCTTGACTTCAATTCGCCACCTGGGGCTGGATACCTTTTTCCAGCTGCACACCCAGGGGCTGGCTGGCTTCATTCACCAGGTACAAAATAGAGCGGTAGGGGATGCTCCCATGCAGAGACAAGCCGATCTCGCAGGTGATGCTGGTGGAATAGCCCTCATCGCAGGTACTGACCTGCTGTCTCAATTGACTGAGCGCACTTTCATTCAGCTCCGGAAAATTAAACCCCCGGTCACCCGCAAATCCGCAACAATACACGTCATCCGGCACAACGACCTCTTTGGCGCAGCGTTGCGCCAGCTGCACGAGCTGGTTTTCCAGTCCCATTTTTCTGGCGGAACAGGTCAGGTGCAGGGCAATTTTTTTGTCCACCGGTTCAATATGCAACCGCTTCGTTAAAAACGTCAGCACAAATTCCAGTGGTTCAAACAGCTGCAACCGCGTGTCAGGTTCCTGCTTCATCCGGAACAGACAGGGGCTGGTGTCACACATGACGGGGATCCGTCCTTCATCAGAGGCCAGCCACAACTGCTTGAACAATTCCGTTCGTTTCTGGTCTGCCAGTTCTGGAAACCCCTTCGATTCGTATACCTGGCCGCAGCACAGGTTTTCCATGTCCCGGGGAAAGATGACCTCGTAGCCGGCCTTTTTTAACAGGGTGACTGTTGTTTGCGGCAAAGCGTCGGTGCCGGCAGCCTTTTTGGGAGGACCAATCATGGACCTGCTGGCGCAACTGGGAAAGTAAACCAGTTTCAACGGGTTGCTCCGATTGATCGGTTCCCGGACGATCCTGGGAACGCCGGACGGCATCGCGCTGTTCCAGGCGGGAATCCTATTGCCCGACAGGGATCGGACAACTCTGGCAGCGGTCTGCAGGACAGGTGTTCCCGTGATCCTGTGAAGCCTGCTGAGCGCGGTCAACGAGACACTGGCTGATTTTGAAACCGCGGCAAAGTGCGATCCTGTCAACCGGGCTGTTTTTCTGGAAAAATTACTGTTGGCTTCCGCTCTCAGATGCTTGACAAGCTTCCCCGTATCAATTTCCACCGGACAGCGGGTGCTGCACAAACCATCGGTTGCACAGGTATCGGTTCCCGGGTACCGGTAGGCTTTCACCCAGCGTGCCAGGTCCTGGGGATCGTTGTTGAGAAGCATTCGACGGCTGATCTCCCGTCGACCGACAATCCGCTGACGAGGGGTGAAGGTGAGATCCTTCGAGGGACAGATCGGTTCGCAGAAGCCACATTCGGTGCACTTATCCACGATGTCATGGGTGGCAGGCATCGGTTTCAGATTCTTGAGATGGATCTGCTTGTCATCGTTCAGGATCACACCCGGGTTCAGCAGATGGGCAGGATCAAAGATGGATTTGATCGACTGCATCAGTCTGAATGCTGTCAATCCCCACTCCTTTTCCACGAAGGGCGCCATATTGCGACCGGTTCCATGTTCCGCCTTCAAGGATCCGTCATAACGGGTCACCACCAGGTCGACCACATCTTCCATCAGTTTGCGATACCGGGTCACCTCCGCTTCGCTCGAAAAGTTCTGGGTAAACACAAAATGGAGATTGCCTTCCAGGGCATGTCCGAAAATAATCGCATCGGTGTAGTCATATCTGGCGAACAGATCCTGCAGATCCAGGGCGGCATCTGCCAGATGCTGCACCGGAAAGGCCACATCCTCGATGATGACGGTCGTCCCCGGTTCACGCATGGCACCCACCGCCGGGAACAGTCCCTTGCGGATATTCCAGAGCACCGCGGTCTCTTCGGGAACATCCGTGAATTCAATGGGCCTAAGCGATTCCAGCGATCTCAGGGCCGAGCGGATACGGCTGATCTGATCGGTCAGATCCGGTTGCCGACTGGCCCGGGTCTCCACCAGCAGGGCGGTGGCTTTTGAATCAAGGGACTTCAGATAGGAAGGCAGTCCCTCCTTGTGTTCAACCGACCTCAGGCTGGCCCGATCCATCAGTTCCGCTGCCGCGACCGGTTCCTGCTTTAACAGGGGGATCGCCTGGCAGGCGGTTTTCATATCGGGAAAAAGAATCAGCGTACTGGCTTTGAATGCATGTTCGGTGATGGTTTGATAGATCACCTCGGAAATAAAGCCCAGGGTGCCCTCGGACCCGACCAGCAGGTGCTGCATAATCTCAAAGGGATCTTCATAGTCCACCAGTGCGTTCAGGCTGTATCCGGTGGTGTTTTTAATCTTGTATTTGTGACGAATCCGGGCCACCAGCGCCTGATCAGCCAGGACCTGGCTTCTGAGATCGGAGAGCCCGTTCAGGATATCACCATGAACCTCCCTGAAAGACTGGCGGCTCCGGGGGTCGGCGGTATCCACCACGCTGCCGTCAATCAGGATGATCCGCATGCTATCCAGAGTCTGGTAACTGTTCTGAGCGACACCACAGCACATGCCGCTGGCATTATTGGCCAGTATGCCACCGATTTTGGCCGTCTCGATCGAAGCTGGATCCGGGCCCATTTTTTTTCCGAAAGCGGCTAGCCAGCGATTGGCCTGACCTCCGATAATTCCGGGTTCAAGTCTGATTTTTGTTGCGTTTTCAAGGATCTGATAGTTGCGCCATCCCCGCCCCAGTCGTACCAGGATGCTGTCGCTGATGGCCTGACCGGAGAGGCTGGTGCCGGCGGCTCGAAAAGTGACGGCGAGTTTCAGACGGTTGGCGCACTGAAGGAGTTTCACCACCTGATTTTCGTTTTCAACATTGACAACGATTTTGGGGATCAGGCGATAAAAACTGGCATCGGTGCCATAGGCAAGCGTCCACAAAGGATCGGTGATGATATTGGTTTTGGGGATGAACTGCTCAATATCTTTTTGAAATCGTTGATAGGCTGCAGGCAGCATAAAATGCACTCCATTCGGTATCCGTCAACCAGCCGGGCAAGCATTCCGCCCTCCCTGCCAGGGAATCCAACAGGCTGCCGGTTGCGCGTTCCTTCGCTGCTGCCATGGTAAATTGCTGGACCACGGCCGGAAGTTCAGCTTCGTGGGTGGTCGTGGCAACAATGGTGAAATTGGTATAACTTTGAATTAATCATTCTCATCGTAACCAATGGCTTCAAGCTCGGTTCTTCCAGGATCTGTTTCAATCGCCCGCATCCGGCTTTCTCCTGCCACCTCATCCTTCAGCCGGAACCGGCCGAGTAATTGTTTCAGCTTCAGGGTCTGGCTGTTTAATTCCGTGGACGATGCCGCCAACTCCTCAGAGATCGCCGAATTTTGCTGAATGATCGAATTCATCTGGGACAGACCACTGTTTATCTCTTTGATACCGGTCGTCTGTTCTGCTGAAGCAGCGGCTATTTCAGTGACCAGTGTGTTGACCTTTTCGATACTGGTAAATATTTCTTTCAATATATCTGCTGTTTGAGCTGAATTTTGAACCCCTTTGGCCACTTCCCGGATGGATGTTTCAATCAGGTCGGTTGTATTCCTGGCCGCTTCAGCGCTGCGTCCTGCCAGGTTCCTGACTTCCTCGGCAACGACTGCAAACCCCTTGCCATATTTTCCGGCGCGTGCGGCTTCAACCGCAGCATTTAATGCCAGCAGGTTGGTTTGAAAAGCGATCTCTTCGATGACTTTAATAACCCTGGAAACATCGGTACTCGTGCTTTGGATGGTGTCCATTGAACCCAGCATGGTATCCATCTGGACATTCCCTTTTTCAACGATATTCAATGTTTTTCCAGCAAGATCTTTTGCCTGGGAGGCATACTCATCATTGGTTCTTGTTTTTGCCTCAATTTCATTCATGGACGAAGCGATCTCCTCCAGACTGGCTGCCTGTTCAGTACTGCCGGATGCCAGTGAATCTGCGGATTTTGATATTTCATCGGCCGCTGTTTGAACATAGAGACTGTTGTCAACGAGCCGGGACATGGTCCCGCTTAACAACTCCAGACTTTCATTGATTCTTGTTTTCAACTGATCAAGGTCCCCTTTCACCACTACTGACACCTGACAGGACAAATCGCCATTGGCAACAGCTCCCATGATCTGGCTGATATCATCAATGGTCAGCTCCAGGGAATCTGCCAGTTTATTCATTTCGTCGGCCAGAAGTCCCAGTTCATCCCTCTGTTTAACGTCTATCCGCCCCGAAAAACGCCCGTCAGACATGTTCTGCAGAAGGCTGGTTGTCCGCTGGATGGATCTGGCAAAGAACAACATCAGGAAGAAAGAAACCATGGCGCCCAGGATCATTGCCAGGACCACAGAAACAAAAATAACAACAATAGCTGTACTTTCCACAGATGTCAGTTTTTTCAGCATGATCTCAGACAGGTTGGAAAACAGGACTTCCAGCTGATCCTGGCTGGCCGCCATCTCTTTTTTAATTTTTCCCTGTTTGACTGTTTCGGCGATATATTTATCCAATTCGCTTTGATAGACTTCGGTCATCGCTGCGAATTGCCGGGCAATGGGCAGCAGGGTTTCGCCGTCTCCGACAAATTCAAGGTACTTTTTCGACTCTGCTCTCAGTCCCTCCAGGGCGGATGTGGTCTGCTGCTGGCGTGCTTCCGTGTTCCTGTCAAAATATACGGCGCTGGCACCGATAAAAAGCTCCAGTTTTGTTTTAACAGCCTCACTTTTCCAGGCATCCTTAAAAAGAGCCAGCAGTTGCTGATTTTTTTCGCTGAAATTGGCAGACGCAATTTTAACCCTGTCCGATTGGATATACTGCTCAAAAACAGTTTTGAACTGTCCGATTTTTGCAATCACCTTTTCCATGTTGGCGTTGTAATCCTGATCCACCCCTGCGGAATCTTGCAAGCCCTTCGCCAGACCCAGGGCCTGGTCCAGAGCAGACAGCGCCTGCTCAGCCTCTAATGCCTGGACCTGTCTGCCCTCCTCAAAATCATTGGACAGATACTGCTGGATATGATCCGTGGCCTGATCGATACTTTTCTGAACGATGCTGGTTTTTCGGTTCAGGTATACTTCCCCGATGATAGTATTCATCGAGAAATAGCCTGCCAATCCAACCAGGATCGTCAGACCCAGAACAGCGGCAAACCCCAAATACATCTTCATTTTTATCGTCAGTTTTTTAGACATATGGTATCCTTTGTTATTTCAAACTGCTGATTCAATGCCGGTAACTTAAACAACCTTTTTCTGCTCAGCAGAAGCAGTCTGACCTGCTCATCGGGGTATGTCCTCTATCGATGATGGCGTGAGACGCACAAAACGTGCTGGATTGCTAAAATACACCCTTCTTCCCAGGGAATTGAGCGGCGGAGATGCGAGAAGACCCTCTATAACAGATATTTAGCTTTCATTGTCGATTAGGCCGCTGCACATTGTCAACTTTTTTATCATATTGGCGCAGGAGAAAGCGACGGGGAAAGCCGGGACAGCATTGTTCAACCGGATTAAACAGTGATGCCCCGATGGTCAGAATCGTGTCTTCAGGCAAGACCCTCTTTTTTGTTTTTGGATTTCTGCATCATGTAAACCACCCCGACCAGAAACACCCCTGTCAGGTCCGTGATGATGGTGGGCCAGTAAAGGCAGACAGTCGCAACTGCGAAAATCAGCCATTCAACCAGCGTGGTGCGACGGATCATGTATCCCATCGTCAGTGCAGAGAAAGCCAGGGTCCCGAGTGTGGCCGATATAAAAGAAAAAATGATCTCCGTAGGCGTTCCCAGAAACAGAATCGCCGGGGTAAATGCAAACAGCAGCGGCATCACGTAGAGCAGCTTGGCAAATTTGAAGCACGTCCAGCCTGTTTTCCAGGGATCCGATCCGGCAATGGCGGCTCCGGCGAAAGCGGCCACACAAACCGGTGGCGTGATATTGGAATCCTGGCTGAACCAGTAGACGATCTGGTGCGCCGCAATGGCTGCAACGCCAAAAGCGCCCAGTGCAGGAACTGCGAGAACTGCAACAATCAGGTAGGCTGCTGTTACAGGAACGCCCATTCCCAGGACCAGGGATGCCAGACCGATCAGCACCACCGCCAGAAAGAGGTTATTGCCGGCGACGGAAATGATGATATCTGAGAATTTCAGCCCGATACCGGTCAGCGAAATGGTACCGACGATGATGCCGATGACACCGACCGTGGAGCCGATGATCAGGGTGTTTTTGGCTCCGGATTGAATTGCCTGCCAGATCTCCGTGATTCCCATCCGGGTCTCTTTTTTGAGCCAGCTGATCGCGATACAGGTAATGGTTGCCCAGAAAGCGGCATACCCCGGCGATCGTCCGATGATCATCAGAATGGTAATGATCACCAGTGGCAGTGAAAAGTACCAACCCTCTTTCAGCACCGTTGTCCAGTGGGGGAAATCCTCATCCTGAATGCCTTTGATCCCCTGCTTCTTGGCTTCGAAATGGATCATGCAGAAAACGGAAAAAAAATAGAGCAGGGCAGGCACCACTGAAACAAGCATGATGTAGGCGTACGAATTCCCGGTCAGTTCGGCCATAAGAAACCCTCCGGCACCCATGACCGGTGGCAGAAACATCCCCCCGATCGAAGCCGAGGGTTCTATGGCTCCGGCCACATGGGGTTTGAAACCGGCGCGTTTCATCAGCGGAATGGTAAAAGCCCCGGTGGAAACGGTATTGGCAATGGCACTGCCGGAAACAGAACCAAAAAGGGCGGATGCGATGACCGCTACCTTGGCGGGGCCACCGGTACTTTTACCCGCCAGGGCCAGGGGCAGATCAATAAAAAATTTGCCTGCTCCAGACTTGTGTAAAAAAGCCCCGAAAAAAATAAACAGAATCACATAGGTTGCCAGTACGCTTGCCATAACCCCAAAAATGCCATTGGTGGTCAAAAACAGGGCATTGCTGAGCCTTTGTACGCCAAAGCCCCGATGCGCCAATATCTCGGGCAGGTAGGGTCCGAACAGGGCATAACAGATAAAAAACACGCCGACGAGGGTCATTGACCATCCCAGCACCCGTCGGCATATCTCCAGGGACAGCAGAACCCCAATAATGCTGATCAGGGAGTCCAATTCGGTCTCCGCCCCGGCCCGGTAATTCAGTGCTTCAAACTGGCTGATCCAGTAAAACACCAGCAGGCCGGAAGTGATGGCCAGCGAGATGTCGGTCGGTGTCGGACTGTGCTTCCACCGTTTCATGGATAGGTTGTCAGCCAGGAACAGAAGACCCGTCAATGCGAGAATGGCAAAAGCCATCGGCCAGAGGAGGGCCAGTGAAGCGAGGGCCTTGCCGGTTTCATCATCAGACCAGGCATCGAAGATCTCCATGATTCGGGCGTGAAAGATCGCCGGCTCTTGATAGTAAAGGAAGATGGCCATGGCGCTGATGACGGTGACGGCAGCCACCACGTTCATAAAAATACGCATGGTACTGCTGCCGGCAGGATAGAGCAGGAAAACGAGGATATAGGTTATAAAGACATAGATACCGATATGATACTGGGTACCAACCGATGCCACCCCTGCCGCGTAAAAATAGAAAATCACCATGACAGCACCGAGCAGTGCAGCGATATATTTCCAGATACCGGTCAGTTCACGGGCTGCTTTTGCTTCTTTTTCAATCAACTGGGCCAGCTTCCTGGCGTCGTCAGGATTCACACCTGTGACTTTCTTTAAATCGACCATAAACCAGGGACTCCTTCGCGTGGATACTGAGTCAGTTTTCAAGACCGCGGGGTTCCCGGTTGTGCTGGATCCCCGGGAACAATGCGGATGGTTGTAACGCTGGATTGAATGCTATTTGGCGCTCTGGGCAGGGCTGATCGTCAGCCCCTTTTCTTTCCAGAATTTAATAGCGCCCGGATGCATCGGGGTGACGATACCGCGGTTACCGTCAGCAATTTTCATCCATTTGGCAGCTTTGGTAACAGTGAGCATATAGGCCAGGCCTTCATCCGAATAGACCTCTTTCAACGCGTTGTAGACGTCCTTGGCGCTGACATGTTTCCCCGTTACCCAGAGAGCGGAATCCTGGAAGGATAAAACATCATAGTCAACCCCGCTATAGGTGCCCGCCGGGATCGTAATGTCGGAATAAAACGGATATTCGTTGAAGAAACCGGCTTCAGCGGCTTCCTGCTTCAGATTGAGAATGGCAATCTTGTTGCTTGATGCGGCCTGAATCACGGAAGAATTGGGATATCCTGCAAACACCCAGAGTCCATCGACCAGTTTGTCACCCAGGGATGAGGCTCCCTGGTTGTACCCGATATACTCAACCTTGATCTTGTCCCAAACCCCAAGCGTGGTCAGAAACCGCTGTGCGGATGCAGCAGCGCCTGATCCGGCCGGTCCTACGGCGACACGCTTTCCATCCAGATCCTTGACCATCTTGATCCCGCTATCAGCCAGAACGATCATGTGCCCCGGTGACCCATACAGATAAGACATACCGTAGACATTGGAATACTTCTTGGTATCGTTCACCAGCTTGCCGTTCTTTCCCAGAAACAGGTCGCCTGAATAAACAATGCCGTAGTCGGCGTCCCCCGAGTTAATGCGTCTCAGGTTCTCCACGGACCCGGCGGAGGCCATGTTTGAAACTTCGATGTTGGCGATATTTTTGGAAAGACGAATGGAAATCGCGTTGGAAAAGTACTGAAAGGTACCGCCATCAGGGCCTCCGGAAAAGGCCAGACGTTTCTTGGCCGCAAATCCGGTTGCAGGAAACAGCATTACTGCGACCATGCAGAAAGCCAACGCCCATTTAATCACCATATTGATGTTCTTTTTCATGTCACCTCCAAATCAATTATTCCTTTAACTCATCAGGAAGCAGTTTCAGAAACTGCTTCGGTTCAAGAAGCCAAACAATAACCATTTTTTTGCAGGCAAGATTGATCTAAAAATTTATTTGGATTTACAACCCTGGTAAACTGTTTAGAAACCGTTGCGTGCGCCTGATTTTCCTTTTTAGGGAAGCAAACCAAACACATTTGCGATTTTAATGTTACGAGATTCGCAATCACGAGTCAAGCAAGAGATAACGGGGGACTCAAGATTTTTTCGGGTCAGTTTCAGCCCTTTGAATTCGTTATCTAATTTCGATATGGTCAACGGCATCCTGAACACGTGTCATGGTGGATAAAATGGTGATCTCCCCGCCCCCGGCAATTCGGTAACTTCTCAATAACCTCTGGCAAGCGAAGTAATAGGGCAAGAGGATTTTTCCTGGATAATTGCGTCTGAATTTGATGCAAGGAACCGGATTATGAGCAAAGCTGAAGACGAAAGTTTTT
>Ga0180009_10008271_pt1 | contig 10366 bp, 7 predicted proteins | sample OS_PC_MetaG_FD_123537 | JGI IMG/M metagenome (GOLD analysis project Ga0180009, IMG submission 123537) | Groundwater microbial communities from the Aspo Hard Rock Laboratory (HRL) deep subsurface site, Sweden - OS_PC_MetaG | ecosystem: Environmental > Aquatic > Deep subsurface > Groundwater... | reverse complement strand
TGAATCCTTAGAAACTACCACCAGATATGTTCATGCTTCTGACCGGTTTGCCGAAGAGACACACCGGAAGTTTCATCCCCTTTCAAAAACAAAAAAGTAACATATTGATCTTCGTCAATGTTTCCTTTTGCTTGAATTAGCCGCCAGTGGTTTCCTCGTCTTCTTTTTTCAGGCATGAAACAGCGCAAACAGCATCTCCGTTATTACCGCAGCGCATAAGAATTACCCCCTGTGTGGCTCTGCCTAATCTCGGGATGTTTTTAACGGGAAGCTTAATTATTTGGGCCTGTTTGGAAGTAAGAATTATTTGTTCAATCCCTTCATCAACAAATTGAGAACAAACTACTTTTCCGGTTTTGGGTGTAATTTCAGCAACCTTAACTCCCATACCCCCTCTTTTTTGCAATGGGAATTCGGTAAAGTCAGTTCTTTTACCCAATCCTCTTTCCATGACAACAAGAATGTCTTTAAATATCTTTTTTCTCTTATCTCGAGGATCCTCAACTTTTGCCGGCAGAGCTTCCATGCCGATGACATAATCATCTTTGGAAAGATTAATACCAATGACTCCCATTGTGTCTCTGGCAGTTTGCCTGACATCGTTTTCATTAAACCTGATTGCTTTTCCTTCATGGGAAATAAGAAGGATGTGATCATTCCCTGAGGTTATCTTTGTCCAGCAAAGTTCATCTCCACCCGCTAGTTTAATGGCAATTATTCCGGACGATCTTACATTTTCAAACTTTGAAATTTCAGTTTTTTTAACTACACCCTTTTTAGTGACCATAAACAGGAAATCTTCATTTTTTTCCCGGGCCTGGTTTTTAGTAGTAAGGATTGATTCAATCTTTTCGCCTTGTTCAATATTAATAAGGTTAATAATTGCTTGGCCTTTGGCTTGTCTGGAGCCTTCAGGGAGCTCCCAAACCCTGAGCCGGAAAACCCGGCCTTTGTTGGTAAAGAAAAGGATAAAGTCGTGGGTATCTGCAGTCAAAAGATGGGAAATTTCATCTTCCTCCTTAGTCTTCATTCCTACGACCCCCTTCCCTCCTCTTTTTTGTGTTTTATAGGTTCCTCTCGGAACTCTTTTAATGTAGCCTGTAGAGGTTACAATAATGATTGCTTCTTCATCGGGGATAAGGTCTTCCTCAGAAAATTCTTCTGCCTTCTTTTTAAAGATTTTGGTTCTTCTTTCATCTCCATATTTAGCCTTGATTTCTTCCAGTTCAGATTTAATGACGCCAAGGATTTTCTGAGGATGGGCTAAAAGATCGGTTAAATAATCAATTATTTCTTTGACTTTTTTGTATTCATCTTCGATTTTTTGTCTTTCCAGGGCAGCCAGTCTTCTGAGCTGCATGTCAAGGATTGCTGTTGCTTGAAGCTCTGTTAGTTTGAACCCTCTCATTAAATTTCCTTTTGCTTCGTCAGCGTCTTTTGACCCCCTGATGGTTTTAATTACCGCGTCAAGGTTATCCAGGGCAATAAGCAACCCTTCAAGAATATGGGCGCGGGCTTTAGCTTCATTGAGTTCAAACTCGCTTCTTTTAGTAATGACTAAATGTCGGTGGTCAATAAACTCTTCAAGAATTTGCTTAATATTTAGGGTCATTGGCGTGCCGTCAACTAAGGCAACGGTATTGACCGGGAAGGTGGTCTGAAGCTCTGTTTTCTTAAACAGATTGTTTAAAACCGACCTGGGCCTGGCGTCTCTTTTAAGTTCAACCACAACCCTGATTCCGTGCCGGTCTGATTCGTCTCTTAAATCTGAGATACCGTCGATTTTTTTATCTTTAGCCAAATCGGCAATTTTAGTAATAAGCAGGGCTTTGTTTACCTGGTAAGGAAGTTCGGTGATGACAATTTGGAACTTACCGCCCTTTCCTTCCTCGATTTCGGCTTTCCCCCTGATAACAATTCTTCCTTTACCGGTTGAGTAAGCTTCTTTGATCTGATCTTGGTCAAAAATCTGGCCGGCTGTTGGGAAATCCGGTCCTTTTACAAACTGCATGATATCTTCAATACTGGCTTCACTTTCAAATCTTAGTTTTTGGCTTTCTTTAGATATTACTTTTTCCTCATTTTCTTTTGCTTCGTCATCAAGGGTAATTCTCTTAAATTCAATTTGAGCCTCTCCCCTGCTCTCGCGCGACCCGCCCATTTTTCCTTTTTCAATTAAAAAGTTGGCGGCATCGATAACCTCGGTCAAATTATGAGGCGGGATTTTGGTTGCCATACCCACGGCAATTCCTTCAGCTCCCATTAAAAGAAGATTGGGAATCTTGGCCGGAAGGTAAACAGGATCTTTAAGGGTTTGGTCAAAATTGTCAATATATTTGATAGTGTCTTTTTCAATATCAGCTAACATTTCCTGCGCAATCGGGGCCATTTTTACTTCCGTATACCTCATTGCCGCCGCCGGGTCACCATCGATAGAACCGAAATTTCCCTGCCCGGTAATTAAGGGGTAACGCATGTTGAAGTCTTGGGCCAGCCTGACCAGGGCCTGGTAAACCGGAGAGTCGCCGTGCGGATGGTATTTGCCCAATACTTCACCCACTACTTTGGCTGATTTGGAAAATTTTGAAGTGTGGCCAAGCCCCATTTGGTGCATGGCGTAAAGAATACGGCGGTGCACCGGTTTAAGTCCGTCACGAACATCCGGAAGAGCTCTTTGGACAATAACGCTCATGGCATAGTCCAAATAAGATCTTTCCATTTCTTCCGTAATTTTTACGGACTGGATTTTTCCGATATCGTTATTTACTGCCTCCATAGTTTACAAATCTAAATTAGCGTTTTTAGCATGAGTTTGAATAAACCTCTTTCTGGGAGGAACTTCACTGCCCATTAACATGGTAAAAGTTTGGTCAGTACCGGCACCGTCTTCAATGGTAACCTGTTTTAAAATTCTTGTTTTGGGATCCATGGTAGTTTCCCAGAGCTGTTCAGGATTCATTTCTCCCAAACCTTTATAGCGCTGGATAGCGACTGATTTACCGTTAAGCTGCTTCACCACTTTATCTCTTTCTTCTTCTGTATAGACATACTGGATGTCTTTGCCGCTTTGGATCTTAAAAAGAGGCGGCATGGCTAAATAAAGATAACCTTTTTCAATTATCTGGGGAAGATGGCGGAAAAAGAAAGTGAGAAGCAAAGTGTTAATGTGTTCACCGTCAACATCAGCGTCGCACATAAGAATTATTCGGTGATACCTGAGCTTGTCAATATTAATTGTTTCTCCGATTCCCATTCCCAGGGCAATGATTAAATCTTTAAGTTCTTCAAATTGGACTATCTTGTCAAGTTGGGCTCTTTCGGTATTTAAAATTTTTCCTCCCAGAGGCAGGATTGCCTGGAAACGGCGGTCTCTCCCCTGTTTGGCACTTCCGCCCGCAGAATCTCCCTCCACTATGTAAAGTTCGGAAATGGAAGGATCTTTTTCCTGGCAATCGGCAAGCTTACCGGGTAAGGTCATGCCTTCCAAGGCTCCTTTTCTGATGACTGCGTCTTTAGCGGCCCTGGCGGCCAGTCTTGCTCTGGCGGCCAGTAACACTTTTTCAATAATTGCCCTGCCGTCGGAAGGATTTTCTTCAAAGAAAGTATCTAAACCCTCTTTGCCCGTTTGGGCGGCGTAACCCATGATTTCCTGATTATTTAATTTTGTTTTTGTCTGGGATTCAAATTGAATCGAATCTGCCGGCATTTTAACAAAGATAACCGCGGTTAATCCTTCTCTGGTGTCTTCTCCGGTTAAGGATTCACTGTCGCTTTTTAAAGCGCCGATTTTGGCGGCATATTCATTGATTGATCGGGTTAAGGACATTCTAAACCCGGTTACATGAGTTCCGCCGTCAATAGTATTAATGGTATTTACGAAAGAATTTAAGTTTTCAGAAAAGCCGTCATTATATTGAACCGCAACTTCGATAAGGCAGTCTTCGAACTGTTTGGTAAAGTAAGCAATTGAAGTTAAAGTCTTTTTATTTCGGTTTAAGTGGGTAATCAGCGAACGGATGCCTCCTTCAAAGTAAAAGACTTTAGTTGAGTTTATTCTTTGGTCGGTAAAGATAATTTTGACTCCGGCAATAAGATATGCCCTTTCTCTTAAGAGTTGTTCCAGGGTTTCGTAGTCCCATTCCAGTTCGCCAAAAATCTTTTTATCCGGAAAGAAAACAGTTGATGTTCCGGTTTCCGGAAGCGGATAAGGAGATAAGTTAACAACTGAATTATCTTTGTCTTTATCTTTGTCAATGGTTTCAACCGACCTGTTTGGAGTACCGGCTTTGTATGATTGATAGTAGGTTTTTCCGTCTCTTCTTACCTCAACTCTCATAAAGGTTGAGAGAGCATTAACAACGCTGGCTCCGACTCCGTGAAGCCCTCCGGAAGCTTGATATGCTCTGGCATCAAACTTTGCGCCGGCATGAAGCTTTGTCATTGCCAGTTCTAAGGCACTGACTTTATATTTGGGGTTAATGTCAATAGGAATACCGCGGCCGTCATCAGTGACCATCGCCTTCCCGTCTTTAAGGATAGTAACCCAAATATTTTTAGCGTATCCGGCAATTGCTTCGTCTAAAGAATTATCAATGATTTCCAGAAGCATGTGCCTGAAGCCTTTGGCATCGGTAGAGCCGACATACATTCCCGGTCTTTTGCGGACCGGCTCCAATCCTTCAAGGACCTGAATACTTTGGGCGTTATAAACTTGATCGTTTTTGTTAAGTTCTGGCATTTAATAAGTCGGGAGGAGATTTTTTTACCTACCCTATTTCACCTTTTTCATATTCGAAAGAGTACTCCTATTTTAGCAAATTTCAGCATTTATATCAATGATAAAATTATCCAAAACCAAGCGGATATTACAGTTTGCTTCCAGCTTTTTAACTGCTTCGGCAATTAATGATAATACCACAAGTAAATTCCTGCCAGAATAGTTACTCAACTTTTTAAGCAAGCTATTTTTTGTTTCCATGCCTTTATATTTTGAAAGTAAAACCTGCCTTACGATTAAACCTAAACCGTTAAGCCAGTCGGTTGCCTCTTTTCTGTCTTTTGAAGCCTCCATTTTTTCCATCTTGACAAGATTTTCACCAATTCCCAAAGACAGTAATTGTTCTAAGTCTTCAAATCTTTTCTCGATTTCTTCTTGAGACAACTCCAGTTGGGGTTTTGAACCAAGTTCAACTAACTCACAGCGGGAAATAATTGTCGGCAACATTAAAGAAAGATCGGAAACGGTAAGGATTATTAGTGAGTTGGGGGGAGGTTCTTCAAGGGTTTTAAGAAGAGAATTTTGAGCTTCAAGAGTCAATTCCTGGGCTTCAGTGATAATGGCAATTTTTTTGTCATTTTTAAAGGGTTTGAGTTGGAGAAATTTTTGCAGGTTTCTGACTTCATCAATACCGAAACTAAGCTCCGGAGATAAAAGCAAAAGATCAGGATTGTTTTGTTCGTTTTCAACCCTTATTCCAAGGATTTCTTCCGCTTTTTTTGCTCTTCCATTACTGTCTGAGCCGGAGATAAGACAAGGTATGCTAAAATTTTTTAACATTGACTTTTTAGGTTCTTTTACTCTTTAATTATATTAATGCCCAACACCCTAAGTATAACAAAACTCCTTGCCGAGAAAAAAATTCTTTCCCCGGAGCAGGCCGAGGAGATTAATGTGCTATATGCCAGCACTGGAAAACCGGAAGAAGAAATTTTAAAAGAATCCGGTTTTGTGGGGATAGAAGAGATGATCAAGGCCAAAGGAGAGCTTTTTAAAATTCCCTTTGCCAACCTTCATGAAATTGGAACTGCCCCGGAAGCTCTTCAGCTTATTCCCAAAACAGTTGCGGAAAGATATAAACTAATCCCCTTTGCCATAAGCGGAGACGGAAAAGAGCTTTCGGTTGCTTTTGCCAACCCGCTTGATTTGGAAGCAGCTGAATTTGTGGGATTAAAATCAGGAAAAAAGATCAAACCCTATATTGCTTTAGAAGAAGAAATTCTTACCGCAATTGGCGAAAGATATTCTCAAAATCTTTCCACTGAAGTAAGCGCCGCGCTTGAAGAGACCTCTGAAGCAAAAGCAGGTCAGGGCCAGGTAATTGACATTCAAAGCCCCGAGGTTTTGAGAAAAGAGCCGGTGGCCAAAATTGTTTCTACTGTTCTTGAGTTTGCGATGAAATACCGCGCTTCCGATATCCACATAGAGCCGGACGAAGACAAGTCCCGGGTGCGTTACCGCATAGACGGCATCCTTCATGAAAAACTGGTTTTACCTAAATCAGTTCATGAGGCACTGATTTCCAGAATAAAAGTTTTAACAGACCTTAAAATTGACGAGAAAAGAGTTCCCCAGGACGGAAGGTTTAACTTTAAAGCCGATGGCCAAGAAGTTGACTTGAGAGTTTCAACCTTGCCAACCGTTCATGGAGAAAAAGTAGTGATGAGACTTCTTAAGAAAAGCGGCGGCGTGCCGACACTGCCGGAATTGGGATTAAGGGGCCGGGCGCTTAAGAATCTCCAGGATGCGATTCTAAGACCGCACGGTATTATCTTGATCTGCGGACCTACCGGAAGCGGAAAAACAACTACTCTTTATTCAATTCTTTCAAAAATTAACACTACCAAAGTTAACATAGTCGCTCTTGAAGATCCGGTGGAATACCAAATTACAGGTGTAAATCAGGTTCAGGTAAATCCGGCAGCCGGCCTAACTTTTGCCTCGGGGTTAAGAGCTTTTTTAAGACAAGATCCTAACATTATTATGGTGGGAGAAATCAGAGACAGAGAAACAACAGATTTGGCGATTCAGGCTTCATTAACCGGACATTTGGTTTTTTCAACGATTCATACCAAAAGCGCTGCCGGCGCAATGCCGCGTTTAATGGATATGGGAGCAGAACCTTTTTTGCTTGCCTCAACTCTGACCGCGATTGTTGCTCAAAGAATTTGCAGAAAGATCTGCCCTTTATGCAAGGAATCTTATGGACCGCCACCCGATGTAATGGAAGATGTTAAAAATGTGTTAGGGCCTTTGCTTATTGCCAAACCGGGAGAAAAAAGCTTGATTTACCATGGTAAAGGATGCGTCGAATGTAACAATACCGGCTATTTCGGCAGAATCGGAATTTTTGAAGTTTTGCCGGTAACGGAAAGAATTGCCAGATTAATTATTGAACGGTCGGCTGGTATTAACATTCAAAAAACTGCCGTTGAAGAAGGAATGATAACTTTAAAACAAGACGGATACCTTAAGGTGATGGAAGGGGTTACAACCATGGAGGAAGTTCTAAGGGTTGCCCAAGACTAGAAAAACTTTACATTTTAGTTTACTATTTTTATAGAGGATCTATGACAACAGACATAAAGACCTTGCTTGCCCTGACAATAGAAAGAAAAGCCTCTGATTTGCATTTGGTAGTTGGTGTTCCGCCTTGTTTGAGAATCCATGGTGAGCTTCGCTTTTTAAATGAATTCGGAGTTTTAACTGAAAAAGATACTGAGAACCTTCTTTTTTCAATTCTTCAGGAGGAGCAAAAAGAACTGCTTATCAACAATAAGGAAATTGATTTTTCCTTTGAGCTTGCCGGCCAGGGAAGGTTCAGGGTAAATGTGTACAACCAAAAAGGAACGCTGGCCGGAGCCTTCCGTTTTATTCCCATGAAGATAAGAAGCATTGAAGAGCTTGGGCTTCCCAGTATTTGCCATGAATTTGCCAAATTAAATCAAGGATTTGTTTTAGTGACCGGCCCGACCGGGCATGGGAAATCCACCACTCTGGCGGCGATCATAAATGAAATTGTTAATACCCGACGCTGTAATGTGATAACAATTGAAGATCCGATTGAGTTTGTTTTTCAAAACAATAAAGCCCTTGTTTCCCAAAGAGAACTGGGGCTGGATACCCATTCCTGGGTGGCCTCGCTGCGCTCTGTTTTAAGAGAAGACCCTGATGTCGTCCTGATTGGAGAAATGCGTGATTACGACACGATTTCGGCTGCTTTGACCATCGCGGAAACAGGCCACCTTGTTTTTTCAACCCTGCACACAAATTCCGCTTCCCAAACAGTTGACAGAATTATTGACGCTTTTCCGGAGGAATCAAAAAACCAGGTAAGAATTCAGCTTTCCACTTGTCTGGAGGCGGTTTTTTCGCAAAGACTGCTTCCCACGATCGAGGAAGGAAGAACCCTGGCTTATGAAGTAATGATTGCTACTGTGGCAATTAAAACCGCTATCCGTGAAGGAAAAACACACATGGTTGACAATATTATTCAAACTTCAGGCAATTTGGGTATGTCTACCCTGGAATCCTCTTTGGTAAAGCTGGTTAACGACGGGCTGATTACTATGGAAACTGCCAGGCTTTTTGCCCTAAGGCCGGAAGAAGTTTCCAGATTATTAAAGAAGCTTTGAGATGGCTACTTTTTTTTACCGGGCCAAAGATGTTAAAGGAAACGACGTTAAAGGTGAAGTTGAAGCCCGTGACCAAAAGCAGGCGGTTACAATTCTTAAAGAAAAACATGTCTACCCCTTTTCGATAAAAGAGAAAACGGAAAACTTTCTTACCTATCTTTACAAAAAGATCTTTAAAAAAACTTCAATTGCGGAGGTTTCCACTTTTACCAGGCAGCTTGCAACCATGATTAATGCGGGCTTACCCTTAACCGAAGCCCTGCTTATCCTTAAGTCCCAGGGGGATTCTGATATAAACAGGGCAGCCGCGGAAATTTTAAGAGATGTTGAGGGCGGTTCAACTTTAGCAGACTCAATGGCAAGGTTTCCCAAGATTTTCTCTTCGGTTTATATTGCCCTGGTTAAAGCCGGTGAGTCGGCCGGAGTTCTTGACAACATATTAAACCGGCTTGCCGACAATCTTGAAGCCCAAAGGGAGTTCAGGTCTAAAGTTAAAGGCGCTTTAATTTATCCGGCCATTGTTATCTCTGGGATGGTTGTTGTCATGTTTATCATGATGATTTTTGTCATTCCCCAATTAACCTCCCTTTATAAAGAGTTTGATGCCGATCTCCCCATAACCACGGAAATTTTAATCAGTATTTCCAATTTCATGGTTAACTTTTGGTGGGTGCTTATCTTCGGGTTTATCGGGGCATCCTATCTTCTCAGAATGATCAGTTCTCAAAAAGAAGGTAAAAGAAAAATTGACGGGATGAAGTTCAGAATCCCGATTTTCGGGAAGCTGCAAACTAGTGTAAGTTTGGCGGAACTAACCAGAACCCTTGGTCTTCTGGTCGGTGCCGGGGTTTCTATCGTCGAGGCTTTACAGATATCAGCGGGCGCTTCCGACAATGTTCTTATTGAAGAAGGAATTCTGGAAGCAAACAAGCAAGTGGAAAAAGGCTACCCGCTTTCAAACGCTATAAGTGAAAATCCCCTTTTCCCTCAGATTGTCAGCCAGATGATTTCCGTGGGCGAGGAAACAGGGAAAATGGACGAGGTGTTACTGAAGGTTTCTAAATACTTTCAATCCGAATCTGAAGAGTCTCTCAAGGGCTTGACAAGTGCGATTGAACCTTTAATAATGATATTATTGGGTGTAGGAGTGGGATTTATGGTAATTGCTATTATCATGCCTATTTACAACCTGACAAGCCAATTTTAGTTAGACTTTATTACTAACCCTAAGCCGAAAGGGGGTGAAAATGAGAAAAATGAAAAAACTTTCAAAGGGTTTTACCATGATTGAGCTTTTGATTGTTATCGCGGTTTTGGGTGTTTTGGCGGTAGCAGTTCTTTCGGCCATTAACCCAATTGAACAGATTAACAGAGGTAAAGATACTGGCAGCCGTTCAGATACAGAGCAGTTAGTTTCGGCAATTGAGCGTTATTATGCTTCGATGGGTTATTATCCATGGAGACCAAGTCCTACAGGGGGAGATAGCGACGCTCAAGCTTGGTTAAGATTAATTGCTTATACTACTTGGAAGGAGCAAGACAGTAACGTAGATGTTTTGAGCAAACTTGACGGAACGTTAGTTGGTACAACCACAGGAGAAGTAAAAAACTCTTTTACCACTAGGATTTCTAGTTCTGGATATAACTTTTTATGGGTTTACAATGGCGGTGCCGCAGGAGGTAGCACCTATGTCTGTTTTAGAGGACTATCTGCTCAATTCCAATTAGAAGCAAAAAACCGTTGTACTGGAACAGTTGGGTCTATACCTACCGATTTAGTCGAAGTTAATGTTTGTGGAAATGGTGATCAAGGAATTACTGTTGATGGTAAGACCGGCCAATACTTAACCTGTTTACCATAAATTTTAATCACCTGTGCAAGGAAGTGGAAATGGGAAATGTAACTATTTTTTTAATAGGATTGCTGGTTGGTAGTTTTCTGAATGTCCTGATT
>Ga0180009_10008270_pt1 | contig 10366 bp, 10 predicted proteins | sample OS_PC_MetaG_FD_123537 | JGI IMG/M metagenome (GOLD analysis project Ga0180009, IMG submission 123537) | Groundwater microbial communities from the Aspo Hard Rock Laboratory (HRL) deep subsurface site, Sweden - OS_PC_MetaG | ecosystem: Environmental > Aquatic > Deep subsurface > Groundwater... | reverse complement strand
CACTCATCCGGTTACCCGCATAAATGCAAAACTCGGTTCTGACGGTCGGCTAACTTTGTCAGGCTGGCTTTTCAACCAACTGGATTCTCCAGACTTTGCCTGGCGCACTAAGAACTCGCTTTGAGGTGGGTTGAATATACAAAAAAGGCAATTGTGTGTCAAGGGAATTTGCGCACAAGATCTTGTGTTTGTTTTGGGGCCGTTTCAGCGGGGATTCGGGGGAGGGAGTGCGGGACGTTGTTGACTACGTTGACTTCCCTTTTTGTGGAAAGGGGACGTAGAAGAGGGACGTAGTGGAAAATATACACTTTGCATTTAAGTGGTTTTATGGTGAAAAAGAACCATCCCTCGTCAAGCCAGATTAGACGCTCCTGGAACCCTGCATCATGTGATGATTTAAGGAATCGAAGGCAAGCGGATCTTTCGGGATACCCAGGACCGGAAAGAATTCGTCACCCGCACCCGCATCCTGGCCTGGCCTTTTCTGGAGAACCATGTTCATGGATTTTGAGTCGAGAGTACGGGGTTGCGCTGGGGAGATATCGAGCAAGTTAGGGAGCTGCACCTCGGCAATCGCCAAGGCAATTCGAAAAAGGGAGGGGGAGGATCAAAGGTGTTAATTTTCCACTTCGTCCCCCATGTCGTCCCCCATGTACATTGGGGAGGAGATCATCCCCGGGAACAATACTTTATTACTTTAGCCTGACCCCAAACCTGTGAGGCTTATCGGGAGGCCTGCATTAATATAAATGTAAGAAAAAGGTTATTGACAAATTCCTTCTATTTGTTAAGATCGTTTTGAAATTTGCTTCTCCAACCGCCCTGAAATCCAAAAGGTGGCATATGGCCCGGAAAAAGTAAGAGCCCACTCGCCAAAAGATGAGTTGGGCTTTTTTGTTTTTAGGTATTCAGGTGGAGTAACCAAGAATCAAGAGGGAGGTCCGCCCCGTTCAGATATTACATTTCAGAAAAGGGTAAGTCGGAGGTCTTCATGAAGGAAGTCTTTAAGGCAATTCATTGTAATGAAATTGAAACAATATTCACAAGGCTTGGATTGTCTGACAAGTTTTTAAACCACCAATTATTATGCAGTAATTGTGGATCCGTGATCACAAAAAATACATTTGGGGCTTTAACACGAAAGTCTGGGAAAATCATTTTATGCTGCAATAGCGCAGATTGCTATACCAACTTTCTTGTCCCAACTTCTTGAGGTAAAAATGAATATTATTATTACACTCTTTAAAGATTACGGGTTATCAATAGGACTGGTTGCGCTTGTCGTTTTTACTATTTATTATTTTTCCAGAATTTTACTTGATGAAGACCGTAGCGCTCTGTGGCGAGCACGTTTTTATAAGATGGCCTTTTCAGTTCTCCATAAGCAGGAACATGAAAAAAAATATATCGCAAATGATATTAACGGTAAAATAAATCTTGCAAGACGTGATCTACATTTTGGTGAAGAGATTCTTCCGAAAGCTGTTAAGGTGGAATGGATAGAAGGGAAAAATGGCGAAACATATGATTTGAAAGAGGGGGAATTTGTTGTTTGTCTAAACCCTGCTAATTGTCAAGAAATGAATATTGTTAAATTGGCAAGCGCAGTTGTTAAAAGAACTACATTAATAGGAGCCCGGCACATATTGGAAAAACCCTTAATAGGGGCAATAGATTTGAATTTGACAAGGAATTTATTGGACAAAATTAATAATCGGAAGTCTCTCGACTGGTTTTTTGCGCAAGAATACCAGCCCGTGATAAAAAATGATCCAAAACTTTCAGAATGGAATGGAAAAATAGCCACAATTGAAGAAAAAGGATTGTTTACAAGAATTTTATTAATTGAACTTACTGATTTTGCTAAGAAAATTGCGGGCCTTCTTCCAAGAGCTTTTATGGGAGGAGAAGTTGAAAGTTTAATTGATTTTTTATATAAAATAGCCACTAAGCCATCTCGTCAACCGGTTCCTTTGGATTTTGAAAGAGCTTACATTAGAACTGGAATAATGTTAGTTGCGGACACGGACAAAATGTTGTTAAAAGGTATAGTCCCATATATAAAAGGGATGAGTTGTAAATTAGAGAAAATGCTAAACACAGTTTATTTAATTGTCTTTGATAAGGCGGCATTAGGTGAAAGAGACCCAAAATTAGAAGAAGAATTTAACAGCATAGTAAAAAATTTAGACGAAACTATACTTGGGCATTCTTTGATTAAAAAAGACTTTGAAGTAAGCTATAAATGTATTGATTCAAAAGGAAAAAAGCGAAAGGCCAAATGTATTCGATATAGTATTGAATACAACTGAAATATCAAATAAATAATCCAGCATTAATTTATTAAAGGAATGTATAAAGGGGACGTAGTGGAAAATATGCACTTTACATCATGTGATGATTCGAGCAATCGAAGGCAAGCGGATCTTTCGGGATACCCAGGACCGGGAAGACTTCGTCACCAGCACCCGCATCCTAGCCTGGCCGATGCTGGAGAACCATGTTCATGGTTTTGGAGTTGAGAGTATGGGATTGCGATGGTGGAGATAGCGAGGCAGTTAGGGATCTGCGCCTCGGCAATCGCCAAGGCAATTCGAAAAAAGGAGGGGGAGGATTAAAGGTGTTAATTTTCCACTACGTTCCCTATTCCCTATGACGGGAAATCCGACCGTCCGGGATGAAATGGGGGGCCTGTGGAAACGCGGACTACGGTGGAACTATGAACCCGCTGCACAACCGAAAGGGTGCGTGTCGGAAACTCTCTGACTAAGGTTGCGCGCGCCGCATTTCTATCCCAACCCCCATATTCCAACCTTAACAAGAAGGGATGAATCGCTTGCGGAATAGGTTATGCACGCTAAGAATCAACGTCCCCAGGTACCATTTATTAAGTCATCATTAGGAGGATTACTATGGCAAAGCCTAAAGAAATGGAGCTAAAGTTTGAGAGTGTGGGAAATACTCAATTGAAATTTACTCCTATTGAAAAAGCCGAAATAGTTACTAAAAAATTGGCGGCGTTATGCAATTTTCTTAATATCCAAATTGGGCAACCTAAAAGAATTGAAATAGAGGATGACTACTATGACGATGTATGCTGGAAACTCAAAAATAATGGATGCACTTTTCGTCTCCGCATTATCAACGGAGAGCATTTCGTTACTCTTAAATCTGCCCAAGGATTAACCTCGGATGGGGCGTTAATGAGGAATGAATATGAATTCCATCTCGCAAAGGATGAATTTAATAAATTATTAAATAATTCAAGCAAAATTTCAGGAATGTTCAAAAATAAAATGGGTATTAATATTCAGGTTGGTAATTTAAAATCAGGTTTAATTGTCAAAAATCATCGAACAGCTATCCCTTTATTTACCGATGTATCCGAATATACTTTTTGTTATGACAAATATTACTTTTATGACCCTGAGACTGGAAAATATAGCGAAATATTTGCAGAAATTGAGATTGAATTGATAGGTCAGAATAAGCAGGAGGATAGCAAGCTAAAAAATCTTAAAGAGGCTATTCTGGTCCTTTTCAACTATACCCCTAATGATAAATCTAAGCTTGAAAGAGGTTTTGATTATCTAAAAGACGAAAAAATCCAAACTGTTTATACTGTAGGAATCGATATAGTTGAATACTCAATAAGACCAGCGGATATTCAAAAACAACTTATTCAGAAATTGACTTATTATATAAAAAAAGCTATTTCCGAAACTCACAAGGGTGGGAAAGATCCGAACATTATTTTTATACCTACAGGAGATGGAATGTTTCTAATTTTTGAAAATCGTCCCGAAACCGTAATACCAATAGTTTTGAATGTTCAAAACCTAATAAAGGCATATAATAAAAATTGCTCTTTTCAATTTCATTTTGAATTTCGTACTGGATTGCATTCTGGCCCCGTCTTTAAATTTACAGACATTAATGATTCTCCCAATTTTGCTGGGAACGGTATAAATATTGCTCAAAGAGTTATGAGCGTTGGAGACAAATGGCATATATTAGCAAGCCGAGAAGGTTTCGAATCTATGGGAAATATAAATTGGGAATATAGAAGTCATTTTTCAAGTTTAGGCGAATATCCAATCAAGCATGGACCAAAGATTGAGATCTTCAATTTTTATGATTCCATTTTACAATTTGGAAATCCAATGATCCCGGTTAAATAATAATATTTTTCATCTGTGTTGTATGAAATTTATTTATCAGTTCTGGCAAATAATAATCAACAAAATCAGGAAAAAATATTATGAAATTACAAGATGGTCTATTCGGAACTCCGAGCGGGTTAATAATGGATCCAGTGCATGGTGGAATTCCATTTTTCGATCATGAGGCCAAGGTCATTAGACACCCACTTTTCCAAAGACTTCGACACATTCTCCAAAACGATATGCTTTTTATGGTTTTCCCGGGTGCAACGCACAATCGCTTTCAACACTCAATAGGAACCATGCATATTGCTGGAAATTATTTCAAAAATATAGTTAAATCCTACTTAATTGATTCGATTCCAAAGCGGAAAGATAGAATTAAAAGGAAGCAAAATGAAGCTATTCAATATTTCTACTTCTGTGTTCGATTAGCGGCGTTGCTTCATGATGTTGGTCATGCTCCATTTTCACATCAATTCGAGAATTGTGAAGCCATAAAAAATATTATAGCTGATGAGCGATTTTTAAAAATATGGGAAGGGGAACAAATTGATGATTATTATGAAAAAAATCCTAATAGGATAGATCATTCAAATTTTTCAGTAAGGTGCGCTCACCAAATATTTAAAGATATATCATTCGGGAAAAAATTCGATATACAACCGATTGATGTTTTGAGGATAATGGAAACAACCGATCGCTCACCAAGTGAAAGATTCCAGGAATATTCATCACAGGTACTCTCGATTTTTATGAATAAACATGAACTTCCTTCCTTTCCTTCCGAGAATTTTGTTTCAGAGAAATTTCAATCTATTTTTAAAGAAATAATTTCTGGTGAACTTGATGCAGATAAGATGGATTATCTTTTACGCGATTCTTATTTTTCTGGATGTAAATATGGAATCTATAATATAGATCATTTGTTGCACACTATTAAAGTGGGATTCGATTTTGGAGAACCATGGTTTGGCCTTGCTATAATGTCAAAAGGAATCGGGGCATTGGAAGATTTTGTGAACTCAAGATTTCAATTATATAATTTGCTATATAGTCATAAAGTAGTTATTGGATTCGACTGGCTTTTAAACAGAGCAATATGTGATTTAATGAATGAAGAATTTGTTAGAGACCAAATATCGGAAGCCATTTCAGATATAAATAAATTTAAAGAATTTACCGATTATTATTTTTGGCAAGAATTTTATAGGGTGGGCAGGAAAAGTCCCCGATCAGCGGCTTCGAGATTGATCCAAAGAGAAAAGATAGAGTATTTATATACAGGAAAAAATTTGGCAAAATTTGAGAAAACAAAAATCATGAAAAAGTTAGCGGAAAAACATAAATGTAAAATTATATTCCACGAAAGCGAAACCAAATTTTCAAAAATTAGTAACACTTACCAAAATTTAAGGGTATTAGCCAAAGATGAAGTTTCGGGGGCGAAGGAATTAGGAAAAATTGTAAACCATAGTGAGTATTTTAATAAATATCAGGATATTATGATTAGCCACTTTTATAAGGACCCATTTGATGCATTGGATTAGAAATGCGAAGGGATTTTTTTTCGGGAATTTAAAAGGGGACGCTCTTTCTGAGTGAACTTACGGATACTTTTGGCGTTCAACCAATTTCTCAGAATAAGCCGTGACCAGCTTCCGCATGCTTGGGGAAAGGGATTGACGCCCCGTCCTCACCACCGGGGTATCGAGCCTTGGGTGCCTGAGCATCCTCTATCTTCTGACGATCCGATTATATTTTTCAAGTCAACTCGGAAAGAACGTCCCCTTTTTCTGGAATTCAAAGTGCAGTCGTTCCCCGCGTATGGATTGAAACTTAAGGGTAGGTACAATTTGTACCCCCCTTGAAATTACGGCACCTGACGGAAAAATGAGGAGACAAACGAGGCCAGGGACGTGGAAAGGGGACGTAGAAGACGTAGTGGAAAATATACACTTTGCATTTAAGTGGTTTTATGGTGGAGAAGAGCCACGGAGACGGGGACGTAGCTCCGTTATCTCCGTTGTTATAAGAAATCAGCAAGCGCCCATTCCCCTTTTTCACATTTTTCTCCCCCGATCCACCTCACCAAGAAGGCTCTGAACGGATTTATTCATTACACTGGCAACCTGTTTCTGAGACACCCCATATGCGTGTTGTAAAGCGGGCGCTGGTTAATAATCGCAACTATGAAAATGAGATTATAAAGGTCAGCAGCAGTCCCCACTCATTAATCGTAACGGAAATATCGGAGCTACGTCCCGTCCTTAATGCCTGGAAAGAGGTCGCGGGTGCCACGTGAGCTAGCGCGAATTGCGTCGGCTGGATGTACCATAGGGAATACGCTTCTCTCGCGCCACAACAGATACCTGCACCTCCCGTTTCAGCCGTTCACCCAGCGCTTCTGCGGCGATATCCAGGTCGTAATCCCTCTGCAATCCAAGCCAGAACTGCGGCGAATTGCCGAAGTAACGCGCCAAACGCAGGGCGGTATCCGCTGTAATACTTCTTTTCCCCAACACAATCTCGTTGATACGGCGCGGGGGAACGCCGATATCCAAGGCCAGTCGGTTTTGGCTCAGGCCCATCGGTTTCAGGAACTCCTCTAACATTACTTCCCCGGGGTGTACCGGATGCAACTCTTTCTTACCCATATCTCATCCTCCTAATGATAATCCGTGATCTCTACCTTGAAGGCATCCCCTTCTCGCCATTCAAAGCAGATCCGCCACTGATCATTGATGCGGATGCTGTATTGCCCCGCCCGATCTCCGGTGAGCTTTTCCAGCCGGTTCGCCGGCGGGATTCGCAGATCGTGGAGCGATACGGCGTTATTCAGCATTCGCAGCTTCCGCAAAGCAACCTGCTGAATGTCCGTCGGCAGTCGGCGCGAAAGACGCCGACCAAAGACCCTTTCTGTTTCAACATCCTGGAAGGACTTGATCACAGGTTTACTATATAACGGATCGCGTTAAACATCAAACGGTAAGATGGAAATTATTGGGAGAATTTGCAGAGCTCATTTTCCCCTTTGCTTGACACATAATCGCCTTCCCAGTATACTTAGTCATATTTGGGGACGTTGATTCTTACGGTGCATAGCCCATTCCGCCAGCGATTCATCCATTCGGGAAGTCAACCGGGACATTGTCTTATAATTGGGGACATAAGTTTATAAGTTGACGATTTCTTTTTTCTGGTATTGATCCTTCATGCCGCGCAAGTGTAGACCGGGACGTTCGCAAGAGGAATGCGGGACGGAATGCGGGACGTTGTTGACTACGTTGACTTCCCTTTTTGTGGAAAGGGGACATAGAAGAGGAACGTAGTGGAAAATATGCACTTTGCATTAAAGTGGTTTTATGGTGGGAAAGAGCCATGCCTCGCCAAGCCAGATTAGACGCTCCTGGAACTTTGCATCATGTGATGATTCGAGGGATCGAAGGCAAGGAGATCTTTCGGGATACCCAGGACGGGAAAGACTTCGCATGTGTCTGGGGTCAATTGTAATAAAGTATTGAAATAGATTTAGGAGCGAATTCGGAAAGCAACGCATTGTCATCTGTCAGCCCAAGGCAGAGGCTTGGAGTTGTACTCTTTTCCGGATTTTTTGTTTAAAATAATGCGTAAGCCACCACCAAAGCCTATGGTTCTTCGCCCTCATGGGATCAAGATTACTCTCCCCAAACCACCCCTCATCATCGATAGCATGGAACAAAAAGGAGATACCTTCAAATCTTTCCAAAAGTGGTTTGCTGCAACAGAAAGGGGAAAACTGCCTGTAGGAGATTACTCGATTGCCGGCCTGGAGGACCGGATGGCTGAAGAAAGGCCTGCCCCGGCGATTTGTCGCAGGTGATATATGATGTTTATTCCCACGGGCTTGCTAAATTTTTTCGTACCTTGTATCCTATGAAATATGAAAAGTGGCCTTCAAGGAGATATGGTCTTCGTGGATAGAGTCCAACAGTAGGCGGAGCGGGGGTCAGGCTTGCAAATGTGCATTTGGCTCGGGTCAGATAATTTTGATATCGCACAGCTTTTTCACGGGGTCCTCAAGGATCACGTTCCAACGGAGATATTCAGTCGGGCTGAGAAGCAGGCCCGCGTCGCTTCATCCCGACTGAAGGGTGCTACGGAAGATGAGAAGCAGGAAAAGCCTAAGGAATAGATTCAGCTGGAGTTTGATCTGTGAACCCGAAAGCAGCCCCCACACCGCCTGAAAGCGAAAGGGTTGAGTGTAAACAGTCACTCGGCGAATGGAAGGAGATTGTCGAGACCTGTGCCGCATTCGCTACTGCGCAGGGAGGGACCATTTATGTGGGCGTTGCCTCCGATGGAACCCCAAGCGGAATCCAGATCGGAAAAGGCACGCTGGAAGATCTGGCAAATAAGATCAAGCTGAATACCGATCCGCCCCAATACCCTGCCATTGAAATGACGGAGACTGAAACTTCAAAGCTTCTGGCGATCCGGATAGAAGAAAGCCCGATTAAACCTGTCTGGGCTTTTGGAAGACCGGTCAAGCGGGTCGGGCGAACGAATCAGTTCCTAAAACGGGACGAAGCACATCGCCTCATGACCGCGACCACCGGGCGAACCTGGGATGCGCTGCCCTGCGAAGGGTTCACGGAAAAAGACATCGATCGGAAAGCCGTGCGAGACTATCTGCGCCGGACCGGTATGAAACTCTCCACTCCCCTCGATGATTTGCTCAAAAACCTGGGTATGCCTCAGACCAGTTCCGGTTTCTGCAATGCCGCCGTATTGCTATTCGGCAAGCGTCCACAGTCCTTCTTGATCGAAACCGAAGTCAAATGCGGGCGCTTCGAAGGAACCAGCTCCGTCAATTTCCTCGACGAACGGACCCTGGAGGGCCATATCCTGAGCCAACTCGAAGAAACGCTTGCCTTTGTGCGGAGAAACACCCGGCAGGCCATTCGTATTACCGGCAAACCCGAGCGGGAAATCGTGCCGGAATATCCCGATGACGCGGTTCGGGAGGCCATTACCAATGCGCTTTGCCACCGCGATTATGCAACCGTGGGTACGGTTCAGGTCCGCATTTTCGACGACCGCCTGGAAGTCTGGAACCCCGGCCTTTTGCCGCCGGATTTGAGCATTGAAGACCTCTATCGTCAGCATGCGTCCTATCCGCGCAATCCCCGTCTGGCCCACGCGCTCTACCGGGCGCGGCTGATTGAACATTGGGGCACAGGAACCTTGCGGATCATCCGTGCCTGTGAAGGTTTCAACATCAGAGTTGAATTTTCGATTCAAGCCGGTTCATTTGTTGCCCGCCTGCTGAAAAAGCCTCAACCCCCCATCGAGGGGGTCGGTAAAGGGGTCGGTAAAGGGGTCGGTAAAAGGGTCGGTAAAGGGGTCGGTAAAAGGGTCGGTAAAAGGGTCGGTAAAAGGGTCGGTAAAAGCCTATCTGCTAAACAGCAGGAGATTCTTAATCTTATTCGCCATGACCCACATATTTCCGCTAAGCGTATAGCGGCTAAGATTGGGATTTCAACGAGAAAAATTGAAGATCACTTACGGAAGCTTCAAATCGGTGGTTTCCTACGCAGAATCGGCCCGCGTCGCGGGGGCCACTGGGAGGTTCTGATTCAGTGACAGACCGTTCTTCGCCCGTTCAATTGGGATTAGATAGTTGTGGGGAAGGGGGGAAGGGGGACATCCTAAATAATTCAATTGGCGGCGAGGTAAAAAGGGTCAGCGTATTTGGAGGTCAGGCCTTCGTGAAGCCTTTAGTGTATCCTATCTTGCAGGTGAAAGTCCTTTCCAAGAGGAGTGCGGGACGTTGTTGACTACGTTGACTATCCTTTTTGTGGAAAGAGAACGTAGGAGAGGAACGTAATGGAAATTATGCACTTTCCGTTTGATTGGTTTTTTGGTAGAAGCGAGCCATGCCGCGTCAAAGCAGATAAAAATCTCCTGGAACTTTGCACCATGTGATGATTCGAGGACTCGAAGGCAAGGGAATCTTTCGGAATTCCCTGGACCCGAAAGACTTCGTCACTCGCACCCGCATCCTGGCCTGGCCGTTGCTGGGAAACCATGTTCATGGATTTTGAGTAAACTCGCGGCAAGGTGACCTTCGGCCACCTTGCACGCTCGCATTCTCGGGCGGGGCATTTACCCCGCCCTCGACCAAAGGGCTGCGGCGCCCCTTTGGAAACCCAGCCATTGGT
>Ga0180009_10008269_pt1 | contig 10366 bp, 20 predicted proteins | sample OS_PC_MetaG_FD_123537 | JGI IMG/M metagenome (GOLD analysis project Ga0180009, IMG submission 123537) | Groundwater microbial communities from the Aspo Hard Rock Laboratory (HRL) deep subsurface site, Sweden - OS_PC_MetaG | ecosystem: Environmental > Aquatic > Deep subsurface > Groundwater... | reverse complement strand
TCTCTATTACAAGCTGTGCCAGAGCCAGAGACGATCTCCAAGGTACAGGCGTTCGTATTATGTTTTCCATCCATGATATCCTTAATAACTGCAACCGTTCGTATGGCGAAAATTCCAGTGAGTATTGCCACGAATAGGACGGATCCGATGTGGATGAGAATGATCTTTTTGGCATAATGGCTAGACATATTTAGTTTTAGCCGCCACTCCTCCGTAATATTTCACGAGCCCTTTCAATCAAACTGGGTTCACCAGCCTAGCGCATGCCTTTACAAAAGTAGTAGCAGAGTTATTGTTAATTAGATTCAAAGTCTTCTATTGCTCGTTCGGCTTCATCTTCTGTAAGTCCACCGTCAGACATTAGAATATCTTTTGCGTAATCTGGTAATTCGTTAGGATCTATTATATCAATTTTCATAATTAATCTAATTTGCTTTTAAGCCAAACTATTATCTTCTCAGCCTGCTCGCGATAATATTGTTCAAATGTTATTTCTTTGTTAGTGCGTTCCCATAGAACATATAATACGGCTCTCATCCTTTGTCCTGGAGTCCTCTCATCTCTGTCAAACTTTATCTCAGGTAGATCTTTTTTGTTTATCTCTTTTATAGTTTGATCAGCGAAAAAGAACCAACCTAACTTATCATTTAATTTGAATAATTCAGCCATGTTTTCACTTGACATTTCCTGACAATCAACTTGAAGCCTGACCGTCTTGTCTCGCATCGTGCTTATTCGAGTTATTGCTGCTGGTAAAGAAAGTTGCATATAGTATTGTTTTTATATTGATATTCCATTAAGGCAGCTGTAAGGGCTGTTAAGTTGGGGTGAATATGCAATTCCCTTAACAAAAATTGATCCCAACAGCTGCCATAAAAGAATATGAATAATTTTATTATTTAGACTCTAACTCTTTCAGCCTTCGGTTCAATTGAAGTGCGTTAATGAAAGCCGCATAGTCCTCTTCAACGTCCCCGAATTGCTTAGCCTCAAATTCTGCCGTCACTTTATCGAATCTAGCTATCCATCTATCTCCAGTGAATTCTGATCCTTCCTCTTCTGCAGCCTTTTGATATGCAGCTGTTTGTAACCTGTGTTCCTTCCATATTCCTTTTGATGTCTTGAAATCTATAACGCACACCTTACCGTCAATAATAGCTTCAGCATCCATAGTTCCTATAAACTTATGCGTTGGTGAAAGAATCATACGTTCTGAAGAAATAAACTCTACGTTGTGTGCGTCCCTCCATCTTAAGAAAGCTAATACGCCATTCATGATGCGTTCATCGTTAGGGAGAGTGTCATCTTTAGTTTTAATATAATTCTCTACCCATTTATGGACTGCTGTTCCAATATTAGCAGCGTCAGTAGTAAATCTAGTGTGCTCCCTTTTAGCATCTTCTAAATCTTTCAATGTAATTATACCTTTTCCTGTCTCATCCAGAAATTTCAATAAATATTCATAACACTTTTTAACTGCCCAGAATTTAAGGGCTGGCTTATCAATCACCCCTAGAGCCTGTGTTACGCTAATATATTTCTCTCCATTCACTTCGTAATATCTTGATCTTTTATCATGAACTAGTTCGCACTTATATTTACCGTCGTATAATTCCATATTATTTCTTCTTTAATATTTCGGCAGCTTCCGCCTGTTTTATTATTGTGTCTTTTATAGAATCAGCTTCTTCTTTTGAAATCATGGTTATACTTTTGCCAGTAATCTCCCTAACCATTTTAGATAGATCTGCTATCGTCATCGTCTTCTTTGCGAGCGTCCTAAGTTCATTAACTGCTTGCTGCCTAGCCTCTTTCTCTTCAGACTCTTCCTTTTTAACTTCTTCAGTCTTAGGCTCTGAGACTTCTATAAAATCACTCGGTGCATAAACATCAGCGAACAGACCGAGCATAGATGCGCATTTCTTAAAGCAATCTGATGCTGCTGCCTTGAACGTGTCTCCTATATCTACAGCTTCACCCTTCTTGTTACGTGCTATATCGTGACCTCCGAATTGGCTTATGACTCTGGGTTCACCCTCATTATTATAATATGTGAATTCACCTTGAACCAGAGCTTGCCCCTCAAGAATCTCAGACTTTGTAACTTTGAATGACCATGCACCATAGCCGAAAGTGAAGTTTAGTTTACGGATGAATATCGGTAAAGGAACATAGGCTAACGTAATACCACCTCTACCTTGTCTTGTCTTTATAAATCTTGGAGGTGTCTTCGCTCTAATAGAGAGAATTTGTTGTATTGAAAGCCCGCCATTCTGTGCAGAGAATCCTGCTATTACTGGGGTCAGCTCACTAGTTTTTTCTAGTGCAACTTCTTCTTCAGTTATTTCTATCCCTTCTATGTTCTCAGAAAAATCTGGCACCACATCTTCTTGTTCTTCGTTTTGCATATTCTTAGAATTTAAAAATTTGTAAACACTCTGATGAACAGAAGTCACCCCACTCTTCTTTTATATTTTCTTTGCAACACACTTTACATTTTATATCCCCAGCGTTCATTATATCTAAAGCTGTGATTATTCTCGGCATGTCTTTTGCTGTTAGTGCATATTCACACCAAGAACAGCAGTATTCTGTCTCTGCATTACCGTCACGATCTACTAATGACTCCTCGCAAACCTTACCGACGAAATTACAGTTAGGGCAGATCCCCTGTCTTATTGGTCTCTCTTTCAAGCTGGTTAACTGTTTCCAGCTTTGTGCATATTCATTAGGCATATTCGTTTATTTATATTTCTTAGCTAGGTCTTCTTCTATTTTTGTAAAATGTGTCTTTTGCATCTTACTAAGTTCTCTTGATAGTTCTGCCCACTCTTTTTTAACTGGTAGAAATTCTTCGTATGTAATTTCACCAGCCATGTATTTACTTAGTGATTTCGTGTATCTTTCACGAATTGAGCGGATTGCTCTTATTAGTTCTATTTGCATATTCGTTTGTATTAAATTAATTAGTGTTCAGTGGAGTAGGTTAGGTGTTCCGTTGTGGAAGCCCGACCAGTCCTAATGAACGATGTCTGTCAACTCACATAAGTATTATACCCCTTCTTGGCTTTTAAAGCAACCCCTGAAAGTGGGTGATCGGTGGGTAACTTCGTTTGGTCGCTAAACAAAGAGCTTTTTAGTAATGTTATGATAAGTGAAATGGTCAATTTATTATACTTTAGCTGAAAAAGTCGCTGTATAACAGGGCTTGCCTTTTTTAGATAAGTAAGGCATAATTATTATAAAGGTCGAACAGATTAATTTATTAATAATAAAAATATGCAAGAAGATAGATTACAAGAGATGTTCGATAGACAATTGATATTGGCAAGAAACTTTATTCCTGTTGATAAACTAATTAGCGTCGGAGAAGTCGGTGATATTGAACGCCAGAAATATCTGGTGACCTATGTCCAGCTACTGATAGAGGAAGCTGTTGAGCTACAGAGAACTCTACCAGCAAGAAAGTTTTGGAGAAAAAGTGTTTCATCTAAACCAGTTAATTGGAGAGACGCAATTGAGGAGATGGCTGACATAATTCATATAGTGATTGCGATGTGCATCATAATTGGTTTATCACCGCAGGAAATGTTTGAAGAGTATGTACGTAAGAACGATATTAATTTAGAACGTGTAAAAAATAATTCATAATATGCTTATAATTTTAGAAGGAGTTGATAAAGTCGGCAAGACAACAGCTGCGCATAAGTTTTGTGAAAAGTTTAATGCCGAGTACCTACATTTCAGCGAACCAGACAAAGACCCAACTGATTATTTCATAGCACCAGTTATCAGGGCTGGCATGGGGGAGAATATTGTGTGCGACAGGCATCTTCTTGGGGAAAAGATTTATGCTAAAGCCATGGGTAGAGAATCTAAATGGAGGGCTGGGGATTACGAGAGTATGCTCTCCAAGATTGAGAAGATCCCATCAATGTTGATTATAGCATGGGAAGATCTTGAGACTATTGAGAGGAGATTCAGTGAAGAAGGTGAGGATTATATAACGTTCGATCAAGCTGCCGATATTCAAAGAACTTTCATTGAGGAAGGGCATAGAATAGCGCAGGAATATCCAAATATGCTGGTAATGACATATCAGCCAACTGCTAACTCATTAGAAATGATAAACTTTTAATATGCCTAGCCCGAGCCCAGAAGCAAGAGCAAAAGATAAAGCAAGACATAGTGGAATTGGCTCATATTTTAAAAATGGTATTGAATGTTTCTATATCCACATAGGAAAGTATTGTGATTGTTGTTGGGTAGAAATAACAATGAAAAATTCTGCTGGGAATGGAATGTGTGATATTTGTGCGCCAATAGAACATAGGATGCCATGCAGCGAATGGACTCATGACATGCACAGCGCATATAATAAAAATAAATACCTAGACATGAATTGGTTTAATATGAAGACTAGAAAATTATATAATAATAAAAAGGTATGAAAATATATAACAACATGTCTGAAGCATATCCCAATATAATAAAGGATATTCTTCAGAACGGAATCAAAACATCACCAAGAGGATCTTTAATAACTGAAGTGTGTGGATATGGATTTAAACTATATTCTTATTCACAGCCCACCCCATTACAGAAGAGTAGAAAACTTAATTTTAGATTCGGTATATTAGAAGGGTTATGTAATATTCTTGGAGAATATCCAACTGACCTAATTTTGGGCACAAACAAAAACATGAAAACTTTCATGAACGAAGAAACTGGAACGTGGACTGGTGCTTATGCTCCAAGAATGCAATATCCATTAGTAGAAATCTTCAAGACTTTACAAGATGATAATGATAGCAGGCAGGCTATATTACCGGTTTTCTCGCTCGCTGACACGGAGAGACTGAATGTTAAGGGTGAGTGGAAGAAAGACATTCCGTGCACGCAAGGATTACAGTTCCTAATAAGAGATGGCAAGCTAAACATGATAGCAACAATGCGAAGCAATGATGTGTGTTGGGGGCTTCCTTATGACGTCACACAATTCGCAATGATAGGAATGGCATTAGCTTCTTGGTTAGAAATTCCAACAGGATGGTATGTGCATAATGCCGGAAGTATGCACATTTATGATTCGACTAAAGATATTCTTGAATCAATTGTAAATAATAATGAGGAAGAATTCGCTAACTTTGAACACCCCTCTTGGCCATCATCAGATATATTAAAAACAAGAGACCAGATAGATGTGGTCTTTAGATCATATAGAAAATTTTTACGCACTGGTGAAATAGAAGAATTACATCTGTCATTACCAGAACATATGAATACTTACCATGAATATCTAACTAAACAGAAGAAAATTATTTATGTTTAAATCTGATGTACATGAATTGGTAATTAGGGCTAAGAGAATTTCTGTTAGTGCTGATTGCCCGAGGGCAGCGTGCGGTTGCGCCATTCAGAATGTTAATGGTGATATTGTGACAGGTTTTAATTACCATGCTAGTAACGGAGAATGCGTGATTGAGAGGGGGCATTGTGTGGACGCAGTTCACGCTGAGGCTGCGGCAATTTTCTCAGCGGCAATGTCTGGTATTCGCCTGATCGGCTCTACAGCTGTGTCGCTTGAAAGACCCTGTAATCGCTGCCTACAAGCACTACACGCTTCAGGAATTAAGAAGGTTTATTATGTTAATGATTATCATTCAAAAGAACACGGTGATGAATACTGTTCTAAATCACTAATGCGAAAACTCGGTATAGAAAAATATGATGATACTTCAATTACACTTCAATGATATCAAAGAACTTCAGGAATTTCTTGAAAAGTTTCCCGATTCAAAAAAGTATTTAGAGATAAGAGAAAAAGTAGAAGGAATCAGATCTCATAAACCATTCACAAGATTCGAGGATGAACACATAGTGGGTAATTATTATAAAAAAACTTCTGCTAAGATCGCTTCTGAGTTACAGAGAACGCCACAGTCTATTAGTCAAAGAATACATAAATTTCAGAAAGAAGGAATCTTAAAGAAAAAGAACAATTATCCAGGAAGAGCAACATTTAAACTTGAAAGATATTAATATGCCGATAACAGTAAAAGAAGCCTCAGAAAGGTTAGGCGTCCATAAGAGCACAGTTCTCGAAAGAATACATAAAGGTATACTGCTCGCTAAGAAAGTAAAGTATTCAAAATACTATTACGATATAGATGAGAAGTCACTAATAGAGAATTTAAGTATGAAGATAGCAGGTCGTAGACGTAACCTAAAAAAATATGCAGAAGAACATAAAAAAAATGATTGATGATGCGTGGAAAAATGAAGAAGTGTTTAAGAATTTTCAGCGTGCTATGAAGAGAAAAAAACTTCACACAACCAATGATGAGATAATTTTCGAACTATTTAAAAAATGGTTAATTAATGGTAAACTATGACATTAAAAGAAGAAGTTACAAATGTGTTGACAGACTATCCTGATACGAGGAATAATGATGCCTTATTAGCTGTTTATGTGTGGTGGAAGCGTAAGCCATCATCGTTCAAAAAGATTGAAGATAGGTGGTATGTTGATATTACCTCTGTAGCCAACGAGCTACCTAGAGAAGATGCGATAAAACGTATAAGAGCGCACATACAGAATGATAAGAAGCAATTCTTACCAACTGATAATTCAATATTAGCCAAACGTGCAAAACGCGCGTCAAATTGGAGAGAGGAGATTATATATGGATATTAATATATTTGAACAGTTCGTCTGGTTCATTAGGGAACGTGAGTCTATACGCAAGAAAAAAGAATCTGGATCTCCGCCACCATGGACAGATGATCCTTTTTTACAGAAATATAAGTTCACCAACGTGTGGAGACAAGATGATAAGACCACGAAATATATTCATAGTGTGAAACGAGATAATTGGCTAGATGAAATATTGTGGATTGCGTGGGCTAGGATTATAAACAAGATAGAAACATTACAAGAGTTACCTGCACCGACTTTTTTAACATTAGATGAATGGTCTGAAGAGATAATCAATCATAGTATATTATATAGCGATGCATATATTGTGCTACCTCGCCTCCCTAAAGGATCAATAAAAATTCACGAAATCATTAGGCTATTAAAGATAATAGCGCATAATTGCGAAGTATATGTAGATCTTACCCTGAACACTGACACACCAAGCGAAGAAGAGATCAAATTATTCATTTTTAGAAATCTACCTAGAATTAAAGGATTAATTCTTTATGAGATGATGTGTGATTGGCGGCAATACTCAGGGGAAGAGGAAACATATTGTAATATAGGCACAGGAGCCAGCTCAACACTCAAACTTCTATATCCGAATGAAAAACCAAGTGTAGAACAGATAGCTGAAATTACAGACATATTAAATGCAGAAGGAAGTGTAAAACATGAAACGTATGGTTATTTGACATGGAGATGTATTGAAGGGGTGTGTTGTGAATTCAGGAAATATTTGAATTTAAAGAATAGAAATAATTCACGTAAAAGAAAATACAAATATGTATAAAGTCTATATAATAAGTCATCTTAGAGCTAAGAATGTTCCTAAAATAGAGGGGATTATTGGAACAGAATGTTATTGGTATGTCGGTAAAGGTGAGAAGGAAGAATACGAATTATATGGAGCTAAAAATGTTGTTGAAAGTGGTGGGCTGATGGAATCAAGGAATGCTGCATTAGATGATGCGTTCTCTGAGAATAAGATCTGTGTACAGGTATCAGATGATATATCTTATATTAGATTCGTGAAGGATCCACTGGGTACTGGATTAAAAAGAGGAGATACAGATGATATATCTTTCAAACTTGCCATAGGATATATAATGAAGTCAATGGATAAATATCCTGAGTGCAAAATGGCAGGGTGTCCACCGACTGATAATCCATATTTCTACACAGGAGCAGAATATGATACAAACAAATTCATAGTCGGTGATCTTATAGTTATAAAGCCAAGTGATTTGCGATTTGACACTAACTTAACATTAAAAGAAGACTATGATTTCACCCTAGCACATCTAAAAAAATTCGGCTGCGCACTAAGATGCAACAGGGTGATAAATACTTTTGCCCACAGGACGAATGCCGGCGGCGCGGTTGATTATAGAACCACAAATGAAGAGCAGAGGAACATAAATTATCTAACTGAGAAATGGGGTGACATGTTGGTGACGAACAGTAAAAAAACACGTCCCAATGAGATTCTATTTACAAGAAAAAAAGAACCTTGGAGGGTGTTCTTTTCTAATAAAAAGTGACTTGCTTTATTATCCATTTGAGGGTATAGTAGTTCTATCGGTGTCTGTTCATACCGACCGCTATACCCTCATAATCGGGAAGCTGTGGATGAAGTCAATCATGACTTCTTCCAATGAACAGCAGCTTCCCCATTATGGGGTTATTTTTATGTTTAATAAAAAAAGGGGATACGTACCGCTCTGGAGAAGCCTAGAAGACTGGGAGTGGTATTCAGATATTAATGTTTGCCGTTTATTTATTCATTTACTAATAAAAACTAATCATGAAAAGAAAAGATGGCGTGGTATTGAGATCCTTCCTGGGCAATTCATCTCAAGTCGCGATAAACTGAGCTCTGAGACTAAACTTAGCATTCAATCTGTGCGCACTTCGTTAAATAAGCTAAAATCAACCGGAGAAGTAACCGTCAAAACAACCAATAAATACAGCTTAATACAGCTAAATAACTGGTGCAGGTTTAATGATAGTAACCCGCAAAACAACTTACCAACAACCTTCAAACAACCTTCAAACAACCTTCAAACAACCTTAACGAATAATGAAAATAATGAAAATAATGAAAATAATGAAAATAATAACACTTGCAAATCAAAGATTCGCAGTGAGAGGAAAGACAGTGACATAATCGCAGTAATGGAATCATTTAAGGAGAGATTCAACCCCACCATCAATTTCGGCAACAAGACAGAACGTAAAGCTGCAGCAGATCTAGTAAAAGCTCACGGACTTGAAGATATTATTAAAATAATTGATTTTGCATATGATATAAGAAACGAAGAATACGCGCCGAAGATCCGTTGCCCTTCAGAGCTTGCTCGTAAATGGCCAAACTTACAAGATTACTTTACTAAGATAACCACACCCAAGAAGGGTGCGATACAAATCATATGACATATATAATTACAACCTTCAATGGGAAAGTTTATGAAATATCTGAGCAGGATTATAAGAATCTAGATGGTAAGACTGGTCTTGTTTATTTCTCTTCTATAGATTTAACTTTGAATCTATCATCAATCTCGATGATTGAAAGATCTGATAATGTTAAGAAGCCAGCAGTAGACCGCTTAAAGCAAAACGAGGCTATACTCCACGATGGTACTCGAGTAATTAAGCAATTCGGTCAATGGTTCTGTGCGGATGGTTCAAGAAACGAACAAGGGATGCTAGAGACTACCATCGACCCAGAGTATTATCCTGAGATTAATTCTGGTATTCTTCCTACACCCCAAGAATACGAAGAGAAGTTCAAGATGATTCCATCTGGAAGTTGGGTAGATGAACTCTTAAGATTAAAATCGGCGGATCCTGAAAATCCAATCTCAATAGGAGAACGTTCTTCAGAATCTGGACTTACAAAGATATGACAGACATAAAAGAGGCTTGTACTAAAGTAATTAGAATTGCATTAAGATATCCTAAGGTGACCAAGGAGAGCGCAATGGTTAAATCTTTTGCAAGAAGATATAACTTCAATGAGGAGATGATGGATATATTACAACAAGAAGCTGAATACGATGCTAAAATACCTGAGGTTTGTTGGAAGTGTGGCGGCAACGGAATTGATAAAGAATGGATAGGTTATAAAATACTTTGTGATTGTATAAATGCAAAGAGACACGAAACCATTGGTCCAATAAGATACGGTATGTAATTTAAGAGTAAAGTGCCGAACCCTGCAGTCTGCATGGATCGTCCTAGCTCTGTTTGCGGTAAATGGGGCGCATAAGAAATTAAGAACGCTTAGAACGTCTCTAGAGCCCGATGGCACTGCTCTTGTTTTTAACATCAAAGTAGGGTATAATATTATTGGGATCAAACAAGGGGCTTTTTTATACGAAGAATGGACGCATTCTTCAGCAGGGTAATATACGAGTACAAACATGAGTGCGCTTACGGCTGTGTGCCTCGACGCAAAGGACTCGAAAGAGTAAGCGGAGCCAATTGATCTCATCTCGTTAAATCCCTGCAACATGGAACAGCAGAGTGCAAATCTCTGCCATTCCATCACAACCTCCCTTTCACTAAAACGCTCGAAGGGGATTGGGTTAAACCCCAAGGAGTCTTTCTTCGGAGAGATGCCACGCAAACTCATTCGAGCGTAGGGAGGTTGTAAATATG
>Ga0180009_10008268_pt1 | contig 10366 bp, 10 predicted proteins | sample OS_PC_MetaG_FD_123537 | JGI IMG/M metagenome (GOLD analysis project Ga0180009, IMG submission 123537) | Groundwater microbial communities from the Aspo Hard Rock Laboratory (HRL) deep subsurface site, Sweden - OS_PC_MetaG | ecosystem: Environmental > Aquatic > Deep subsurface > Groundwater... | reverse complement strand
GACGATGACAGGCAAACCGGTTTCTTCCATGAGCAGACGATCCAGGTCGCGCAACAGCGCACCACCGCCGGTCAACACCATGCCTTTTTCAGCGATGTCCGAGCCCAGTTCAGGCGGGGTTTGTTCCAGCGCCTGCTTCACTGCGCTCACGATCGCGTTCAAGGGCTCGGTCAGGGCTTCCAGAATTTCGTTGCTGGAGACGTTGAAGCTGCGCGGAATCCCTTCCGCCAGGCTGCGACCCTTGATTTCCATTTCCAGCACTTCTGCGCCCGGAAAAGCCGAACCCATATGTTTCTTGATGCGTTCCGCGGTCGCCTCGCCAATCAGCATGCCGTAGTTGCGACGGATGTAACTGATGATGGCCTCGTCCATGCGGTCGCCACCGACCCGCACCGAATTGGCGTAGACCACACCACCGAGCGAGATCACGCCGACTTCGGTGGTGCCGCCACCGATATCGACCACCATCGAACCGGTAGCCTCGGCCACCGGCAGGCCGGCGCCGATCGCTGCCGCCATCGGCTCCTCGATCAAATACACCTGGCGCGCGCCGGCACCGATCGCCGACTCGCGGATCGCGCGGCGCTCCACCTGGGTTGAACCACACGGCACGCAGATGATGATGCGCGGACTGGGACGGAACATCCGCGTATCGTGCACCTTCTTGATGAAATACTTGAGCATCTGCTCGGTGACGGTGAAGTCGGCGATCACGCCATCCTTCATCGGCCGGATCGCCTGCAGGTTGCCCGGCGTGCGGCCCAGCATCTGTTTGGCTTCTGTGCCCACTGCCTGCACCGTACGCTTGCCGCCTTGCGACGCATCGGTGCGAATTGACACCACCGAAGGCTCGTCCAGCACGATGCCACGGTCACGCACATAGATCAGCGTGTTGGCTGTGCCGAGATCGATTGCAAGGTCGGTCGAGAAATAACTGGTCAGAAACTTGAACATGGTGGCGTCAACACCCGCACCAGGCGGGCGAAAGGGCAGAAAAAACAAGGGTCCTATGATACCCTAACGGGCTCCGTTCCCGTAAGCCATTCAGGTGTTTTCATGTCTCTTTCTCCGGACGACGTCAAGCGCATAGCCCGCCTTGCGCGCATCGAAATCGACGATACGCAGGCGCTGGCCTCGCAAGGTCAGCTCAATACCATTTTCGATCTCATCGCCACCATGCAGGCGGTGGACACCCAAGGCATCGCACCAATGGCCCACGCGCAGGAAGTCTATCAACGTCTGCGCGCCGACGCCGTAACCGAAATCGACCATCACACCGCGTTCCAGGCCATCGCGCCTGCCGTTGAAAATGGCCTGTACCTCGTCCCCAAAGTCATCGAATAAACCATGTCAGACGCCAGCCTTTCCGCGCTCGCCGCGCAACTTGCCGCCAAACAGGTGTCCAGCTGCGAACTCGCCCAGCAGTACCTCGACCGTATCGAGGCCTTGAATCCATCCCTCAACGCGTTCATCACGGTCGATGCCAACAAAACGCTGGCTGAAGCCGCCGCCGCTGATGCGCTGATTGCCGCAGGCAAGGCCGGCTCGCTTACCGGCGTGCCGATCGCCCACAAGGATATTTTTTGCACTGACGGCTGGCTCACCACCTGCGGATCGAAAATGCTGCACAATTTCATTGCGCCCTACGATGCGCACGTGATCCAGCGCTTCAAGGCCGCCGGCATGCCGAGTCTGGGCAAGACCAACATGGACGAATTCGCCATGGGGTCATCCAATGAGACCAGTTATTTCGGCGCAGTGAAGAATCCCTGGAACACCGCCTATGTGCCGGGCGGCTCCTCGGGTGGGGCGGCAGCCTGCGTCGCCGCACGCATGGCACCCGCCGCCACAGGCACCGACACCGGCGGCTCGATCCGCCAGCCCGCTGCGCTTTGCGGTATCACCGGCCTCAAGCCGACTTACGGCCTGGTGTCGCGCTTCGGCATGATCGCCTTCGCTTCCAGCCTCGATCAGGCCGGGCCGATGGCGCCTTCGGCCGAAGATTGCGCACTGCTGCTCAACGTCATGACCGGCTTCGACCCCAACGACTCGACCAGCCTGGAACGTGAAAAAGAGGATTACACGCGCGACCTCGGCAAGCCGCTGACCGGCCTGCGCGTCGGTCTGCCGCGCGAGTTCTTCGCCGAAGGATTGAACAACGAAGTCGCCGCCGCGGTGGAAGCCGCGATTGCCGACCTTCAAAAACTCGGCGCGACCCCTGTCGAGATTTCGCTCGCAAATTCGCAACTCGCAATCCCGGTGTATTACGTGCTGGCGCCGGCCGAAGCCTCAAGCAATCTGTCACGCTTCGATGGTGTGCGCTACGGCTATCGTGCGCCGGAATACGCCAACCTCGACGACATGTACTGCAAGACCCGCGCGCAGGGCTTTGGCGCGGAAGTAAAGCGCCGCATCATGATAGGCGCCTATGTGCTCTCCCACGGTTATTACGACGCCTATTACCTGCAGGCGCAAAAAATTCGCCGCCTGATCGCCAACGACTTCACCGAAGCGTTCAAGACCTGCGACGTCATCCTCGGCCCGACCGCACCCGGCACCGCATTCAAGCTCGGTGAAAAATCCGATGACCCGGTGGAAATGTATCTGAACGATCTCTATACGATTCCCGCCAACCTCGCCGGCCTGCCCGGCATGTCGCTGCCCTGCGGCTTCGATTCCAAAGGCCTGCCGATCGGCCTGCAACTGGTCGGCAACTATTTTTCCGAGGCGAAAATGCTCAACGTCGCGCATCAGTACCAGCGCGTGACCGACTGGCACAGCCGTATGCCAACTAATTTGTAAAACCGCTAAACACAGAGGCACAGAGACACGGAGACCCCCTCTGTTTTTCTCGGTGCCTCTGTGTCTCTGTGGTGAAAGGGTCTTAAACCATGCAATGGGAAACCGTCATCGGGCTGGAAGTCCACACCCAGCTCGCCACCAAATCGAAAATATTTTCCGGCAGCAGCACCGCGTTTGGTGCATCGCCCAACACCCAGGCGAGCGCGGTCGATATCGCACTACCCGGCGTGCTGCCGGTGCTGAACAAGGGCGCGGTGGAATGCGCGATCAAGTTTGCGCTGGCCATCGACGCCACGCTCAACCGCATCAACGTGTTCGACCGCAAAAACTACTTCTACCCCGACCTGCCCAAGGGCTACCAGATCAGCCAGCTGGCCAAGCCCATCGTCGAGGGTGGCGCGCTGAAGATTCTGGTGGGCGACACTGAGCGAACGATCAATCTCACCCGCGCCCACCTGGAAGAGGACGCCGGCAAGTCGCTGCACGAGGACTTCCACGGTGTGACCGGAATCGACCTCAACCGTGCCGGCACGCCGCTACTGGAAATTGTCTCCGAGCCGGAGATGCGTTCCAGCGCCGAAGCCGTGGCCTACGCCCGCGCGCTGCACACGCTGGTGACCTGGATCGGGATCTGCGACGGCAACATGCAGGAAGGCAGCTTTCGTGTCGATGCCAACGTCTCGGTGCGCCCGATCGGGCAGGCCGAATTCGGCACCCGCCGCGAAATCAAGAACCTCAACTCATTCCGCTTCCTGCAGCAGGCCATCGACTACGAAGTGCGCTGGCAGATCGAAACGCTGGAAGATGGCGGCCGCATTGAGCAGGCCACCGTGTTGTTCGACCCCGACAGCGGCGAAACGCGCATGATGCGCAGCAAGGAAGACGCGCACGACTACCGCTACTTCCCCGACCCCGACCTGCTGCCCGTCAAACTGGACGAAGACTGGATCGAGTCCGTGCGCGCCACGCTGCCCGAACTGCCGGCCGCCATGCAGCTACGCTTCCAGAGCGAGTACGGCGTATCGGCCTACGATGCCGGCTTGCTGACCGGATCACGCGCGCTCGCCGAATATTTCGAAGCCGCCGCGCTCACCTGTGGTCAGGGCAAGCTCGTGGCCAATTGGGTGATGGGCGAACTCTCCGCCACCTTGAACAAGGCTGAACTCGACATTACGCAGAGTCCCGTTTCCGCACGGCAACTCGGCGCGCTGGTTGCCCGTATTCAGGACGGCACGCTGTCTGGCAAGCTCGCCAAACAGGTGTTCGAAGGCTTGTGGGAGGGCGCCGGCGAAGTCGATGCCATCATCGAGGCCCGCGGCCTCAAGCAGATGTCCGACTCCGGCGAATTGGAAAAGATCATCGACGATGTGCTCGCCGCCAATCAGCAATCGGTTGAAGAATTCCGTTCCGGCAAGGAAAAGGCCTTCAACGCGCTGATAGGTCAGGTGATGAAAGCCAGCAAGGGCAAAGCCAACCCGACTCAGGTCAACGACCTGCTGAAAGCCAAACTGCAATAGTTGAGTGTAAAAAAACGCGTTGATGGGTTACCCCGGTCAACGCGTTTATTCATTCTGAAACTCTCGCTACCAGCTCAAAAAACCGGATTCCGGCCGCGTCACTTGCGAGTAAGTTCGCGAAACCGCAGCTTGTCCGTATCGTATTTTTCTCGCACTTTCATGAGTGCTTCTTCGTGGTTCAGAACACTGCGGCGCAACTCCAGGCTTTCCTTGCTGACCTGATCCAGTTGCTCCTTCAGGTTGGGGGGGATCGGTCGACCGGCTTTAATCAATCTGGCCGCCCGCTCCTTCAATTCAGCAAGGTTATCGGCCACGGTTTTGGCCCGCAATTGCGTACCCTTGATCGCCAGCTTGTGGTGTTCCAGCGCACGGTCACGTGCCAGATCGATTTCCGCTTCAGTTGTGTAGGTCTGGGTCAACGCACGGTCCAGCTGCGCCTGCTGTTGCCGCGCCTGTTCGGCTAACCGCTCTTCTTCCAGCTGCACGCCCTCAGCACGTCGTTCAGCCTCGGATTGTGTGCGTTTGATCACCAGGCCCTGCTTGCTCATTTCAGCCGCACCGCTTTTCTGATAGGTCGGCGGCAACGTGTCGCTGTAATGCACGCGGCCATTTCCATCCACCCAGCGGTACATGCCCGCCTGCGCTGTGCCGGCAGTCAGCAGAACAGCAAGCAGCAGGGTGCTACACACCATATGCAGCCCGGTATTCCGCCACAGCACGCAACTCCGCTTGTCTGTTTGCATCGCGTTCCAAAAACTCCAACAAATTGTCCAGGGTGACCACGGCCACCACCGGAATTCCAAACTGCTCACGCACTTCCTGCACTGCAGACTGGGTACCGGTTCCACGTTCCATGCGGTCCAGCGCAATCACCACCCCGGCAGGTTCGGCGCCCGAATGGCGGATCAGTTCCACCGACTCGCGTACCGACGTGCCCGCAGAGATCACATCATCCACAATCAACACCCGGCCTTTAAGTGCCGCACCCACGACCGTGCCGCCTTCGCCATGATCCTTGGCTTCCTTGCGGTTGAATGCAAACGGCACATTCCTGCCCTGGCCGACCAGGGCAACCACAATGCTTGCGGCAAGGGGGATGCCCTTGTAAGCCGGGCCAAACAACACATCGAACGCAATCCCCGAGTCGACAATGGCTTTCGCGTAAAATTCGCCCAGACGCTTCAGTTTGTCGCCGTCGTTGAACAGCCCCGCATTAAAAAAATAAGGGCTCATGCGCCCCGCTTTGGTTTTGAACGCGCCAAAACACAATACTTGTGAGGCGATGGCGAATTCCACAAACTCGGCTTTGTAATCGGACATTTTTGTTAACTTCTTGAATCTATCTAGATGCGAATTATATCGGCCAACCTCAACGGCATCCGTTCTGCTTCCACCAAAGGTTTCTTCGATTGGCTGCCCAGCCAGGCTGCAGACGTTGTTTGCGTACAGGAACTCAAGGCCCAGGCGGCCGACCTCAAGCCCGAATTCATCCAGTGCGACGGCCTGTCCGGCGCCTTTCACTATGCCGAGAAAAAAGGCTACAGCGGGGTTGGCGTCTACACTCGCAACCCGCCGCAGCAGATCATCGAAGGCCTCGGCGTACCCGAATTCGACGCCGAAGGCCGCTATATCGAGGCTGATTTCGGTAAATTAGCGGTCATTTCGCTCTACCAGCCGTCCGGTTCCAGCGGCGACGAGCGCCAGCAGGCCAAATACCGGTTCCTCGATGCCTTCCTCCCGCATATGGAAAAGCTCATGAAATCCGGCCGCGAAATCGTCATCTGCGGCGACTGGAACATCGCGCACAAGGAAGTCGATCTCAAGAACTGGAAATCCAACCAGAAAAACTCCGGCTTCCTGCCCGAAGAACGTGCCTGGATGACCCGTCTGCTCGACGAACTCGGCTGGGTTGATGTCTACCGCAGCCTCTACCCCGATCACACCGGCGAGGCCTACACCTGGTGGAGCAACCGCGGCCAGGCCTATGCCAAGAACGTCGGCTGGCGCATCGACTACCAGATCGCGACGCCAGGAATTGCAAAAACGGCCCAATCCGCCAGCGTGTACAAGGACCAGCGCTTTTCCGACCACGCGCCGCTGATTGTCGATTACGATTACGCCCCATGAACGCACTCGCCCACCCTTGGATCAGCGCCCTCAAGGTTTACGCCCACCCCCGAGTCGTCGGTATGCTGTTCCTCGGTTTTTCCGCCGGGCTGCCCTTGTTGCTGGTGCTGGGCACGCTGTCGTTCTGGCTGTCCGAAGCGGGCATTGCGCGGGCGACGATCGGCCATTTGAGCTGGGTGGGGCTGGCGTATGGTTTCAAGTTCCTGTGGTCGCCGCTGGTTGACCGGCTGCCGCTACCGTTTCTGACCGCGCGGCTGGGCAAGCGGCGGGCGTGGCTGCTGCTGTCGCAGGTCTGCATCGCGGCCGCGCTGCTGGGCATGGCGAATACCGACCCGGTGCTGAATCTGACGCATACGGTGTTTTTCGCCCTTGCAGTGGCGTTTGCCTCGGCGACGCAGGATATCGCGCTCGACGCCTACCGCATCGAGGCGGTGGAAACCGAAAAGCAGGGCGCGATGGCAGCAACCTATCAGGCGGGTTATCGCATCGCGATGATTACAGCAGGCGCGGGCGCGTTGTGGATCGCGGCGAGTGTCGACCCCTCCGAGGCGACCTATGATTTCCGCCCGTGGCAGGTGGCCTACACGGTGATGGCGGCGCTGATGGTTGTCGGCATGCTCACGACGCTGATCATCCGCGAACCGGAAAAGAAGATCTCCCCCGTCACCACCGAGCGCGAAGCCCACACCCGCGAACGCTTTGCCGCAGCGGGACTGTCCGGTTGGCTGCTGAATGCATCGGCATGGTTTTTCAGCGCGGTGCTGGCGCCCTTCATCGACTTTATCCAGCGGTATAAATGGCAAGCCTTGCTGATGCTGGCGCTGATTGCCCTGTATCGCATTTCGGACGTCGTCATGGGAGTGATGAGTAACCCGTTCTATCAGGAAATGGGCTTCACCAAGGACGAGGTCGCCACCGTATCCAAGGTCTATGGCGTGATCATGACCATCGTCGGCGCAGCGCTCGGCGGCCTGCTGACCATGCGCATGGGTGTGATGCGCACGCTGTTTCTGGGCGCGGTGCTGTCGGCGGCAACCAACCTGCTGTTCGTATGGCTGGCTGGGCGCGGGCACGACGTGGGTGCGCTGGTGTTCACCATTTCGGCGGACAACCTGTCGGCCGGCATTGCTTCATCGGCCTTCGTCGCCTATCTCTCCAGCCTGGTGAACCAGGCGTATTCGGCCACGCAATACGCGCTGTTTACGTCAGTGATGCTGTTGCTGCCCAAGTTCATCGCGGGTTTCTCCGGCGAATTTGTCGATGCCTATGGCTGGGCGAATTTCTTCACGGGGACGGCGTTGATCGGCCTGCCGGTGCTGCTGCTGGTGTGGCTGGTGGGGCGGGCACAAACCCCTCACCACAGAGACACAGAGACACAGAGAACCCCATAACCTTCCACTCCACAGCGCTATCTCTCAATGCTTTTCTCCGTGTCTCTGTGCCTCTGTGGTGAAAGATTTACATGATTGAGTTTTCCCTGCTGGCCGCCCTGCTCGCCGGGCTTCTGGGCGGCGTGCACTGCGTCGGCATGTGCGGCGGCATTGTTGCCGCGTTTTCATTTCGCGCCGACGGCAGCGCCCCGCCATTCCGCCTGCACCTGGCCTACAACCTGGGGCGGGTGTTTTCGTATGCGCTATTCGGTGCACTGGCCGGCACGCTGGGCGCTTCGCTCAAACTGGCTGAGTTCTTGCCAGTGCAGACCCTGCTCTACGTGCTGGCCCAAGTGGTGATGATTTTGCTCGGCCTCTATCTGGCGGGCTGGTCGCAATGGGTGCTGATTTTCGAACGCGCGGGCGGCACGCTATGGAAGCGGATCAAACCGCTGTTCCAGAAGCTGCTGCCGGTGAAATCCATGCCGCAGGCCGTGCTGGCGGGCATGGCCTGGGGCTGGTTGCCGTGCGGACTGGTGTATTCGATACTGGTATCTGCACTGGCGGCGGGCAGCGCCACCTCGGGTGCGGCACTGATGCTGGCATTCGGTCTCGGCACGCTGCCGAATCTGCTCGGGATGGGCCTGTTCGCCCGACAGATTCAACCCTTTATGCAGCAGCTGTGGGTGCGTCGCGGGGCGGGCCTGACGGTGGCAGGATTTGGCGCGTGGGGGTTGATGATGCTGACGTATTCGACATTCACACACGCCTGAATTCGGCCCGCACGTAGATCCAAAAAGCGCCCCGGACCGGGGCGCTTTCTGCATTTTCTCATTTGTAAAACTTCTGCTTGAAAATCATTTCGCGTTTAGGCTCGCCCGCCACTTCAATCGTGGTGGTGAATTTCAACGTATCCGGCGCACTCACACGGAATTCCCCCAGATAATAAATAGCGGTGCCTTCCTTGATCTCGCGCATCTCGATATTGGCCAGTTGCTGATTGAGATTGGTGGCATAGACGGTGAGCTTGGCCGGAACCGGCGTCGGCGCCCCGACACTGTTTTGCTTCAGTACCGACATGGTCACCATGCCGCGCGTTTTGCTGCGCTCGATTTTGTAGGCGCGCGCGACTTCCGGCTGCAATTGATCCGTAGTCAATGCGTTGTAGTGAACTTTGATCGCCCCGAATTCCTGCGAAATTTCGGCATGGGATACGGCAGCGATTAAGCTCAAACACAGGGTGGCAAGTAGTCGTTTCATCGTCTCTCTCCTCTTGTTGTGGGCGTTGCTGTCTTTTATTGTAAGGGTTTATCGGAATGTGGCGAGCCAGACGCCCAGATCGTCAAGCGCACGACTCACGGCCAGATTGGAAGCCATGGCTGCGCCCGCCGCGTCGTAAGTCGCCAGCGGCACGTTTTGCTCGAAAACGCGCCGCCCCAACAGCGAACGCTTTTTCAGATCAACCAGTTCGGCGCGCAATTCCAGTCGTACGTGGCCCGGGTTGCTGGTGGCATCATGATAGAACTCGACCAATTCAGTATCCAGCAGGACATCACCGTGCACATATCCGCCTGCAGCGCTAACCCGCCATGCATCCTGCTGGTCGAGGCGGGTGCGCATCAGATCGGCAAAGCGTTTGCCGGGACGTTCAGTCCAGCGGGCAAACTGGTATTGGCCGCGGGTTCCGGGGGCACGACTGAAAATGAGCTGATCGGTGTCGTAATAGCGCGCCGTGGTGGTATCCAGCACCAGCAAAGTCGGTGCATCGGGGCGCACCGCAGCTGACTTTATGCCGAGCGCTGTATCGCTCAGAACGTAATTCACCCCGGCAGGCGCATCGCGCAGCTCGCTCAGATTGACACAACCGGCGAGGGCAAGCGCAAGTCCAAGCAATGCGATATTTTTGATCATGGCAGTTTTTCTCCGGGGCCGAGTTGCTGCTTGCCGGGGCCAAACAGGATGCTGCGTGGATTGGATAAACGCTGGCCGGCGATGGTGAGAACATCGGCGCTGGTACGCACGTCGCGACTGACATTGGTCATTTCCAGCGTGCCGGTTTCGGCCAGCCGCTGTATCCGCTCGGAAATCAAGCTGGCATCAAGCTGCAACTTACCCAGGGTGGCAGTGGCTTCCTTGAGTGTGGCATCGGCATTTTTACTGACGCCGACAACACTCTTTTCGATACTCAACGCGGCTTGACTCACATTGGCAGCGGCAAGGCGTATGTCGGCTGCAGCATCACGAATCCCGTTGGCGGTTTCATTCAGGCTGTTCTTGTTGGCCACGAGATGCGCGGACAGTTCATTCACATTGGCGATCGCCTGGCTGATCGCACGCTGGTTTTCTGGCGACATGATGGCGTTCATCCGCTCTAGCGCTTGCGCCCCATTGACCGCCAGCTGCGAGACCGCTGTGGTGACCTTGTCAATATCCGAGCTGCCTTCGGCAATGACAGGATAGCGCTCGCCTGAAGGGGCATCGAGTAGCAACGGGCTGCTGCTCAAGCCGTTATTGATTTCGATGGTGGCGATGCCGGTGACCAGGTTGCGT
>Ga0180009_10008267_pt1 | contig 10366 bp, 8 predicted proteins | sample OS_PC_MetaG_FD_123537 | JGI IMG/M metagenome (GOLD analysis project Ga0180009, IMG submission 123537) | Groundwater microbial communities from the Aspo Hard Rock Laboratory (HRL) deep subsurface site, Sweden - OS_PC_MetaG | ecosystem: Environmental > Aquatic > Deep subsurface > Groundwater... | reverse complement strand
GGTGTTGCGTCACGACAAATCATACGTAATGCTTACCGGCGTCATGCCGAACCACAGCCCCTGTATCACCCGAAGTCTGAACCTGCGCTGTACGCTCCCGTGCGTTTTGGTCCTCTTACTGGTACCGGCCTGCAGAAAGCAGCCCAGGTCCCACAAGGGGTCGAGCTCCGCCCCGTCGGGCAGATCCGCCCTACCGCCGGCCCGCCGGGCCGAGCTCCGCCCTCTGGCCCAAGCCCTGACTCGTCGCCACACCCTGGTGGGCCACGAGCTGGGCGTGGAGGGGCTGGCCTTCAGCCCGGACTCGCGATGGCTGGCCTCCGGCAGCGACGACAAAACCGTCAGGGTGTGGGACCTGGACACGGGCAAAACAAAACGGACCTTCACCGGCCATGAGCAGTGGGTCACCGCCGTGGCTTACCACCCCAAGGACGCGTTGGTGGCCTCGGGGAGCGGAGACAAAACCCTGCGCATCTCCCGGGTGAACCGCCAGACCAAGGCCCGCATCATCAAAGAACACAGGGGCGTGCGGTCGGTGGCATTCAGCCCTGACGGCAAGCTACTCGCCAGCGGCGCCTTTGGCGGCGACCTCCGGCTGTGGCACGTAGACACGGGGGACTGGCGCCGCACCCTCAAGGCCCATGGATCCGACGTATACACCATGGCCTTCAGCCCGGACAGCAAGCTCATGGCGTCCGGTGGGGCAGACCGCAAGATCCACCTGTGGAAGATCTCCACGGGCAAATCAATTCGCGTGCTCGAAGCCCACACAGGGGCGGTGCGCCTGATCTCCTTCTCTTCGGACGGCACGAAGTTGCGCTCGGTGGCCGCCGACCGGACACTCCGCACCTGGGACGTGGCCACGGGGCGATCGCTATCGGCGGTGACCCTCGCGGCGGGCTCCCTTCGCGCCGCCGTCCTGTCGCCCGACGGCCGACACCTCCTGGCCGCTGTGGGCCGGAACACCCTGCTGGTGGATTTCGCCACGGGAAAAGTCCTGCGCCGCTTCCCCGCCTCGCCCAAGCCCATCTTCACCGTGGCGTTCGCCCCGAACGGACGGACCGTGGCCTGGAGCGGCGCCGACGCCACCGTGCACGTATGGTCGGCGAGCCCCCGTTGAGGGGCCCGGCGCGACGCTGAGCGTGCCGCTCGCCCGCGGGTTGTTGACCAAGACGGGTTGCACTATATTCCGGAGCGATGTTTTTCGCCCCGCACAGCCTTCATTGGCGAACCGGATCGGGCGTGCTCGCAGTCCTGTGGACCCTCCATGCCGGCTGCTCCCAGGAGCCGAGCTCAGACTCCACGAAATACCGGCCCGCCCCCGGCGCCTCCTCCAGGACGCCCGCGCCGGGAAGCCGGCCGCGTCCATCCTCCCAAGCGCGTGCAAGACCCCTGGTGCGGCCCCGGCCCCGGCCCCACCCGGCGTGCCGATTTCTGACGGCCACTTCGGAAGACCGGACCCCCGACGAGAAGATCGTCGACGCCACCGGGAATCTCGACGCGTTTTTCGAGGCGTTGCTGGCGCTGCTCACCCATCAAAGCAACCGCCGGAAGGTGCGCGTGGCCTTCTACGGGGACTCCAACGCCACCAGAGACTGGGCCGCGGGCCATCTGCGACGCTTCCTTGGAAAACGATTCGGACACGGCGGCCACGGTTTCATCACCGCCGGCAAATCCGTGCCGTGGTATCAGCACCGGGAGATCCGCACCTGGAGCAGCCGGGGCTGGAAGGCCTACTGCGTCACCCATCCACGCTTCCCCAAGCAGCCTTACTACGGACACGCCGGTCACATCTCCTACGGTCGACGCATGGACGCCTTCGCCCAGTTCAACAGCGCCCAGAGTGGCTCCCCCGCGGACGAGTCCTTCTCCACCGTCGAGGTGCACTACCTCTGCTGGCCCCTCGGCGGGCGCTTTGAGGTGCACGTGGACAAAAAGGTCGTCCGCGACGTTCAGACCCGCTGCCCGAAGCGCACCGCAAAAACCGTCACGGTGCGCGTGCAACCCGGCCGTCACGAGGTGCGCCTCAAGGTGAAAAAAACCGTGGTCGGCGTCTTCGGCGCGGCCTTCGAGAATGAAAAACAGGGCGTGGTGGTAGACGGTCTGGGAGTCGGCGCCCTGAACGTGAAAACCCTGCAAGAGATCAAATCCAAGCTCTTCATCGCGGGGCTCGCGGCGCGACGCTACGATCTGGTGATCCTGCACACTGGCACCAACATGTGGGGCCCGGGGTTTCACCCGGGCTGGGCCCGGGAGGTCATCCACCGCATCCGCTCCGCCTTGGGACCGCGCGCCTCCATCCTGGTCCTCTCGCCTCCCGTCTTCGGCAAGTGGAAGCGGGGGAGCATCGCAGGTCACCCTCGCATGGAAGCCTGCGCCCGGGAGAAGCGGGACATCGCCGCGGCCAACAAGGTCGCCTTCTGGGACTACTTTCGCTCCATGGGCGGGCGCGAGTCCATCGTCAAATGGCGCCACAGTGGGCACATCTACGGCGATCTCGTGCACTTCAAGCCCCCCTTTCACCGGATCATGATGAGACGACTGGGCCGCGCGCTGATGACACAATTTCGCGTCTACCTCCGCCGAAAGGGGATCGGATGCCCTCGGCAGCCCCCCCGGAGCAAGGGCCCATGACCGACGATCAGTGCAGGACAAAGCCGGACATTGAATACCCGTGCTCGTGGATCTATAAGGTCATCGGGACCGATGAGCCGTTGCTGCGTGCGATGATCGCCGAGTTGCTCGGAGCGCGGGCGCACGATCTCAGGCTATCACGCCACAGCGCCAAGGGAAAATTCACCAGCCTAAGGCTGGAGCTCACGGTCACAGACGGGGCCGACCGACTCCGGATCTTCAATGCCCTGGCTAGCCACCCGGCCGTGCGTGTGGTCCTGTGAGCGGGGCGCCATGAGTGCTGCCGCGCAGACCACCAAGACAGACCCGGCACCGCGGACCGAGCCCATGCGAGACGACGATGTGGCGCGCCTGCGGTCGCAGCTCGCTTTGGGCCGGACGTCTCGACGCGCTGTGGCCGGGGTGGGCCTCGGCTGTCTGGGCATCGGCGCAGCGGTGGGGGCGATCCTCGCCGGGTCGGGAGAGCTGCTGGGGGCCATTGTCTTCCCGGCCCTGCTGGGACCCACCGGGGCCCTCTTTTTGTGGTTGGCCGCCCGCGCCCAAAGCAGCATTGAGCACGACCTGGTGCACCGACGTGTCGCGGTGCTCGAGGGCACCGTTCAGACGAAGCGGGAGATGCGTCTGCCCCAGTCCACCGCCTATGTGCTCCAGGTGCAGGACCAGGATGTCTTCGTAACCGCCGCGCGCTTCGCCCAGTTCGAGCGCGGGGATCGGATTCGCATTCGCCGCGCTCCACGCTCCGGCATCGCCCTGGGCACCGAGCTTCTCGATGCCGACGCTCCACCCTAACCCGCGGCAAGCAGCGCGCGACCGGATTCGATGGTGGCCGCCATGGCGTGAAAGATCTTGCGCCGGTCCAGATCACAGTTATTGAACTCGGACACCCGGCGCAGGAAACAGTCCAGCTCCGGTCCCCCGCGAGTCACGCGAAGGTGGGCGGTCAGAGGCTCGCAGAGAAAACCCACGCAAGCCGGCGACTTGAACATCGCGAGCACGCAGCCCGTGGGGGTGTGGTAGCGACAGTGATCTTCGGTGGGTGGTGGTTGCCAACCGTTGCGCACGGCCTCGAGGCGCTGTAACTCGAGCATCACCTCGGGCACCAGGCCCAGGTCGTAGCCGAGGATGTGACAGCAGCCCACCGGGGGCTTGTCACAGCGCTGCGCACAGTAGGACTTGCTGACGGCGCCCACGACTTCGTCCATCTGTCGACCGAACACAGCATACTCCAGCAGCAGCTTGCGGACGCGATAGGGGGCCGTGGCGTGGGGGTTGGTAGTGTACTCGCTGCGCTGCTCCCGCGGCAAAAACAGAATCTCCGCGAGGTCCCACAGGAACCCGCGCTCGGGGCGCTCCCCATCGAGCGTGAGCGCCGCCACGAGGTCGCGGGTCTGGGACGCGCCGTATCGGTAGTCCGGCGCTCGAATGGCAGAGCCGAGCGCGTGGGCCAGGTTGTCAATCAGCCGCTCAAAGTCGTCGATCGGGGTCAAAGGGACCTCGAGGCTCACCGCCAACAGCCCGTCGACCTCGCCCAGGAGGGTCTCGAGTATCCGCGCCCGCTGCGCCGCCGGCTGCTCCGCGTACATCTCTATCATATCAGGTAACTTTATCGAAAAACCACGGCCGGCGAAAGCCTCCTCGGCGCACCCCCGTGACATCGCCGCGGGACATCAACGTCGGGAAGGCCCACCGCGACGCGAACGGGGCGCCCCGGCGCCAGAGGGCCGTTCCCCCGGGCGGCGGGTCCGGCGTGTTTCTGTATCCCCTGCATCGGGCCGGGTCTGGTGATCGGTGCGGTCTTGTGGTGGGGCGCGCCGAACCTTCACGGTTTCGGTGTCTCGAGACCCCTGGCCCCCGGGAGACGCGGCCCCGAGATAACGATCACTGAGCTCGTCGGCGAGCTCCGCCAGCTCGCTCAGGGCCTTCTCGTGGGTGGACAGGTCCGGACGACGAGCAGTCCTCTTCCGAGGTGTGACAGATCCATGCTCCTCAGCGGCCCCGGGGGGCATTGATCGCACCTCCTCCAGATCCGCCAGATCGAGCTCCGTGGTGGTCACAACGCGCTGGGAGCCGGCGTCGCGCCGGGGCGCGAGACTCGTCACCTGGGTAATGGCCGCTCGGTGCTGCTCGAGAAAAATGAGGTCGCTGAGGTCAAGCTCCTGGGTGGTCACGGTGCGGTGTTTCGTAGAGGTGGTCTCTCGGCCGTGCCGGCCCTCGGCGGTGACAGCAGGCAGGAACCGCCGTGGGCCGTCGTCCTGGGGCCCCGACGACTGCAGTGACATCTCCAGCGGCGACAGGTCCCCGGCGTCGGCGGCAGTGGGCGGCTGCCAGACCCAGTCCCCCTCTCCCAGCTCCAGCAGCGCGGGATCCGTATGCACCGCACCCGGGTCCGTCAGAGTCCGAGCACTCACCGTGCGTTCCGGGGGCGCCTCATCCTCCACTGGCTCGAAGTCCGGATCCAGACGGCGGGCGTGGTCGCGCACCGCCTCGGCGTGCTCTGGCTCCCCTCGCCGCACAAAAACCTCGGCCAGCACGCGCAGGATCGTCGCGCCCTTCTCAGGCTCCCGCAAATCGATAAACGTGTCGGCCAGTAGCTTCAGGGTGACGGGATCAACCTGGTCGGCCTCATAACAGTGTTTGAGTTTTTGCAGGGCCGACTGTGGATCCCGCTGACGCAAGTAGTGAATAGCAAGCTCCCTGCTGAGCTCGATGTTTTCGGGATCGAGCCAGAGCAGTCGCTCGGCCACACGAATGAAGTCGTCCACCCATTCGGCCAGCCGCAGAATGTCCACCGCCCGGGTCAGAATCTGGATGGCCTCGTCCTTTCGGTCGCGGGCCGCGTAGACCTCCCCCAAGCGGATGCAAAGCGCCACATTTCCGGGATCCAGGGCGACGATGTCCTCGAGCACGGTCACGGCCTCGAGCACCCGACCGCCCTGCTCGAGCAGCCGATGGGCAATCTCCAACTCACTCCGGCTTTCGGCGGGCTGCCGCAGGCCCGCAAAGAGCTGGGCCAGCCAAAGGTGCGCGTCCACATGGTCGGGGTCGAGTTGGAGGACCTGCTGCAGGACCACTGCCGCCTCGGACGCGGCCCCCCGCTGCTCGTAGGCGTGGGCCGCCTCCAGCCAGACCTCCACCGCCATGGCAGCGTCAGCGTTCCGGGCGTGCAGGAAACCCAGCTTGATCCGCGAGCGCAGGTCTTCTGGAAACGCCAAAAGCAACCGTTCGTACTCGCGAATGGCTAGGTCGTAGCGCCCTTGCTCTGCATGGTCCCGGGCGGCAGCGATGCTGATTTCCCGACTGCTCATGGCGCTCCAACGGATGCGTTGCCGCTCCACTGTACAACGGCCACGCTCCCGAGGCCAGCACCCACGCCGCCGAACACCCTCTCAGTGCGGGTCCCGGCGGGTCTCGGCGTCGATCTTGAATTCCAGCAGGCCGGCGTACTTGCTGATCACGTCCGGAACCGGGAGCCCCGCGAACCAATCCAGGGCGCCCTGGAGCGATCCCTGGGCCCCCATGGAGGACGCGAGCATGACCTGTCGGTCGGCCGGGTCCTCCACATGAAAAGAGACCTTGTAGAACATCAAGGCCACCGCAAGGTCGTGAAAGGACTGCACCACGCGCAGCTCGTTGGGCGGCAGATCGCGCGCGTAGTAGCCGATGGAGGTCGCGTCCAGCTCGTCGGAGACGGCCTTGGCTTCCTCCACCAGGTCCTCGATGCCCCCCGACAGAGAGCCGGTGAGGATGGACTTCGCAATGCGCAACGCGCTCACATAGTCTTTCTCCAGCTCGCCGTTTTCGTCGGTGAGCAGCCGCTCCCGGCGGGCCTCCCAGAAGGACGCCAGGTGATCGGTGATCTTCTGGGAGAGATCGAAGCTGGAGTCCTCGGGGACACAGCCGGCCACGTCTTGCATCAGCTTGCGCGCGGGCTCGGAAAGGTCGCGGAACGGATCCACCGGAGCGACCTCGCCGTTCTCATCGTCGTCCTCAAATAGGGGCGGCCGTGGCGACAGCGTGGGGGACATGGGCGGCGCCTGGGGAGCCATGCCGGCGGACGCAGGCGGCGGCGCCATGGTGGGTCGACGGTGCCTGCGGGTCTTCTCGTCGTCGGCCGCTGACGGGCTCGCCGAGGACGCCCCCAGAGGAGCCGTGGGAGGCGCCTGGGGACGGATGCCGGCGGGCGCCGGAGGCGGCGCGATGGTGGGCGCCCGGCGGCGTTTTGCCACCGGCGGGCCATCCCGGCGATGATCCTGGAATGCCACGGGGGTCTTCACCGGGGCCGTGGGCGGTGCCTGAGGCCGAATACCGCTGGGTGCCGGAGGCGGAGCCACAGTGGGCCGGCGACGCCGGAGGGGACGCGTGAGCTCGTCGTCAACGTCCTTGATCTCGGCGCGCGGGCTGGCGTCCGAAGGAGCGGTGTCTTTGGGTTCTTTTGACATGCTGTTCTGCTCAGATCGCCAAACCGCTCTCGGCCTATCCGCTGTGCCACGTGCCTATGATGGTAGACCGGGAGTCTAAAATCAAGGGGGGGGCGCAGCCCCTGTCAACGGGTGGATCCGGTCACCACACCCAGGGCGCGCATCGGCCCGGCCGCGTGCAACAGGCTCAACTGGGCCCGATCCCGCACGAACAGAGAACCCGCGAAGGCGAGGCCGTTCAGGGAGACTCCCTCGAAGTGCTCCGCCACGCGCGGTACGAGCAGCATCCACCGCCGGGTCAACAGCAGGTTGTAGGGTCCCGGTTGCCACCGGTCCCCTGCCCTCACGTGCAGTCCCACGTGCGCCAGCAGCTCGAGGTAGCGCCCATGAAGCCGTCGCGCGACCCCCTGGGGGTCATCCCCCGAGTCCAACGTGCCCGGCTCGAGCCGCGACAGCCCGTGGGCGAATTGCAGCGCGGGCGACACCGTGATCCCGTCGGTGATCGGCGCCCGCGCCAACGCCGGCTCCACCGGGATCCGCGGACCGGAGTCGGCGACAGGCAAGACCACCAGCTGCAGGTGCTTGTGGGGTTGGCTCGCCCCGGCCTCCGGTCCGCCATTGTAAAAACCGAGCCCGTCGACGTCCCGCAGACACAAGCACAGCGCCGCAAGGTCCGACGCGGTGAGCAGCTCCCGTTGATCCTCGAAATCCCGCGTCACCACCAGCAGGTGGTGATCCAGTACATTGAACTTGTTTAGTAACCCCACGTGGTCGGGGCCGATGTCCGCCACGTAAAGCGCCTCGTCGTAGGGAAGAAACGGGTCAGCGCGCTCTCGTCGCGCGGCGGGCCCGCCGGAGGTCAGGAGGGCCGCCCGAGTCTGTGCGTCCTTCCGCCGTAAACCACTCGCGACGCGCACCTGGAAATCCACGCCACCCTCGGTGAGAACCTCCCCCTCGGTGGCGATGGGCACCAACGCCCCGGCCGCTAACGCCTCCGCGCTCGCCGCGCGAATCCGGGTGAAAAGCTGGCCCGGCGCAGGCTGCCCTGAAGAGCGCATGCCCGATCTATACACCCCAGGGCCTGCTCCGAAAAGTTAACAAGCTGCACGCGGCTCCGAATGTGGCAAAATGGCCGACCGAAGGAGTACGGTCATGGACAAGCCCATCCGCGCACCGGCCCGCGACGGCGTCTCGTTGCACCGAGACGCGCACGGCGTTCCGCACATCGTCGCGAGCTCACTGCCCAACGCTTACTGGGGCATGGGATACTGCCACGCCCTGGACCGGAGCCTACAGCTGGTGCTCATGCGGGTGCTCGGACAGGGGCGGGCCTGCGAGTGCTTGGAGGCCACCGACGAGCTGCTGGAGGTGGACCGCTTCTTCCGCCGTATGAACTGGCGCGGCCACATGCCCGAAGCCCTGGACGATCTGGAGCCGCAGGCCCGACAGATGCTCGAGGCTTACTGCGACGGCGTCAACGCGCGATTTGCCCAGAAAAAGCGAACCTGGGAGCTGGCCATGGTGGGGTATCGGCCCGAGCCGTGGCGACTCGAGGACACGATCCTGCTGTCGCGCATGACGGGATACCTCACCCTGGCGCAGTCCCAGGCGGAGATTGAGCGGCTGCTGGTGGAGATGGTCCAGGCCGGGGTAGACAACGACCGGCTCGAGGCGCTCTTCGGCGGAAACCTCGGCGGGCTGGACCGCGAGCTGCTCGCGAAGGTGACCCTGGGTGATCGCATCGTGCCCGCCGCGCTGAAATGGCTGAGCCCCGTGCCCCGCGCCATGGCGTCGAACAACTGGGTGATTTCCGGGAAACGCACCCGTTCGGGCAAGCCCATCATGGCCAACGACCCACACCTCGAGACGAACCGGTTGCCGCCGGTGTGGGTGGAGCAGGTCGTGGAGCTCCCGCATAGCTACTGGATCGGCGCCACCATGCCCGGTCTACCGGCGCCCCTGGTGGGGCGCACCGCCCACCTGGCCTGGGGCGCCACGTATACCTTCGCCGACGCCGTGGACTCCTGGGTAGAGCACTGCCGAGACGGCCGGTACCGTCGGGGCGACGACACGTGGCAGGACTTTGAAACACGCACCGAGACCATTCGACGAAAAAAGCAGCCCGACGTCACCGTAACGTTTTACGAGAATGACCACGGGGTGCTCGATGGAGACCCCCTGGTCGAGGGCCACTACCTGGCCACGCGCTGGGCACCGAGCCGGTCCGGGGCCGCGTCGCTGAACGCCGCCTGCCGCATGTGGTTCGCGGGCACCGTGGCCGAAGGCATGGACTGCCTCGGCCGCATCGAGAGCTCCTGGAGCTGGGTGCTGGCCGACGACGCGGGCGACATCGGTTTTCAGATGTCGGGGCTCGTGCCCCGCCGCGCACCGGGGGACACGGGCTTTGTGCCCCTCCCCGGTTGGACCGCCGAGCATGACTGGCAGGGGTTTTTGCAGCACACAGAGCTGCCGCGCGCGGTGAACCCCGAAGCGGGATTTCTGGTCACCGCCAATCAGGATCTCAACGCGCTGGGCGAAGTTGCCCCCATCAACATGCCCATGGGCGACTACCGCGCCCGACGCATCACGGAGCTGCTCGGCGACCTGGACCAGGCCACGACCGAGGACTGCGGCCGCATCCAGCTCGACGTCTATTCCATTCAGGCCGCCGAGTTTCTCGAGGTGCTGCGGCCGGTGCTCCCGGACACGGACACCGGTCGACTTCTCGCCGGTTGGGACTGCCGATACGACCTGGATTCCCGGGGTGCCGTCGCCTTTGAGCAGTTCTACGCCCTGCTCATGCGCGAGCTGTTTGCCCCGGGGCTCGGCTTGCCGGTGCACCGCCACCTGACCGACACCACCGGCGTGTTCATCGATTTCTACCAGCACTTCGACCGCCTCCTGCTCTCGGAGACCTCCCCCTGGCACAACGGGCGCAGCCGGGAGGAGATCTTCAGCGCCGCCGCCCGGGCCCTCCCAGACCGGGTGGACAACACCTGGGGAGAGACCAACCGGATCACCCTCACGAACATCTTCTTTGGCGGCAAGATGCCCCGGTTCCTCGGATTTGACCGGGGGCCGATCCCCCTGCGCGGAGGACGCGCCACCCCCCATCAGGGCCAGATCTATCACAGCGCCGGACGCACCACGAGCTTCGCGCCGTCCCTGCGTCTCGTGGCCGACCTCGCCGAGGAGACGCTGCACACCTCCATGCCGGGCGGGCCCCGGGATCGCCGCTTCTCTAAATGGTACAACTCGGGCACCGCGGACTGGCTCGCGGGGCGCATGAAGACCCTGTCGCCTCGCGGCTAAAGGGC
>Ga0180009_10008266_pt1 | contig 10367 bp, 6 predicted proteins | sample OS_PC_MetaG_FD_123537 | JGI IMG/M metagenome (GOLD analysis project Ga0180009, IMG submission 123537) | Groundwater microbial communities from the Aspo Hard Rock Laboratory (HRL) deep subsurface site, Sweden - OS_PC_MetaG | ecosystem: Environmental > Aquatic > Deep subsurface > Groundwater... | reverse complement strand
TGTTATCCTTAAAGATATCAGAACGCTTAATCCCGCGTGCTATGATATGATGAAACGCCCCAGGCGCATCTATCCTCGATTTTCTTGGCATAATAACCGCTTAGCATATTAATGATAATCTGTAAACTGCAAAACTAAAGGGCGTCCCTAACTACTCCCCTTTTTAAATTATTTCTTCATATTAAAGTTCAGATATCTCTTGCCACTATGCAATTCAAGAATTCAATAATTTTCATGTAGATCGCATTTGTATATCACAAATATTAAGTGGTTCAATTTGTTACGTGAATTGCAGGTATAACAAGTTATACATTTTTACCGATTAACTAAAGCTTTATCTCATCAACTTTTTATTGCCTGTTGACTCGGGAAGGCTCATATGTGTTAGTCTTATATATTCCACGGTTCCCTGTTACCAACAGGCCAATACACCGTCAGAAGCCTTTTTTTGAATGCGCCCCACGGACCCCGGTGCTTTCCTTTCAATTTAAGAACCAATGTATGCTTTGTTTCTTCGGGCAATGATTCAATAAGACTTATGTCAGCAGAAGCTGCGCATTTCGTTGGATAAAAGTTAGGCGCATAAATATCGTCTTTAGAAATGTATATCAATTGATCTCGTATAGACATCTTACTGAGTTTTTGAATCAGGTTTTCTCTCTCAGGTTCGCTTCTGCGCTGAGCACTATACAAACGTTTTTCTTCTCGTTTTTGCCTTTGCTTCTCTGCCTGTCTTTCAATCTCTCTGTCTCTTTCCCTTTCATGTTGGATCAATACATTTCTTTCTTGACTAAGTTTTTTGTACTCAGAATAGTTTCTTGCTCCCAATGTGACAATAGTTCCGAAAGGAATGTATGTATTTCTTGTGTTTTCGATAATCCATGCAGCTGTCTCATCGATTTGCTCAATCGTGATATCACGAGCCAGGAGCAAATAAAATAGCCATATGGCACTGGCACCCGAACCGCCCTCCCATTTCAGTTCCCTTTCTACATATGTGATTCCTATTAATAGGGATATTAACTCAGCGTTTGTAAGATGGGCTGCTTCAGATTTCCATGTCTCTGTGCCCATTCGATTTATATGATCGCATCGCTTCAAAGATGACAAATCCGGCAGAGTCGCGCCATTAGCAATATCCTGACCTACAGAGATCAAGTGTTTGATTATTTCCTGGTTCGTCATTCTCATTTACTGGCCTAACAGTGTTAATAAACGTAAATTGCTTTTCCATGATATCAGACTATATATCTGGAAAATATTTCCATGTATTCGGATATTAATTTAAACTAAAGTAAATATTTCGCCTGGGCTATTTATGGAACTCTTTTTAGTTCATAGTTTCAGATACAGGCCTGTAAAGTATAAAGCCCCATCCTTCATATGGCTGAAGAAATGGGGCTTTATTTTTTTGTAACAATATGACTGGTCACGTGATCCTCCTGTTTGAGGTTCAAAAAAAGACCGAAATTAATCTAAAGCAATATAGATTAAGTGAATATGCAAGTCAATTTATTATCTTTTTCGGGATTAAATGCTTGCGAGATACGGTTGCTATTCCCTTGAATTGCGGAGTTGTGATATCTTACCAGGCTATAACACCAAGAATTCAATAACTTTCTTGCAGATTGCATTTGTATATCACAAATATTAAAGCGTTTCAATTTGTTACGTGAATAGCGTGATTTCCGAAAACAGCATAATGTTTTCAAAGACAATTGGATTTTATTGTATTGAAAATGAAAAACCATTTCATAAAAAATGGAGTTTCATTAAATGCCCCGGCTTTTGGCATCTGGTAGCGGCTTGTTCGGCAATATTGTCTTTACTTTTAAGCTGTTGCCACAAGTGGCTGTGCTTTCTGGTCAATAACCACAATCAAATCATGAACAGCACTCACTTCATTTTCTTCGAAATAGGCTTCGCCACATTGACTACAAATCCAAGCAGAAACATTATCCAACGTTAGATGGCAGTTTTTATGATCAATATGTAATGGAGCTGTTATGCGATTTTTCTTTTCATTTCCGGACGGTGAATAATCCCAAGTAATCCGTCGATGGAAATATCTTCATCTAACAAAGGCCAATGTATGCCATAACCTGAAGGTGAAATAATGCAAGTATTCCTTTCTTTATCCGTGGCTTTTTCGAGAACAGATGATATTTCTCTCAGTTGAAACCTTTTTTCTTCCCCATCTATGGTTATTACCAAAAAGTCTCCTTCAAATTTTGGATTTCTAACATCATGGTAATTTTTCATTTTAGATGTCTCCCTTGAAATTCATCCCATTGTTGCTCAATATACTCGAAATTTTCATAAATTATCTTCCTAAGTTGTCGTTTATCTTTTGGCGACATATTGAAGGCAAAAGCCTCGTCAAGATCAAAATTTTCAAGATCAAGCCAGTACTTGCATTCCATCTCTCCTTTACGGCAATGGACATGAATTGGTTCATTTCCTTCATTGGCATAAAAAAATAATCTCCAGCCTAATATTAAAAGTATCGTCGGCATTTCTTTCATCCTATGTTTATTTATCGCCATAACCAGTTATTATATAGTTTCTGACTATTCCCACAGCCTTCATAATTGTTGACCAAAAATTACTCAAAAAAAACAGTTTTTCTAACTGTATATTTTAACAATTTGGACATTAAACAGAAAACAGGATAACCCCATTGAAGGCTATCTCGCCAGACGTTTTTAAGTCCAGATAGCTTAAGTGCCACTTAAGAATCAAACAATTTTCTTGTAGATTGTATTTGCATATCACAATTTTTAAAGGGTTTCAATTTGTTACGTGAATAGCAGTGATTTCCGATAACAGCACAATGTTTCCAAAGACAATTGGATTTTATTGTATTGGCGAGCTTCTGCCTGGTGTTAGAGATGGTATCATAAGCAGCGACGGCTTATTTTTATCCTTTCTTGCGCTTGAATACAAATTCCTTAACCATGCAATATAACACAGGAATAATAAATACTGAGATAAAGACCACAAACATTCCGCCAAAGGAGGGAATTGCCATCGGCACCATGATATCTGAGCCTCGACCAGTAGAAGTAAGAATAGGGATCAAAGCAAGTATGGTGGTTGCGGAGGTCATAAGGCATGGCCTGATTCTCCGTTCAGCACCCTCGACAGTCGCCTGACGGATATCATCAATGGAACTGATATTGCCTGATGCAAATCTCTGATCAAGGTACGTCGCAATCACCACGCCATTGTCTGAGGCAATCCCAAAAAGGGCAAGAAAGCCAACCCAGATGGCAACACTTAGATTTATGGAATGAACCTGGAAAATTTCACGCATGTCAGCACCCAGTATGCTGAAATTTAGAAACCATGGTTGACCATACAGCCAGATCATTAAGAAGCCTCCGGCCCATGCCACGGCAATTCCTGAAAATACCATTGTTGTGGTGGGAATCGATCTGAACTGAAAATATAAAATTATGAAGATAATAAAGAGGGCAAGAGGAAGTATAACCTTCAGCTTTTTTTCAGAACGAACCTGGTTTTCATAGCTTCCTGCAAATTTGTAAGTGACACCTGCCGGAAGTATGAATTCTTTGGTTTTTATTTTTTCTTCTATGTATTTCCTGCAATCTTCTACAACATCTACCTCAGCATATTCCGGTTTTTTGTCAAAAATGACATAACCGACCAGAAACGTATCTTCGCTCTTAATCACCTGCGGACCTCGCAAATAACGAATGCTGGAAAGTTGTGCAACAGGTATCTGTGTGCCGTCCGGCGCCGGGACAAGAATTTTTTCTAAAGATTCAATCTGATCCCTTAGCTCGCGCATGTAGCGAACACGGACAGGATAACGTTCCCTGCCTTCGACTGTAGTGGTGATTCTCTTTCCGCCAATAGCAACCTCAATGACATCCTGTATCTGCCGCAGTTTGATTCCATATCTGGCTATGGCTTTACGGTCTATGTCTATTTCCAGGTACGGCTTTCCAACTATCCTGTCTGCAAGGACAGCACCCGGCTCTACTGAATGGACTTGTTTGAGGATTTTTTCAAGCTGCAATCCTGCCATTTCAATTGTTTCCAGATCAGGGCCTTTTATCTTGATACCCATAGGGGCGCGCATCCCGGTCTGAAGCATTACGATACGGGCAGCTATGGGCTGGAGTTTGGGAGAAGGAACTGTCCCGGGAAGATGTGCGGCACGAATGATCTCAGCCCAGATGTCATCAGGCTTCTTTATATGCGAACGCCATAATCTATATGGTTTTCCGCTGGAGTCCGGGATAAGATCGCCATGTTCATTTCTGACAAAGCCCTTTTTATCAAATTTAAAACTTATCCGGCGGCCATTTTTATCTGTTATGTATTCTGATTTGTAATTTATGATTGTCTCCATCATGGAAATAGGCGCAGGATCGAGAGGTGTCTCTGCTCTTCCCAGCTTTCCTACCACTGATTCAACTTCAGGTATGGAGCGGATCGCCATGTCCTGCCTCTTGAGGACATCTATTGCTTCTCCTATTGAGGCATGGGGCATAATGGTCGGCATATAGAGAAATGAACCTTCATCCAGGGGAGGCATGAACTCTTTTCCCAGGCCGGGAAATTTATCATTAAAATATGCAATGGCCCGTGTATTCCGTATGGTTTCAGGAAGCCAGCCGAACCATGAATTAAAACCAAGCCAGATAAACCCCCCAAAGAATATTAAAACAACGGGAAGACAAAGAAAGGTGATTTTATGGACAAGGAACCACCGAAGCAGTACACCGTAGAAATGTTGAAAAAGGTAAAAGAGACCCAAAAGCCCACCGATTAGGACCCCCACAAAGACTATGTTTTTCACAAAACCCTTTTCCGGACCAAGCGGAAGCCATAGCCTGGTCAGGATTACGGCAACAATCAGTGCTGTCAGCACCACTCCAAGTTTGTGTATGATATTCTTTGTTTTGTTTGAGATTTTTCTTTTATTCTTTATCTTCCTGCGAAAAAGGAGATGGGCAAACGGAGGAATGATGGTAAATGCCACTATAAGCGATGCAATCAGGGCAAAGGTCTTGGTAAAGGCGAGAGGCTTGAAAAGCTTACCTTCTGCAGCTTCCAAGACAAAAACCGGAAGAAAGCTTACCACGGTTGTCGAAACCGCCGTCAAAACAGCCCCTCCCACCTCGCTTACTGCCTTAAGGATTATCTCTTTACGGTTTTGTTCAGGCTTTGCTTCTCCAAGATGTTTCAGGATATTTTCGCAGACAATGATACCCATATCCACCATTGTTCCGATTGCAATGGCAATCCCTGAAAGCGCCACAATATTTGCATCCACACCAAAAAGCTTCATCGCAATAAAGGCAATCAGGACTGCAAGAGGTAGAAGGCCGGATATAAGCAAGGAGCTTCGGAAATTTACGACAAAAAGAATAATCACGATTATGGTAACAAGAATTTCTTGAATCAGCGCTGAATTGAGTGTTCCCAATGTCTCATAAATCAGGCCGGTACGGTCATAGAAAGGAACGATCTTAACCTGGCTTATCGTGCCGTCAGAAAGTTTTTTTTGGGGAAGGCCTGGCGATATCTCAATGATCTTCGCCTTTACGTTTTTTATGGCAGCAAGGGGATTTTCACCATAACGGACAACTACCCCGCCACCAACGGCCTCAGCCCCTTCTTTGTCGAGCGCGCCTCTGCGAAGGGCTGGTCCCAGAACAACGCGCGCTATGTTCTTTACATAAACAGGGATGTTGTCATTGACCTTAATGACGGTGTTTTCAATGTCTTCTATTGTTTTTATAAAACCGATTCCGCGTATTATATATTCGACCCTGTTGACCTCGATTGTGCGGGCCCCGACATCTGCGTTCGACATCTTGACGGCCATAAAGACCTCTTCAAGTTTCACACCATAGGCACGCATGGCATCAGGATCGACATCAACCTGGTACTCCTGAACATATCCCCCTATTGAGGCAACTTCCGCCACTCCATCAGCGCTCAACAGCGCATATCTCACATACCAGTCCTGGATTGTCCTAAGCTCGTGGAGATCCCAGCCGCCGGTTGGATTCCCGTTTTTATCCTGACCCTCAAGGGTGTACCAGAATATTTGACCAAGGGCTGTGGCATCCGGCCCTAATGCAGGCTGGACGTCCGGGGGGAGTGTGCCGGAAGGAAGGCTGTTCAGTTTTTCCAGGATTCTTGTTCTTGACCAGTAGAAATCCACATCTTCTTTAAAAATAACATAAATAGTCGAAAAACCGAACATTGAATACGCGCGGATAGTTTTGATTTCAGGAACACCCAATAGAGAAACAGTAAGCGGATATGATACCTGGTCTTCTACATCTTGAGGTGAACGACCCATCCACTCAGTAAAAACAATCTGTTGATTTTCTCCTATATCAGGGATGGCGTCAACCGGTATGGGATTACGCGGCAGGTCTCCAATCTTCCAGTCAAAAGGCGCGACAACTACACCCCAGACTATTACAAGAAGGATCAACAAAAATATGACCAGCTTATTTTCTAAACAAAACCGGATGATTTTATCGAAAAAAGTATGTTGGTCGTTGTTTTTAATGTTTGTGGACAGCACCCATACCTCCACCTTCAGGGTTCATCATGCTCGGCTTGGCCTCGATCTGCATTGCACTGTCAATCTTGAAGTTCCCGTTCACCACAACAGACTCACCTTCATGCAGTCCTTTAAGGACAATGTAATAGTTTCCTGCACGAGGCCCTAAAACAACCTCGCGGCCTTCAAACATGGTATTGTTGTCAGGGATTCGAACATACACTACTGCCCGTTTGCCGGTAATCAGCGGGACAGTGGCAGGAATTACGATTGGCGCATCTTTTGGTTCCGCAGCAGCATATGTCTGCACCAACGGCATTTCACAGATGTCGCATTTTCCAGGCCTGTCCTTTATAATCTCTGAATGCATCGTACATATCCACTTTCCGGCCAGGTCCGGCTCCACAACCTTGCCGCCTGCAGATAGCCTGGAATATACTATTCCTTTGACAAACATGCCTGGTTTTAATCTGCCGTCTATGTTTTCCACATTAACCCGAAGCGTTACAGTCCTGGTCTTTGCATTCAGCGTTGGGTCAATAAAAGAGATCCTGCCTTCAAATCGCTCACCAGGATAAGCTTCTGTAAGGATTTCGACCTTCTGGCCATATCGAATCCACGTGATATCTGATTCATATGCTTCTAATTTTACCCATACTTGATTGAGGTCGGCAATTGTATATATTTGAGTTCCTGTGTTGACATACATGCCTTCCACTGCGTTTTTATGAATAACCGTACCGCTTATAGGAGCATAAATGGCGATATGATCAGAAGGCTTGTTTTTCTTTTCGATCTGTTTGATCTGCGATTCCGTCAATCCCCAAAGCCTTAATTTTTCACGCGCGGCCTCAAGCATTGAAAAGGAGTCTTTTTGTACAAATTCACTGTTTTTATTTTTTGTACTCACCCTCTTTAATGCCTGAATCAGCTCTTCCTGCGCTGTTATCAGCTCCGGGCTGTACAGGTATATCAGAGGATCCCCCTTCTTTACATTAATGCCGGTATAGTCAACGTAAAGACGATCAAGCCGTCCCGGTACCCGCGCGGTGATATATGCAAGTTTTGTTTCATCATAATCTATCTTTCCGAACATGCGGATTTCAGCCGCCACGAACTTCCTCTCAACAGGTGCCACCTGAATGGATGCAAGCTTTTGGGCTGTATCAGAAAGGGTAATATGACGCGCATGTTCCATGGAGGAGTGGCCTTTGTGAGCCTCTGATGAGTGGACTTCATGTTCAACAGCCTTTTCCGTCACAGGGCTCTTTTTTATGAGATATCCAAAAGAAAAAGAAGCTATGAGTAATATCAGAATTAAAAATACAGAGTACTTTTCCCGGATTTTTTGTATATACTTCTTCATGGACTTACTCCTTTTACCTAATAGACTTTCAGATAATTGATTTCACAAGGCCAGAAGGAGGAAGGCGTATTAGTTATACGTCGACGACTGATAACACAGTGAAATCAATTATCTGAAAGTCTATAACTCTTTTCCTGTCAACATTTCGAGCCTTGCCAGGCTCTGCGCATGATCCGCAAGCGCCCTTTCATATGACAGATGAAACTCCAGGATAGCCCGCTCAGCATCAATAAGATCCGTAAAGTCAATCTTACCTGCCTCAAACCCCTTTTGTGTTACCTCAAGCGATTCAATTCCCTTTGGAATTAGATTATTACTGTAAAGACGAATCCTGCGCCTGGCGTCACAAAATTGATAAAATGCCATCTTTACATCAGCAATCAGGCTGTTTGAAGCAGCGATTATTGAGTTATTGGCTGCTCTCCATTTTGCGTGGGCCTCTTTTTCATTAGCGCGATACTTGTTATACCAGACAGGAATGTTTATCGAAAACATAACCATTATTGGATCTTTACCGCTATCCGGCGTATTGTTTAATGCCTCATCCGTGTCAATATATTCTGCTCCAATGGTAAAATCCGGGAAATAGTTCTTACCCGCCAGATCAATCCCCCCCTTTTCTTTTGCGATCTCATAGTCCAGGATCTTAAGCTCCGGGTTGTTTTCCATAAGCGAATCTATGAGCTCATCCTCTGAAAATTCTATCTGCTTTTCCGATACAGGTTCAAGCCGGGCAATCAGAGTGTCGGCAGGGCGGTTAAGTGCTTCGTTCAGTTTTGCTGCGACTGGTTTTCGAAAATCTTCTAAACTTTTCAGCCTGTCAATTAATATGTCAATTTCCAATTCCGCTTTGATTACATTGGCATATACCTCTTTACCGGTTCTATATTTTGTCCGGACAATTTCTTCTAAATATTTTACCAGCTCGATGTTTTCACGCATAATATCAATTGCCCGTTCCAGGTAGTAATATTCGTAATAATATTTTTTTACCTGAAAAAAGAGCTTAAGCTTGGCTTCTTCGTATTTTTGCTGCATGGCATTGGCATTCTCCACAGCAATCTTTTCTCTGAATTTAAGTTTGCTCAACCAGGGGAATGTCTGCATAAGCCCGATTTTTTGCTCCTGTGGTCCTACCCTTGTTTCTACTTCTTTTATAAAATAGGTATAATTGAAACGCGGGTCAGGGAGAGACCTGCTCTGTGTTATCTTTTCCAGTGCTTCCTTCCATTGGTAAAAAGAAGCCTTCAGTCCTGGATTGTTGAGTGCGGCATATGCCAGATAGTCTGCCGGCGTGGAATTTTCATCAATCTCGGAAAGCTGATCTGATTCCTGAGATTTATCTGCATAAGGGTATGAATTGCGCTCTTCCTCGTGGAATCGATCAAATGCATCCCGCTCATTTGAAGAAGCGCAGCCTATTGTCAATATAATCAATAAACAGAGCTCAATCTTTAAAAATTTTAATTTCATCAACATAAGTTGTTTCCTGTGAAGATGTGACTGAATATAATTGTTCTCCGCCACAAGCGCTATGCAACGCAGCAAATTCAATAATATCAGCAATTTCGAAGGGTTTCAAATTGTCATTTCGATATCGAGTAGTTGAGTAAAAATTAATCCGGCTGCAGCGATTAAGATATTACTGCCTTTTAGACGTATTCATAAAGCAGTATGGGTCTTTATCCTCAAAAATATCGAGGCCGTGGCTGTGAGCAATCGCAAGGCAGCCGCCGCAAACAGGTCTGAGAATGCATGGCTGACAAGCCTTGCAGCCCATCCTGTAACGTTGAGCTATATCAGACTCATATATTTCTTCTATGCTCTGTTTAAAAACGTTGCCGATAAGGGAAGGAAATTTACGGCAGGCATGCGCCTGACCATCAGGAAGAACCGCTATGAAATTAAATGCCGCACCGCATCCAAAACCCGCGCAACCGCCGAATTGCCGATCGCCTTTATTGTGGAGCATAATGCCTATAAGATTGTCTTTCAGGTCCATAATGGGATTATTCTCAGCGGCCTTAACATATTCCTCAATAAAGGAGATATATTCATCACGTGAAGGGAGTTGAAGATTGGCTCCTTCGCCGACCATGGAAAGACGGTTGAAACTAAAGTCATCAGTTAAATCTCGAAGCATTTCTGCAAGAGGTAAAACCTGATCAATATTGTCTTTGGTAAGGGTAAGCATTACCATTGATTTGACTTTAAGGTCGCGGAGTGCATGGAGGAAGTCTATTACCCGCTCAAAATGTCCTGCCCCTCGGATCGTATCGTTATGCTTTTGCAAACCCTCAAGGCTGACCTGAAAAAAAGTCGGACGCTTTATATCGAGAATTTCTTCGATCTGCTTACGCGAAGCAGGATTGCCAAGTATCGCTATATTGAAACCTCGATCTGAAGCACCCTGGTATATTTCTAAAAAATGCGGATACAGAAGCG
>Ga0180009_10008265_pt1 | contig 10368 bp, 7 predicted proteins | sample OS_PC_MetaG_FD_123537 | JGI IMG/M metagenome (GOLD analysis project Ga0180009, IMG submission 123537) | Groundwater microbial communities from the Aspo Hard Rock Laboratory (HRL) deep subsurface site, Sweden - OS_PC_MetaG | ecosystem: Environmental > Aquatic > Deep subsurface > Groundwater... | reverse complement strand
GAAGGCGCCGGCATCCGGGGTGCCGACAGGTTTGCCTTCGAACAGAACCGTGGTGCAGCCCTTGAGCAGGGGGGCATATACAATATATGAGTGTCCCACAACCCATCCCACATCGGAAGCAGCCCAGAACACATCTCCCTGATCCACGCCGTAAACGGCTTTCATGCTCCATTTGAGGGCGACCATGTGTCCGCCGTTATCCCGGACAACCCCTTTGGGCTGCCCGGTGGTGCCTGAGGTATAGAGGATGTACAAGGGATCAGTGGCTTCAACCGGCACACAGTCCTGGGGCGTGGCCATGCTCATGGCCGCGTTCCAGTCCACATCCCTTTTGGGGTCCATGTCGGCTTTTTGCGTCCATCTCTGCAGGATAATGGATTTAGACGGTTTGTGAGTGGACATCCTGATGGCTTCGTCCAAAAGGGGTTTATAGGGAATGACCTTTTTTACTTCAATGCCGCAGGATGCAGACACAATGACCTTTGGTTTGGCATCATCAATTCTGGTGGCCAGTTCCTTGGATGCAAACCCGCCGAACACCACCGAGTGAATGGCCCCGATTCTCGCGCATGCCAGCATGGCAACGGCAGCCTCCGGGATCATGGGCATATAAATGACAACCCGGTCCCCTTTTTCTACGCCGTTATGGTTCAGGACCCCGGCAAATCTGGCCACTTCATCTCTTAAGTCATTATAGGTGTATTGTCTGATGGTGTCTGTGACAGGGCTGTCATATATCAGGGCCAGTTGATCTCCAAGCCCGTTGTTGATGTGGAAATCCAGTGCATTGTAGCAGGTGTTGGTAATTCCGCCGTTAAACCATTTGTAAAACGGTTTGTTTAAATCATCCAGAACTTTGTCGCATGGTTTATACCAATAACAGTCATCTGCTGCTTTTGCCCAGTATGCTTCGGGATTTTTGATGGATTCTGTGTGTTCTTCCTGAAGTGAAGTTGCCATAAAGTGCGTCCCTTTTAATCATTAAGTTATTTGTCAGCCGGTATCAAATACCCGGCTTTGTCCCCTGTTGGGTGCCTCAACCGTTTTTCCACGGCACTGCCATGGAAAATTTTCTTTAGAAGGGATTTGTAAAAAAGACCTTACCGAATCCCTTCACAGTGTGATGTTGCAATAGATATACCAAATGATTTATTTGGGCTTTATTGAGCCTGAACTTAAGCCAGGACCGGATGAATATCATTTTTTAATTGAATCGGCATTTGTTTTGTCTTTACAAAAAAAGTTGTAGAAAATCTGCTTCATCCTGACCGGCATCGGGTGACGAAAGCCTTATCCCCACCGGCAACAACTTTTTTTGTGGATACAACTTTTTTTGTATATGGAATAAGGGGACACCATTGTGGCTAACTCAATTTTAATTATGTCTTGACAGCCCAGTATACTTTGACTATTGAAATCTGCATGCGAATACCCAAAGGAAAAACATCCCTGCTGTTTAAAACCCTGCCGGTGCGAATGATTGTACCCGTGGCGTTCACCATTCTTCTTTTTATTTTAACGATTTTTGTTTTGATCATTCCGCTGATAGAAAAAAACATGATGGACGGGAAACGGGAGGCCATCATGCATTTAACCGAGAGTGCCTGGAGTACGCTGGATCTTTTTTATTCAAAAGCCCAAACTGGGCTGATATCTCAGGAGGTCGCCAGACAACAGGCCATAAGTTATTTGCAGCAGATCAGATACGGTCCTGAACTGGAAGATTATTTCTGGGTCAACGATATGACGGCCCATATGATCATGCACCCCTACCGAAGAGATCTTGAAGGAAAGGGGATGCTGGAATTCAGGGATCCGGCCGGAAAACAGATGTTTGTGGAAATGGTCAATATTGTGAAAAAACAGGGTTCCGGCTATGTGGATTATCTTTGGCAATGGAAAGGAAATGCAGATAAAATCGTACCCAAAATTTCTTATGTCAAGGGGTTTGCCCCCTGGGGCTGGGTGATTGGAACCGGTATCTATGTCGAGGATGTGAGACAGGAAATTTTAGCCATCACCCATAAGCTGATTTTAACCTGTTCAGGTATTATGGCGCTTTTCATCGGGTTGTCAGGGGTGATCATCTGGCAGGGTGCACAGGTTGAAAAGGAGCGCAAAAAGGCAATGGAGCAGACCAGGCTGAGGGAAAAACAGCTGCTCCAGGCAGATAAAATGACCTCTCTGGGTATCCTTGTGGCAGGTGTTGCCCATGAAATCAATAATCCTGCCGCCTCGTTAATGCTCAATGCACCCAATCTGAAAAAAGCCTGGAATGCATTTGCCCCGGTATTAGATGAGCATTTTGCAGGGATAGAGGATGCCCGTGTCTGCAATATGCCTTACAGGGAGATCAGCTCCCGGATCGACATGATGCTGACCGCCATTGAAGACAGTTCCGCCCGGATCAAAAAAATCATAACCGACCTGAGAGATTTTTCGCGGCCTGCAGGAGCAGACATGGAAAAACAGGTGGATGTAAACCAGGTGGTCAGAAAATCTTTGGACCTGATTGGTTCCATATTGAAAAAATCCACCCATCACCTGTCTTTTGATCTGGAAGAGGGGTTGCCGAAAATTACAGGGAATTCACAAAAGCTGCAGCAGGTGATGATCAATCTGCTGGTCAATGCCTGCCAGGCCCTTGAAAATCCGGAACAGGCCATTCATGTGAAGACCTCCAAGGCAAAGGGATCGCATTTTATTGCCATAGAGGTGACGGACACGGGCCCTGGCGTTTCCCGGGAAGATTTGAGAAAATTGAAAGATCCGTTTTTTACGACCAAACGGGATAACGGGGGAACCGGTCTTGGCCTTTCCATTTCAGAAAAAATTGTATATGATCACATGGGCATAATGGAATTTATGTCAGATATCGGCAAGGGGTTAACCGTAAAAATACTGCTGCCGTTCCCGCACCAGGGGGAAAAAGGGTAACTGCATGGAATATAAAAAATGATGAGCAGCAAACAGACCAAGGACCGTCTCATTTTTATCGTGGATGATGAGCCCCATATTCTTATGGCAGTGGAAACCTGTCTTAAGATGGCGGGCATGAACCATATCATCACCATCAGTGATTCAAGGGATGTGATCCGGCAGATGGAACGCGAGCTTCCCTGCCTGATGATACTTGATCTGAACATGCCCCACATCAATGGGGAGCGGTTGTTAAAAATTGTCAGAAAAACCTACCCCAAAATTCCCGTGATCGTTCTCACCGGTGCCATTGACGTGGATACGGCAGTAAAATGCATGAAAATCGGTGCCCTGGACTATGTGGTCAAGCCTGTGGAAGAAGACCGACTTATCGCATCGGTCAGGCAGGCACTGGACTATGTGAATCTGGAAAATACATTTCAGGACTCTCCTGTGAGCGATCTTTTTTCCCAGATTAAAAATCCCAAGGCCTTTTCGCATATTATTACCCAGGACAAAAAGATGCATTCCATCTTTCACTATATTGAAGCCATTGCCCCGTCTTCCAAACCTGTGCTTGTCCTGGGGGAAACCGGGGTGGGAAAAGAGCTCATCGGATCATCCATTCATTTTTTGAGCAAAAGAAAAGGAAAGCTGGTAAAGGTCAATGTGGCAGGCCTTGATGACAATGTGTTTTCCGATACCCTGTTCGGCCATGTTCCGGGTGCATTCACCGGAGCAGACAAGGCAAGGTCGGGGCTCATCGAACAGGCTGCCGGCGGTACCCTGTTTCTTGATGAAATCGGAGACCTGGCCCTGACCTCCCAGATCAAACTGCTTCGACTGCTCCAGGAAAGAGAATACCTTCCCCTGGGGTCCGACAGGGTCAAACACTCTGATGCCAGGATTATCGCCTCCACAAATCTGGACCTGTGGGCTCTTGAAAAAAAAGGCAGTTTCAGAAAAGATCTGATCTATCGGCTTTCCACCCACACCCTGACGCTGCCCCCGCTTCGGGAGCGTCTGCTGGACCTGCCCCTGCTGCTGGACCGGTTCGTCTGCCAGGCAGCACTTGAACTGGACAAACCCATTCCCGATATTCCAAAGACCTTGATCGAGCAGATGGAGAGCTATCCATTTAAAGGCAATATCCGGGAGTTAAAATCCATGGTACATGATGCGGTCTCCCGGTATCAGGAGGGACCGATCACGGCAAATCTGTTTAAAAGCCTGGTCGCGTTCGGACCGGATTCAGAAACAGAGATGGAAGGACTGACCGGGGATTTGAAAAAAGCACTTCCCACGCTCAAGGAAGCGTCCCGGGAGCTTGTGGAAAAAGCCATGAAACAGACCGGCGGCAACCAGTCTGCCGCAGCTGCCATCCTCGGCATATCCCAGCAGGCCCTGAGCAAAAGACTGCAAAAATTAAAACTGGAAGATTAACCCCTGTGGCCCACAAAAAAAGTTGTACTCACAACAAAGGTTGTAGACATCACCTTCACAGCCTCATTTTCCCATCGACCGTTAAAACACGAGACGGTTTCCACAATTTTTGTTGTAGGGCAGTAGGGTTCTGATTCAATCCATTTGATTGAAAAACATCATAAAATCAAATAGATATAAATAAGTTTATTCTCCGGCACAATGATTGCTGTTAAAGATGAATGAAGTGCAATCATAAAATTACGGAGAATCCACGATGCATCAGATCAAACATATCGGCTGGCGGGTAACCATGGCAGGATTGGGCATCAATCTGGCGCTGGGTATCCTGTATTCCTGGAGTATCTTTAAGATGGCCATCAAAGACTCCATCACTTCAGGCAACGGCATTTTTAACTGGCACCTGTCCGCCCTGAACGACCCCTATGCCGTGTGCTGCCTTGTTTTCGCCTTTACCATGATTTTTGCCGGCCGTGTCCAGGATCGGTTGAGTCCAAGAATTACGGCTGTTATCGGCGGGATTCTCACAGGGATGGGATTGATTCTCATTTCATTTTCCAATGCCTGGATCAGCTGGATCATCGGGTTCGGCCTTTTCATGGGCATGGGGCTGGGATTTGGTTATGCATCTGCGATTCCGCCTGCCATTAAATGGTTTCCACCGGCCAGAACCGGCATGATCGCCGGTATCGTGGTGGCCGGCTTCGGCCTGGCATCGGCATATATTGCGCCATTGTCCGTCTTTTTAATCGAGCGTGTGGGTCTTTCCCAGTCCATGCTGATATTCGGTATCGCATTTCTGGTTATCATCTGTGCCCTGGCACAATGTCTGACCAATCCACCGGAAGGGTATGTATTTGAAAATGCTTTTCAACCCAGCGGTTTTGTTTCCCCGGGTTTAATTGATTTTTCGCCAGGCGAAATGCTGCGCACGCCGGCCTTTTATCAAGTATGGGTCATTTTCTGTATTGCATCCGGTGCCGGTCTCATGATCATTGGCAGCGTTGCCGGTATGGCAAAGCAGGGAATGGGATCCACGGTATGGACAGTGGTGGCGTTGATAGCCGTGGGAAATGCTTTTGGGCGCGTGGTTGCCGGTCTCCTCTCTGACCGGATAGGGTGGGCCAATACTCTGTTTATCATGCTGATGTTCCAGTCAGTGGTGATCTTTTCCCTTTTGTTTATTCCATCCACCCAGGTCTTTCTTCTGGTTCTGGCGGCCACGGTGATCGGTTTTAATTACGGCACAAGCCTTTCCTTGTTTCCGTGTGCCACCAGGGACTATTTCGGCATGAAAAATTTTGGTGTGAATTACGGCCTGGTGTTCAGTGCCTGGGGAGTGGGAGGGTTTATTTTCCCAAGGGTTTCCCAGATGATCGTTGCCTATGCCGACAGCCCTGAAATTGCCTATATCCTTGCATCAGGCCTTTTGCTGAACGGCGCCGTCATTGCCTTGATGACCAGATCGCCTGTCATTGAAACCAGAAAGCAACCAGACGTTATCATTGCGCCCGTGCCTGAAAATATCCGGGCTTATGCCATGCAGGAACTCAAAAGCATCAAGTAAGACACATAACCCCCCCCAAAGTTAAAAAAAAGGAGAGAACATGGCGGAATTTAAGTTTCATGCATCAGATGAGCACCGCAGCAATGCCTGGGTAAAAACCATTGAGGAATACAAGGACCTCTATGACCAGTCCATTCAACACCCTGACGAATTCTGGGCCCGGATGGCAGACCAGTTTTTTTGGAAAAAAAAATGGGATACGGTCCGGGACTATAATTTCAGCGTTTCCAAAGGTCCGATCCATATTGAATGGTTCACAGGCGGCAAAACCAATATCGCCTATAATTGCCTTGACCGGCACTTAAAAGACCGCGGTGATCAGACCGCCTTGATATGGGAAGGGAACAATGTGGGTGAAGACCTTGAAATTTCCTATGCCCGGCTCCATGAAAAGGTGTGCCGATTCGCCAATGCCCTGAAATCCAAAGGTGTTCAAAAAGGGGACCGGATAGCCATTTACATGCCCATGATTCCTGAACTTGCCGTTACCATGCTGGCCTGTGCCCGTATCGGCGCCATCCACAGCATTGTGTTCGGCGGGTTCTCTGCTGATGCGCTTTCTGATCGCATTCTGGACAGCCATTGTAAAGTGCTGGTGACCACCGACGGGGTCATGCGGGGTCCAAAATCGGTTCCGTTAAAAGGCAATGCCGACAAGGCGCTGGATCTGTGCGAGAAAAAAGGGCATACCGTTGAGTGCTGCTTTGTGGTAAGCCGCACAGGGTCGGATATTAAAATGAGAAACGGAAGAGATGTATGGTGGCACGACGAAATCCAGCAGCAAAACCGCGACTGCCCTGTGGAATGGATGGATGCAGAAGATCCCCTGTTCATCCTCTATACCTCGGGCTCAACCGGAAAACCCAAAGGGGTTCAGCACAATGTGGGCGGTTACATGGTCTATACCGGCATCACCTTTCGGTATGTTTTTGATTACCATGACAAGGATATCTATTGGTGTACGGCAGATATCGGGTGGGTAACCGGCCACAGCTACATTGTCTACGGTCCCCTGTCCCAGGGGGCAACCAGCATCATGTTTGAAGGGGTGCCCAACTATCCTGATCCGGGACGGTTCTGGGCCACGGTGGATAAATGGAAGGTGAACCAGTTCTATACCGCACCGACTGCCATCAGGGCATTGATGGCCCAGGGAGAAGAGTGGGTTGAAAAATATGATCTTTCCTCTTTAAGGCTTCTGGGATCTGTTGGAGAACCCATCAATCCCGAGGCCTGGAAATGGTATTTCAAGTATGTGGGCAAAGAGCGGTGCCCCATTGTGGATACCTGGTGGCAGACGGAAACCGGCGGCATCATGATCGCACCGCTTCCCTATGCCATTGACCAGAAACCCGGATCTGCCACCCTGCCGTTTTTCTCAGTAAAGCCGGTGCTGCTGAGTGAAACCGGACAAGTCCTTAACGGGGCATGCGATGGGATTTTAGCATTAGAAGAACCCTGGCCCGGCCAGATGAGAACGGTTTACAACAACCATGACAGATTTGAAAAAGTCTACTTCCAGATGTTTGACGGATACTACTTTGCCGGTGACGGCTGCCGCAGGGATGAAGACGGATACTACTGGATCACCGGCCGCGTGGATGATGTGATCAATGTATCCGGCCACAGGCTGGGAACAGCAGAAGTGGAAAGTGCGCTGGTCAGTCATGAGGACGTGGCGGAAGCTGCGGTCATCGGGTTTCCACATGACATTAAAGGCCAGGGCATTTATGCATTTGTCACGCTGAGGGTCAGTGCCGTGCCCGGCGATGGACTGTTAAGTCAGTTGAAACAGCACGTCCGAAAAGAGATCGGACCCATTGCAACCCCTGATATTATCCATTTCGCACCCTCCCTGCCCAAAACCCGGTCAGGGAAAATTATGCGCCGAATTTTAAGGAAAATTGCAACAGATGAGTTTGACAGCCTGGGCGATATTTCCACACTGGCAGACCCGGATGTGGTGGACAGCCTGATTGAAGGGCACAGGGTATTGACCAGCAATTAGTGTTGTTTATAACAGGAAAGCTGATATTTATCAGCCTTCCTGTATCCCGGTATGAAGAGGCAATTACCCTAAAATTCCGGGGAGCTGCCGTGCGGCTGTCAACTATCAAGTCAAAAGATCTGTTCTGGCGGCCATGATAAAGTCATTGATATGCAGGCCCCTGACCTTATGGGTCCAGAAGGTGACACAGACTTTTCCCCATTCCGTCAGAATTGCCGGGTGATGGTCATGTTCTTCGGCCAGGGCCCCCACTTTGCTGGTGAATGCCAGGGCCTGGGAAAAGTTTTTAAATTTAAATGTCCGCTGCAGTTTTTTTATCCCCTGGGACTCCAGGATTTCCCAATCCGGGATCTGGGGTTTCAAACGCTCTGTTTCCCGGGTGCTCATCAAAGGGGCGCCTTGTCGGCATGGCTCGCAGATGCGATGATAAAGATCATTCATGGGTGTCTCCTTTACGGGTTAAAAATTGATACCAGAAATTTAATTCGCCAAGGGCAGTGGAGTGGATAAGATATGAAACCCTGTTCGCAATGGCCTGGTGACGGATTTCTGTGATAAGGGTTAAAAGGTTGGAACCGTCATGATGTAAATCAGAGAACGGTGAAATATACCCCCACATGTGGTCCACTGCATTCAACAGCCTTTTGATACCCGGGGGTGTTCTGAGAATAGAGACCAGAACACCACAAAGCATTTCAAACCCCACAAGGTTTTTGGAAATCAGGGGGCCTGTTGCGCTATAGAATTCAGGGTCTCTGGCCATGACGGAATACTTGTGGAAGGCCCACAATTCCAAGGTGTTTTTTGGCAGGGGAATCCGGCCTGGTTTTTTATTGGTGTATTTGGTTTTGAGCAGGGCATACTGGTCATGGGGGCTGTTAATAAAAGATTCGGGCCATATCATCTCCCCTGGTTCTGGAATGACCGGGGTTTTATGATTGAATCCCCTGAGGTCCATTTCTTCAACCAGAAGGTCATGTCGGATACCCAGTGTTTTCAGATGACCTTTCCACCGGAGGGTTTCCGGGTGATGGGAATACCCTTTTTTATGGTTGTGCAGGATGGATAAAATTCCGTGAAGCTCTCTGTGTTCTGCCACAAGGCTTTTATCATTTAAAAATCCTGTATCAATATCCCATATTCGCATATGCCCAATCCCATTGCAGTTTTTATAAACATAAGTCTGAATTTTTTTTTCACAAGACAGGGCTTGGCTTTTCGGACGGGTTTTGAAATGCTGATTTTTATTGACAGAAACAGGGTCTCTCCCTTATCCTTGTTTTGTATCTAAAAAAGAAAAAAGTTTCCAGGATCAATATGATATGGTCAATATCTGTAATTACAGTAAGGGTGGGATGTATCTTGAAACCAATAAGGAACTTGGTACCTCCTATAACAGTGGTCAGTATGGCTATGGAATTGAATATAGGAACCCTGTGGCGTATTGATTGCAGATTTAAATCAATAATTGATCCTCATATCTGTGGAAAAACAACAGACAGATGGTCAGTCCTGGCTATGAGTCCGACTTTTTTGAAATTTGATACTGAATTGAAATTTTAGTTTTGTTTTCCAGCTTAAGGGATGCCGGGTTCAATGACAGGCTGGCTGTTATGGTGGCCGATTCAGTCAGGTTGTCCAATGGCAGCTGTTCTGTAAAAATAGTAGAGATGTCTCTGAGTAAAAGTTCCCCACCGGTTATCCGAATGGTTTTGGGAATGACCTTTGCCTCTGTCATGATAAACCCTTTGGGCAATTTACCCGTCCAGTTCGGCTGGATGGCAACCTGCTTTTCAATCAGGGTATCCAAAGTGATATCAAGTTCTGACGGATCTATTTTCTTCAGACTGATCCCCGGCGGCAGCAGTATGTTTTCCTTTGTAACGGCCATGGTGTTAATGCCGACAACAGCCTGGGACAGGTTCAGTTTGATATTGATCTGATCAGGCTTTATGGCGTTGATCAAGGGTCTTGCACCACTGATCAATAATTTGATCTTTGAAGCAGAAGAAGAGATGATTTCCATTCTTTTATCTGGGTTCATGAATTCCACAGGAACTTCAAAATCAGCCAGGGTCTCCAATCCTTTTGAAAAGCTGAACCATATGCCGGTAATACACAAAAGACTGATCAATGCAGCAGCAGCAAGTTCCATGGTCTGATGCCGGAATCCCTTCCGGGTTGAATCCTCTCCTGCATGTTTTTGGAGAATTTTTGTAAGGGCATCTTTATCGCGTGTTGTCTGGGTTTGTTTTCCCTTGAACAAGGTAACCTTGCCCCGTTCTTCCGAAACAACGACAACCATGGCATCCGTAAGTTCTGTCAACCCTGCTGCCGCCCTGTGACGGGTGCCGAAAAAAGACGGCAGGTCTTTGCTTTTGGACAGGGGCAGGATCACGCCTGCCCTTGTTATTTGATCGCCCTGTATGAT
>Ga0180009_10008264_pt1 | contig 10369 bp, 14 predicted proteins | sample OS_PC_MetaG_FD_123537 | JGI IMG/M metagenome (GOLD analysis project Ga0180009, IMG submission 123537) | Groundwater microbial communities from the Aspo Hard Rock Laboratory (HRL) deep subsurface site, Sweden - OS_PC_MetaG | ecosystem: Environmental > Aquatic > Deep subsurface > Groundwater... | reverse complement strand
GGCGACCCCCCGTCGCACCGCTTCATGCACTTTTAAAGTCAAACTGTTATCTATACCCTAATATTAAATTCAAGTCAGTGGTTATTTTTTCTTTTTTCATTACCAGGCGGCAGGCGCCAGCAAGATTTATATTTCTCCATGAAGTTTTTACAGTCATGCCCGGACAAACCGCCATCTGTCAATTTACGCTTACTGACGGGCGGGGAAAAGAAAAACGACGGAAATTTTTTGAGATAATTTGTGTTATTATCTACTCAATCTATTGAACTATGTCTACACCAAATCAGAGTCCTGATGTTACACCCTCGCTTAGCCGGAGAGATTTTTTAAAACTAATGGGGTTAGGTACAGCCGCTTTATTATTAATGAGATACATACGGGATGAAAATCAGGAAGAATCTAGTTGGAAAGACGCAGCTCACGTCCAGGAAGTTAATAATGGCAATAAAACAGAATATATTTTTTCCTTATCAGGTCAGCCTTCGGGAGAGTTTTTTCACAAGTTGCAGGAGGTTCAAAGAAGAACAGGAAGAAATTCTTTTTCGATTATTGCCGATCAGGAAAACGACCAAATTTTTGCCAGATTGTTAAATGAAGCCCTACCTGAACAGTTAGTCCAGAAATTTAAATCAGGAGCAGAACCGGAGAAGCTCGGCTTGGTTGCCAAACAGGTGCAAACAGCGTTTGAGAATAATCACTTGGCTTATTATCCGTGGTATGACTCTGATCAAAATCTAGAAAGCTTTATTACTTTTTCCTCAGCTTTGGGAGATCGGTTGCAAAATCGTTTTACGTGTTATGAGGCGGCTGTTTTTGCTAAGGAAGTTTTTAAAAAATTAGGGGTGGATACACCATTGGTTTTTAGTGGGATCCATGCCAGTTTAACTTATTCGTCAGGCGATCAATCATTTGGCATTGAGCCTTTGCTTGGTAAAGTCTCTCAAATCAAATAAATGACTCTGCTTTGTGCTATTATTTAATTAATGTCTGCCAAAGTAAATCGCAAACTCTCCACCTCCGGCAAATACTCCAAAGCCTTAAATCTGCCGAGGGAATTTTTAAAACTTTTAGGCTGGCGGCAAAACCAGAATTTATCCGTCGAGTTAGATAAACCTAAAAAGCGTTTAATCATCAAAGATGCCCGCTGATAACCTTTCCCAAGCCAAAGATCTCGTTGACCAGTATTTAAAGTTAATCTCTGATCAAAAAGCCCTCCAATCTCAAATTGATTCCTTAAAACAAACCATCGCCAAGTTTAGCCTGGAAAGCAACATGAAACACTTAAAATCCGGCAATATGCTGCTTAAGGTTTATCAGGGTGAGCGAACGGTATTCCCCAAAGTCGATGCACCCGGCCGTAATGAAGTCATGGACATTATGTACAAATCCCAGGAATACAAGCATTCGGTTACTTTTGACATTGTTAAATTGGGTCTGGCCTATGACAAAAACCAGCTATCCCCGGAATTAAAAGACAAGCTCAAACCCTATACTAAAACCGAACCTTTTATCAGAGTTTCTGCTGGTAAAATTAAGTATGATTAACCTTAAAAAAATTAAGTCTTCAAAATTACTGACTACCTCAATTGCCCTGATTACCTTATTAGTTGGCTTCTTCTCCGGCAATTACTACTCTAACCAACAGCAAACCAAATTAATTACCCACGGTACAGTCACCAGAATAATCGATGCTGATACTCTGGAACTGGATAATATTAAATCCGTCAGGTTATATGCCGTCTCCTGCCCGGAAAAAGGGGAGAAATTTTCCGATGAAACTATCGCCTATTTAAAAGAAAACGCCTTAAATCAACCGGTTACCTTGGATTACCAACCCAACTACACCAAAGATAGTTATGGCCGTACCCTGGCTTATGTCTTTATTAACGATACTTTTTTAAACGAACTGTTAGTTCGTCAAGGGCTTTGTGAAGTCACTATCTACAAAAAGCGCGCCAAACTTAAATACCAGGATGAATTACTAAAAGCGCAAGAAGTAGCCAAACAAGAAAAATTGGGTCGGTGGAATTAGCTTACCCTTACTTAATTATCATTTCTTATCTTTATTGCTTCTTCAACCGCAGCGGAAATATATCTTGAAATCCAATCGTATTTTTCCTTACTGATGGCCCCCTTGGGGTTATAGCACTTTACTACATCGGACATTTTTTTACCGTTCCCCAAAGATATGTAATCAAATGGATTTTCACCGGATAGAGTAACAAATCCGCCACTATCTTTAAGTCCATGAATGCGGATACCAACAATACCCAGGCCGGCATTCCACCCTTCGATAATTTCAAAATTTATCCATTTACGATTTGCAGTTTGTCTTCCCACAAGAACTACGACACATGATCGATATTTCATTTGCTCTTTTATCCAATTTTTAATTGCTTCGTCGCCCCCCTTAACTACTGTTTCCCATTCATTATCTGCAGCTGGTTTGTTCCCCTCAATTGCACCGATACTACGAACCATTGCCGCTCGCCAGTAATCCTTTATGTAATGAAAACTATAGAATACTTGTCTTTTTGTCACCATATTTATTTATTGATTAACCATAAAACTACTAGTATTGCTAATGCGAGTGGTATATAAAACCAGAGTAAGGTTTTGGAAATAATCGAGCCAAACCAAGTATTGCACCAAACATCTTTGTATTTTTCCCTGTTCATCGAAAAATCTATGTCTTTCTCTTTCAATTTTCTCACATCATCATATAAGCAACGAAATTGTCGTTCCTGGGAAAGAAAATATCCATCTAGAATCCAAAAAATGAAAAGCAGAAAATAAGCCAATAAAATGTATCCGTTATATTGCCCTTTTGCTGCAGAAAGTGCCAAAACTCCCGTAATTAATGTAATAGACCATCCTCGTAAGAAAAATAAATTTCCAGCCATTCTATTTATAACGCCCTGTATTAGTTCAAGGTGCTTACGTTTATTTTCCATAGTTCCCCCCTGCTTAAATCTTTAGTTTTATTGTTTGCTCAAACTTTTCTTTAAACTTCAACTTGACCAGGGATTCGAGCAGGTCCGATCCGGCGTAACCGGAAAGTAAAGCAATCTCAAACCCCCCGCCCATAAACGAAGCGGCAATAATGCCGATGGCCATGGCTACACAAATAGATACAAAAAACCAGCCATAATTTATCTGCTCTTCCTTTTTAAGGATTAGGGTTTTGGCAATCCCCATTATGCCTCTTAACGCTCCACCCATTAACCCGCCTAAAATTATTGAAAACATATAACTTACCTCCTACCTAAATAGTAACATAAATTATTCATAGTTGACCATAGTGTAAGTTGTTATACTTTGATACATTTGTTGGAGGTTGTCGGCACCAGACATGGTGTATATAAATAAATCGCCCCTTATGATAAAGGGGTTTTTAGTAATTTGAAAAAGAAAGGGGGTGAAAAAACATGATACAAGCATATAAAGGTCAATTTGCTTACCAAAAATTGTTCGTGCAACTTTCAACTCCGGAGAAAATTGGGGTTTATTACCTTGGCATGATCAACAACAATGGTGTCTTTCAAGTTCTTTATGTTGGAAAGTCAACAAATCAAAACGGAGGAATTAGGGCACGCATTCTTGAACATATCGGTTTAGGTGAATGGCCAGATATAACCAATTTTGGTTACTGTATTTGTGATACCCAAACTGAAACGGAAAATTTTGAAATTACTGAAATAAAGCGTTTGAATCCAAAATATAACCAAAAAGTTGGTTAAGTCTATGCGGGAGGGTTGATTTTATCAACCCTCCCAGCAATAAAAGCAGTATACCTAATCCGTCAATAGATTAACAAATAATCCTCTTTTAGTGCTAAAATTACTCCATGGATTTAACAGACAACGAAATCCGGGATATTACTAAACTTCTGGAAGCCGGAAAGCCTTTACCGGATGAATATCGATTCAAGATGTTTGCCGAGAAAAAAGAAGTCGAGCTGGTTTGGAACGGAAAAACTAATGAAGTCACCAATGTTGTTTTGCCGTTTCAGGTAATTGAGCAAATTGATGAGCCGCGCGAGGAAAAAGCCGTAAAATTACAAGCAAGCCTTTTCGACTTTGACGAACGCGGTCGCCAATTAAAAGGCTGGACTAACAAATTAATCTGGGGTGATAACAAACTGATTTTATCGAGCCTGAAAAATGGCCCGATGCGGGAAGAAATTGAAAAGCAAGGTGGCATTAAATTAATTTATATTGATCCGCCGTTTGATGTAGGGGCTGATTTTTCCATGGATATAGAAATCGGCGAAGACACTTTAACTAAAGAACCGTCAGTTTTGGAACATTTGGCTTATCGTGATACTTGGGGAAAAGGTGCAGACAGTTGGATTGCCATGATGTACGAACGGCTTCAAATAATGAGAGATTTATTGGCCAATGACGGAAGTATTTATGTTCATTGTGACTGGAGAGTGGTTTCTTATATTCGGTTAATACTTGATGAAATATTTGGTAAAAATAACTTTATTAATCAAATAGCCTGGAAGAGAACATTTTCTCATTCTGATGTTGGACAAGGGGCTAAGCATATGGGTAGATTGCATGATTATATTATTTTTTATAAAAAGTCTGATTCATTAAAATTAAACACTGTTTATACTAATTACTCGGAAAAATATATAAAAGATTTCTATAAATACAAAGACTCGAAAGGGAGAAAATATCGACTAGTTTCATTATTGGGCCCTGGGGGTGCATCAAAAGGCAATCCATATTATGAATTTCTTGGGGTTTCAAGATTTTGGGTATACTCTAAAGAAAAAATGCAAAATCTTTATGAAAAAGGGCTAATATTACAATCAAAGCCAGGAAGCGTCCCGCAAAAGATAAGATATATTGACGAGGCTCCAGGAGTACCATTGCAAGATTTATGGATGGATATTCCGACGGTACAGGGAGGGTCAATTGAAAATCAAAATTATCCTACACAAAAGCCAGAAGCATTATTAGAGAGAGTAATAAAAAGCTCTTCTGATCAAAACGACATTGTTTGTGATTTTTTCGCGGGGAGCGGAACAACCGCGGCAGTAGCAGAGAAATTGGGCAGGAAGTGGATTGCTTCGGACATCGGCAAGTTTGCCATTCACACTACCAGAAAAAGAATGATCGAGGTGCAGAGAAAATTAAAAGACGAGGGTAAAAATTACCGGGCGTTTGAGATTTTAAACTTGGGTAAATACCAACGGCAGTATTATGTTGGCGTCAATCCGGGATTATCTAACGATGATCAGAAGAAACAAATTCAGAAAAAGGAAACAAACTTTGTCAAATTAATTCTTCAGGCCTACCGAGCAGAAGCAGTCAACGGCTTTAAAACTTTTTGCGGCAAAAGAAATGGACGGCTGGTGGCAGTCGGTCCGGTTAATCTACCAGTCAGTCGCTTGTTTGTTGATGAGGTTATCAACGAATGTGTCACTAAACAAATCACTAAAGCAGATATTTTAGCGTTTGAGTTTGAAATGGGTTTAGCGCCAAATATGATTGACGAGGCAAAATCTAAAGGTGTTGACCTGTCATTAAAATATATCCCGCCGGAAGTTTTTGACAAGCGGGCAATCGAGAAAAATCAGGTTGTTTTCTACGATATTTGCTATTTGGAAGTTAAACCTCACACCAAAGGTAAAAGCGTTTCTATCGAATTAACTGATTTTTCCGTTTATTACAATCAGGGAATCGAAAAGCAAATCGAAACAGAATTAAAAAATGGCTCCAAAAAAGTGTTTGTAAAAAATGGTCAGATAATTAAAATGATTAAAGATAAAAACGGGATTATCAGCAAAAAAGTGTTAACCGAAAAATGGACAGATTGGATTGATTACTGGTCGGTTGATTTTAACTACGAAAGCAAAAAAGAGTTTGTCCGGGAGTTGAAAAAAGACACGCCGGTCCAGAAAAAACTTGACGGTAGTGAAGATCCATCGCAACTAAAATTTTCCGACTATGAAGAAAAATGGACAGGAGATTATGTTTTTGAAAATGAATGGCAGTCATTTAGAACCAAGAAAAACCGCGAGCTTGAATTAACTAGTGTTTCTAAAGAATTGCCAGGTGGCAGAAGAAAAATTGCCATCAAAGTCGTTGATATTTTCGGCAATGATACAATGAAAGTTATTGAAATAAAAATTTGATATGAATAACATTCAGCAATCAATAATTGTCTTTGATGGAACAGATGAAATTATATTTTCTAGTACCTATAACGTTTATGAGAATAAATTAGTTGTTAAAAGCATATTAGGGTATGATTTTATTTTCGAGTTTGAAAACACTGAACCAAAATCCGGGCAAAAGGATATAAATACAGAAGGAAGTGGTAAAAGCGTAACCCTTACATTTAGTAAAAAATTTAGAAATACTCTTGGTTCGGGAACTGTTAATAAAATTCAACTTGTTAAGTTTAAAGATGGAAGATTACTGTTGTTTTCAATTTATGGGTCTACGATTGGTGATAATAGTAATACTTTAAATATCACTATCAATTTTTACTTAAGAAAAACATGACAAAATCGGCAAATAAACAAATAAACGATAACGCTGAATTTGTAACAGGGACTGGGAGTAATTCTCTATCATCATTTAGGGGCGTTGTCGAAGCAAGATTTAAGGACATTAACTATATTATTTTATCAATAATACTAATATTACTTGTTATGGTTGCAACATTAATTATTGATTCATTTCACGTAAATTCTGTTACTTATAGAGAATACTCTGAAAAAATTGAAACATTAAATACCTTGAAGAATCAAAATAATCAATTAATCAAGCAAATTAAAGACAATCAAGAGGTTATTATTAAACATCAAGAGCAAATATTAGAGTCGCTAAATAATAAATAAATGGCACTACCAAGTAATTTTCCGAAATCACCATACGAAATATTAGACCCGGACATCAGGTGGTTTCCGGCAGACGAATCTTTAAGAGAAAAAACTTACGAAAAATTACTGCCACCGTTAGTGGCTAATTTACGCAAAGAAGTCAAAAAATGGCGGGATAATAATTATCAGGGTGCGTCGGACACCAGCAAAGCTTTGCTAAATTGGTGGTTTAAAAAAGAACACCTGCCCTTTCAATATTACTTTGCCCAACGGGAAGCGGTAGAAACAATTATCTATTTGCTTGATGTAATTAAGTTTAAGGACAAATACGATTTGATGAAGTACGACGCCTCCGGCGCTGTCAGTAGCGGCATGTTTGACGAAGATTGGCGCCGACTGGTAATTAAAATGGCTACCGGCACTGGCAAAACCAAAGTACTATCGTTATTAATTGCCTGGAGCTATTTTCATAAAACCTATGAAGCAGATTCAACACTGGCCAGAAATTTTTTACTGATTGCTCCGAATATTATTGTATTAGACAGGCTAAGAACAGACTTTGATGGCTTAAAAATATTCCATTCCGATCCGATTATTCCGGACAACGGTTATGAAAATAAAAACTGGCAGGATGATTTTCAGATGACATTACACATTCAGGATAACGTCGGCGTGGTCCGCAAGACCGGAAACATTTTTTTAACCAACATCCATCGGGTTTATGAAAGCCGGGATTATACCCCGTCAATTAATGATGAAAATTTGACTGAATATTTTCTCGGCAAAAAACCTACCGGCGCGACCAATGAATCCAAAGTTGATTTAAACGAAATTGTCAGGGAGGTGGAAGAAATCGCCGTTTTTAATGATGAAGCCCACCACATTCACGATCCCCGAATGGCTTGGTTTAAATCGATTCAGGACATTCACAACCAGTTAAAGATAAAAGGCGGGCAATTGGCCTTTCAGTTGGATGTAACCGCCACACCCCGGCACAGCAAGTCCGGCTCGATCTTCGTTCAAACGGTAGCTGATTATCCATTAGTTGAAGCAATCCACCAAAATATAGTCAAACACCCGGTATTGCCGGATAGCGCCAGCCAGGCCAAACTAGTGGAAAAGAAAAGCTCGAAATTTACAGAGAAATATGAGGATTATTTGCACCTGGGTTATTTAGAATGGAAAAAGACTTTTGCCGAAAATGAGAAAGCGGGTAAAAAAGCGGTCTTATTTATAATGACTGATGATACGACTAACTGTGATTTGGTGGCTGAATACTTAGAATCAAGATATCCAGAATTCAAAAAATCTGTTTTAGTAATCCACACCAATCGAAGCGGTGAGATTTTGGAAAAAGAAAGCGGCAAAGACAAAGAATTACTTGATCAATTAAGGCGGGCGGCCAATGAAGTAGATAAAGACGATAATCCTTACAAGGTGATTATTTCGGTAATGATGTTAAAAGAGGGCTGGGATGTTCGGAATGTCACCACTATTGTCGGTTTAAGGCCGTACAGCGCGCCTGCCAATATCTTACCGGAACAAACTCTGGGCAGAGGCTTAAGAAGAATGTATCCCGGACCTGAACTAGAAGAACCGTTAAGCGTGATCGGTACCGAAGCCTTTATGAAATTTGTTGAATCGATTAAAAGCGAGGGGGTGGAATTTGAATACCAAAAGATGGGTGAAAGAACGCCGCCGAAAGCGCCGTTGGTAATCGAAATTGACAGAGAAAATAAAAAGAAAGATTTGGATAAACTGGATATCAACATTCCGGTTTTAACGCCGAGAATTTTCCGGGAATATAAGAATTTATCCGAGTTAAACTTGCGGACAATTAAGTTCAATCCGATTAAATTGAAACAATTCAGTAAAGAGGAACAAAGACAGATCGTTTTTAAAGACATTACCACTGATGAAGTCAGCCACGTGACCGAACTTGATTCGTTGATATCGCCCAATTATCAAAGTGTAATTGGATTTTTTGCCCAGACGATCATGAAACAACTAAGATTGGTCGGTGGTTTTGAAGTGCTTTTCGGAAAGATAAAAGAATTTATCCAAAATTATCTTTTTGGTCAGGCGGTTGATCTAGATTCATTAAATACATTAAGGAATTTATCGGAAATCGAAGCCACCAGAATAATTATCGAAGGTTTTATCAAAGTGATCAATGATTTAACCGTAGTTGACCGCGGCGAGGCGGAAATTAAGAATTACATCAAGATCAGTCAGGTCAGGCCGATTATCATGAACCAGCAGGAATTTTTGGTGCCGCAAAAAAGCATTTTCAACCGGATTGCCGGAGACAGCCGTTTAGAATTGGAATTTGCCGCCTTTTTGGAAAAATGCGATGACATTATTTCCTACATTAAAAATTATTTGGCGATTCAATTTAAAATTGACTATCAGACTTCCGAAGGTGATATCAGTAATTATTATCCGGATTTTATAGTCAAAAAGACAAACAAGGAAATTTACATCATCGAAACAAAGGGTTTAAAAGATCTAGACGTGCCGTTGAAGCTCAAGCGGCTAAACCAATGGTGTGAAGATATTAATCAAGCCCAAAAAGAAATTAAGTTTGATTGGTTATTGGTTGAACAAGAAAAATTTAATAAAAGTAGACTGAATAGTTTTGGAGATTTAATAAAAACATTTAAATAAAAAGTGATATATAAGCAGCTTATCAAATACCCTCAATATTATTGTGTTGATTTTGAAATTTTTGTCACAATTGTTAAAAAGGGTAAAAATGTAGCCGGATATAATCACCTAGGAAATCCTTATCCTGTGGGTAAAGCAATTGTAGACGGCCAACCAATTACTGAGGCTCAATACGAAAAAGGGGTTCAAAATTATCTCAAAAGCGAAAAATTAAAAGAAACCAAGTTTCAAAAATGGGTTCAGAGAAAAATAAAAAGTGTCAGATTAAAAACTAGAAAGTAAAAATAATCTATGCCTGAACATTTTCTGAAATCGGAAGAGGCTGCCGACGTCAGAACTGTTTTGAAAAAAGCCAAGCAAGCCGGGGCTATTTCGGGGGGTGTATTCGGCAGTATTTTAAATCCGAAAGCCAGAAAGACCACCAGTGATATTGACGTCTTTATTAACGATCCTGAAGCGCCGGTATTCGGGGAAATTGAAAGCGAACAGGGAGAAAAAAGCGGCACCTGGCTACATATTTTTAAAAAGAAACCGGGTTTGACCGGCGGTAAAAGCCGACGGGAAGAAATACTGGATACTGCAGAAACCGAAGGCAAAAAACTGTTTGGCAAGTAAAATAGAATAAAATACCTCCTCCATCAAGATTTCTGTTTTTCACAAAGCGAACTCCCTTTCAAGCCAAAGGCGAAACTGGCTGGTCGCCTTTGGCTTGTTGCAAGTAGGCCTATGGCCTGAATCTTTGGTTTTAATCCTTAAACTGCTGCGAAACCCGGACTGATGGGAAAAGAAAGACTGTAAAAGTATCTGGGCAGGTAAAGGCCGGGTGAGCAGCAGAAAAGACTAATTTGAATATTATGG
>Ga0180009_10008263_pt1 | contig 10370 bp, 8 predicted proteins | sample OS_PC_MetaG_FD_123537 | JGI IMG/M metagenome (GOLD analysis project Ga0180009, IMG submission 123537) | Groundwater microbial communities from the Aspo Hard Rock Laboratory (HRL) deep subsurface site, Sweden - OS_PC_MetaG | ecosystem: Environmental > Aquatic > Deep subsurface > Groundwater... | reverse complement strand
CTTTTTAACACTGGCCGGATAGACCATCTTTTGCGAGATGTTCACGAACACAATGTTCGCCTTTTCCTTCACCATGGCGACATGACAGATTCATCCAGCCTTATCCGAGTCATCCGGCAGACGCAACCTGATGAAATATACAATCTGGCGGCTCAGAGCCATGTCGCTGTGTCATTTGAAGAACCTGAATATACTGCCAATTCTGATGCGTTGGGAGCTCTTCGGGTACTTGAGGCAATACGGATACTTGGGCTGGAGCAAAAGACACGCTATTATCAAGCTTCCACTTCTGAACTTTTTGGTCTTGTACAAGAGATTCCTCAGAAGGAAACAACCACATTTTATCCCCGCTCGCCATATGCAGTTGCAAAGCTTTACGCCTATTGGATCACGGTTAACTATCGGGAAGCGTATGGTATATACGCCTGCAACGGTATCTTGTATAACCACGAGTCTCCGGTACGCGGCGAGCTCTTCGTGAGCCGCAAGATCACTCGGGCAATGGCTCGTATTAAGCTCGGTGTACAGGAGTGCCTCTATCTCGGTAATCTGAATGCAAAACGTGACTGGGGCCACGCGAGAGATTACGTCGAGGCGCAATGGCTAATGCTACAGCAGGCAGAACCCCAAGACCTTGTGATTGCTACCGGAGAACAGCACAGCGTGCGCGAATTCGTCGAATTGGCGGCAGCCGAACTCGGCATTCAAGTCACGTGGAAAGGGGATGGGATGGACGAGGAAGGTTATACCTGGGAAGGCCGCCATATTGTCGCTGTGGATCCTCGCTACTTCCGGCCAACAGAGGTGGAAACGCTCCTTGGCGATGCGAGCAAGGCAAAGGCCAAGTTAGGATGGGTTCCCAAGACTAGTTTCCGTGAACTTGTTGCCGAAATGGTGCGAGAGGACTTGAGGGACGCCGAACGGCACGAACTGGTCAAGAATCATAGCTCGGAATTTGTCAAGCACTATGAGACAGTTCCCTTGTGAAATTAAGCTCTAAAGAACACCTTTTTTTGGCAGGTTGTTTTAGAATCTTTTTCGGCGGATTAATCCGAACGGCCTGAGGCGGCAATGCTGCCTGAGGTTCCCTGCGCTCTTCATCACCTAAAATATCTTGAGACGACAAAAACTTTCATAAAGAAATTAAAAGGAAATGCGATGACTATGGAAGTTTTGCAAGATAAATTGCAAATAAGTAAAGCACGTCAAGAGCTGGTAAACAAGGGAGTATCTCTTGTCGAATTTCCCTTGTGGTCTTTGATGAGAAGATTTGGGCTTATGCGCGGGATAGGGATTGGGGACACGGTGAAGAGCTGGGATGTGCTTTCCACGGTGAATTTCCTTGAGAGCCATGTGAAAAAAGATGAACCGATACTCGATATTGGGTGCTTTGCTTCCGAGGTGATAGTGGCGTTGCACAAATTGGGCTATTCAAATTTAACAGGTGTAGACTTGAATGCAGACCTGCGGAAAATGCCACATCAAGATTCCATCCGGTATGAAATCAGTGATTTCATGCACACGAAGTTTGAAAACGCCTCGTTCCAGGCAATTACATCAATATCGGTAATTGAACATGGTTTTGACGGGCAATCGTTGCTGAAAGAGATGTCACGCCTTTTGAAGCCAAATGGCTACTTCATCGCGTCGTTCGATTACTGGCCGGAAAAAATTGATACAACAGGCATAAGTTATTTCGGAATGGATTGGAAGATTGTTTCCAAGGATGAAATTGTTGATTTCATCACTGAAGCAGCAGGTTATGGCTTGTTTCCAGTCGGCGAGATGATGTATGGCAGCAAAAATAAGCCGATTTACTGTGGGGGAAAGCAATATACCTTTGCGTGGTTGGTGCTTAGGGAGTCTGCCTGAGTATGCGAGTGTTACTAATCACAAGCTCTTATCCGCCAATGAGATGTGGTGTTGGCGACTACAGCCACAATTTGGTGGAAGCACTCGCCGTTGACCCGGAAATCCATGTTGGTGTTCTTACAAGTGTCTCTGCTGGGGAGATGGGTAAGACCGGGCGGGTTGAAGTGTATCCTGTCATAAAGAGGTGGCGTCTTGATGAAGCACGGAAGGTTGTAAAAACCATCCGGCACTGGTCGCCGGATATTGTACATGTTCAATATCCGACACAGGGCGATGTCAAAGGTTTATTGCCCTGGTTGTTGCCGATGATTTCCTTTTTTATGGGAAAGAAGGTTGTGCAGACTTGGCACGAGGGATATGGCAGGCGAGATGCACCGAAGCTTTTTCTTAAATCAATCGTGCCCAGCAGATTGGTATTTGTGCGCCTTCAGTATAAGGGGAATTTACATCCCCTGTTGCGTTGGGCTTTATGGAAAAAAAAGTCGGTATTTATACCCAATGCGTCGTCTGTTTGTCGCATTGATATGAGCGAGCGGGAAAAAGAGGTATTAAAGAGGCAATACCTGAAAAAACAGAAACGGTTGGTTGTTTTCTTTGGCTTCATGCTTCCGCACAAGGGTGTTGAGTTGTTATTTGAAATTGCTGATCCAGCTACAGACCAGATTGTGATAGCTGGAGAAATTGATGAGGAAGGGGATTATCCACATGAAATTATGAGGCGTGCCTCGGTTGAATCATGGTTGGAAAAGGTGACCATCACCGGTTTTCTTCCTGCTGCCGACGTGGCGGCGTTATTGGCGGTGGCGGATGCTGTGATCCTGCCCTTCCGGACTGGCGGCGGTGAATGGAATACCTCAATTCATGGAGCGGTATTAAATGGGGCGTTTGTAATAACGACATCGCTAACCCAAAGCGGGTATGACAAAAAACGTAATGTGTACTTCACAAAAGTGGATGGCATTCAAGAGATGAGGTCGGCTCTCGCTACCTATGCAGGAATGCGGCGGGGATATGATGCTGATATTGATAGAGATGAATGGCGGCAAATTGCAGACGAGCACCGTTCGTTATATGAGGATCTGTTGTCTGAATGACTTGTTTTGGTCGCGAAAGAGCAATGGAAAATAAATTTAAACTGAAGGTCAGTCATTTTTTGGCTCGTCTTTTGAATGGTTGATATTCGATGAAAACGGGGTTGGTCACCGGAATTGCCGGCCAGGATGGTTCATATCTGGCAGAACTTCTGGTTGCCAAGGGATATCGTGTCGTTGGTGCCGTGAGGGATGTGCAGAGAACTTCTGATTTTCTTTCTTCCTCACTTATGAGCAGGGTCGAGTTGATTGAGTGGGATATGCTGAACCAGGTAGAGATGGTGGATGTTTTGTTGCGCTATCAACCTGCCGAAGTATATAACTATGCAGCCTATTCATCCGGGGTGGGGATGTTCGATGACCCTGTTGGCATCGGTGAGGTGAATGGGCTCGCGGTTGCACGCATCCTGGAGGCCATTCGTGAGGCCGATACGAATATCCGCTTTTGTCAGGCATCGAGCAGCGAGATGTTTGGCGACGCAGTTGAAAGTCCCCAGTCGGAAGAAACGTCATTTCAGCCGCGCAGTCCCTATGGTGCCGCAAAACTTTATGCGCACTCGATGTTCCGGATTTACCGCCAGCGCTACGGGCTGTTTGCGTGCTCGGCGATCCTGTTCAATCACGAGAGCCCGCGCCGTGGCTTGGGTTTCGTTACGAGAAAGATCGCCCACGAAGCAGCAAAGATCAAGCTGGGGCTGGCGAATGAGCTTCGCCTCGGCAATCTCGATGCGCGCCGGGACTGGGGATTTGCGGGAGATTATGTGCGCGCCATGTGGCTGATGTTGCAGCAGCCGCATGCTGGGGATTATGTAGTGGCTACCGGGGAAACGCACTCGGTGCGAGAAATGTGCGAAATCGCCTTTGGGCATTTGGGGTTGGATTATCGCGACTATGTGCGGGAGGATGCTGCCGCGTATCGTCCCGCTGAATCAGTGCAGTTGGTGGGGAACTCCGAGAGGGCGAGAAAACAATTGGGCTGGGTGCCTGAGGTAGGGTTTCGCGAGATGGTGAGCATGATGGTGGATGCCGATCTGCGTAAGCTGCATTGAGCAGAATAAAGTTAAAGGACAGGGACAAGGTAATGTATAAAAAAATCGAAAAGTGCAGGACTTGTGGCAATACGCGTCTGGAGCGAGTGCTCGATTTGGGAGAGCAAATGCTGACCGGTGTGTTCCCGCGTGAAAAAGGGGCGAAAGTCACGACCGGGCCGCTTCGTCTAGTGAAATGCATAGGGGGCGATGAGGTCTGTGGACTGTTGCAGCTTGAGCATTCCTACGATTTGGGGGAAATGTACGGCGAGAACTATGGCTATCGCTCCAGCCTCAATGCCAGCATGGTGGCGCATCTTCACAGCAAGGTGAAAAAAATCCTTGGGCAGGTCGAGTTGCGCGAAGGCGATCTCGTTATCGATATTGGCAGTAATGACAGCACGACGTTGCAGGCGTATCCATCCTCCGGCCAGATCCTGGTGGGTATCGATCCGACCGGCGTCAAATTTCACAACTATTACCCGCCGCACATTCAATTGATCCCGGATTTCTTTTCTTCCGCCCTATTGAAAGAGCATTTCCCTGAACAGAAGGCAAAGGTAATCACTTCGTTCTCTATGTTCTACGATTTGGAGGACCCAATGGATTTTATGCGGCAGGTGTATGATGTGCTCACAGACGATGGGATTTGGGTATTTGAACAAAGCTATATGCCAACAATGCTCGAGACAAATTCCTGCGATACTGTCTGCCATGAGCATCTTGAGTTCTATGCGCTACGCCAGATCAAATGGATGACGGATAGGGTAGGCCTTAGAATTATTGATGTTGAGTTCAACGACGTTAATGGGGGCAGCTTCTCAGTAATGGTGTCGAAGGCAAATGAAGATTTAACCATCGCCCCTTCGGTGCAAAGAATTCTCGATCTGGAACAAGAGAAGGGGCTAGGCACGCTTGCACCCTATCGGGCATTTGCTAAACGAGCGGAAAAAACAAAAGATGATTTGTTGGAGTTTCTCAAGACTGCTCATTCTCAAGGCGAAACGGTGGCGGCAATCGGAGCTTCTACGAAAGGAAATGTATTGTTGCAATACTGCGGGGTGACAGACAAGGATGTGCAGTTTATTGGCGAGGTAAACGCCGAGAAATATGGATGCTACACCCCAGGGTCGTGGATACCAATCATTCCAGAGGATGAGTTGCTTGCCGGGAAACCGGATTATTTGATTGTTTTGCCGTGGCATTTCAGGAAGTTCTTCCAGGTGCAAGAGAAATACAAGCAATTCAATTTGGTTTTTCCGCTGCCTAATCTGGAAGTTGTGAACGTGGATACCGATCATTTAGTAAAACCCTGCCCGAAATCCGGATTACCTGGTCGTTTTGCCGTGGAATTTCAGGAAATTCTTTCTTGAAAACAAGAAATTCTCCAAATCCACGATGGTTTTTTCCCTGCCGCAACTGGTTGTGTAAAGTGGCCTGACGATGTTGGGTGGCGCGCAGTGTCACTGGCATTCTGTTTTGAAGCCAGTAGCTTTGAAATTTTAAGTCGTACAAACACGTCGATTAGAACGGGATGTTAAATGAATGATGTGCGTCTTTCCTTCTGCATACCCACCTATAATTTCGGTGAATTTATAGGTGAAACGCTTGAAAGCATCATAACGCAGGCTGGCGATGAGGTGGAAATCGTCGTTGGGGACGGTGCCTCGACGGACAATACCGAAGAAGTTGTCAGGGGTTATCAATCAAGTTTCCCCAAGCTTTTCTATTACAAGTTTGAAAAAAAGGGGGGGATAGACCTGGATTTAGCCAAGACAGTCGAACTTTCAAGAGGCGATTACTGCTGGTTAATGTCGAGCGATGATGTTTTAAAGCCCGGCGCGATTCAGCGCGTGTTAAACGAGATTAAACTTGGGCAGGATGTTTATTTATGCAATCGAACCGTGTGCGATCGGGACCTTAAGCCCAAGCGTTATAGTAAGTTATGGTTGTCAAACAGGATTACCGATCGCGTATTTTATTTTTCAAACAAATCCGATCTGCTCGATTATTTGAATGCCTCTCAATCAATTGGGGCCTTATTTAGCTATGTTAGTTCAATCTTCGTCCGTCGAAATAAATGGAATGAGATCGGTTATGACGAAAGATTCGCCGGAAGCAATTATGCCCATGTATTCAGGCTCATCTCCATTCTCCAACTGAGCGGGAACAGCTTGAAATATATTAAAGAACAGCTTATTCTATTTCGAGGAGACAATGACAGTTTTAGGGACAGAGGCTATGCTAAAAGAATTCTAATCGACCTTGATGGGTATCGGCATCTTGGCGAGTGTTTTTTCCATGACAAGGATGTCCGGGACGCTTATAAAGCCGTCATGAGACGTCACCATGAATGGTATTTCCTGCCGAGACTTAAGAGCGAGGTGGATGATGAACTCAAGTGGAATGAGCTGGAAGGGAAGTTGTCTTACTATGGTTATAGCTCTGCGGAAATGTTTCTGATCAACATGCTGGGAGGCTCAAGAATGTTTGTCGGAATGGCACGATCGCTTAAAAGGCTTTTGCGGATTTGACTCCGTGAGGTACGCTCCCTGCTCTAATGGGACGACATCGAAGTGCCAAAGTGGAAGCTCAACCAACCACCGAACGAATGGTCGAATAAGCGGTAGTAGTTCTAGGCTATTACAGAAACGGTGAGAGCGAAAGTCGCTACCGAGAAGTGGAGTGTCCTGCTGAGCCATATCGAAGAATATTGAGCGGTTGTTAACTGGAAACTGAGGGAGCTATTTGTGCAACGAAACGTAGATTTGCCTGTGAGCTGTCCGATGCTGATGACCAGACATGCCGCGATGACAAGACTATCTTCATCGATGGCCATCGGGCTCATACTGCTCTTAACAGTGGTGGTGCCCCCGTTTGGGATTCTAACTTACGGGACATCGTCCATGGCCGCCGGTGTTCTTCTCGTTTCTGGGCTGCATATATTCCTGTTCGTGGCGTTATGTGTCATTACCCGGCAATCTCAAAGACTGGGTGCCGGCGCCATTCTTATCCCAGCGGTGCTGGGCGTGGTAATGACTCATGGCGCAATTGGATTCATGATCAACGACGAGTTCGATTTCGCCCGTTTTTTACAGTCTTATCTGTTTCTGCTTTTTTTTCTTCTGGGTGCTTTTTTCTTTGCACTGCTGGCACAGAGGGTGCCCAACTTTCAGGCTGATTTTGCGGCGAAGTTCGTTTTCTATGCGCTTGTTCTATTAAGCTTGGTCGAGATCCTGCAACTTTCACCTTTTTCACCGGGTGGGATCGGCCCGCATGTATTTTTATTCTCTGAGACATCGCACTTCGCATTGAGTTTCTTGCCTTTCTTCCTTTATATGACGGTGACCGCTAGCCCAAGGATGAAGCTGCCGTTAGTTCTATTGGGCTATGCGATAGCACTCATTCTGCAGAATCTGACCTTCGTCGTCGGCATCGCCCTTGTCGCTGTCCTGGTGAACCCCTTGAAACGATTTCTGCTTCTCGTGCCCATTGCCGCGCTACCGTTCCTCTTCACCAACAGAAATTTAGACTATTACTCGTCGCGATTGGCTCTCTCTATCGATAGCGACAATTTGTCCACGTTGGTGTTTCTTTCTGGTTTGGAAAGGGCCTACCTGAATTTTAATGATACCCTCGGCCTCGGTGTCGGCTTCCAGCAATTCGGAATCATCGGAAGTCGTGGCGAGGCAATAGAGATTGTTGCAAAGCTGGCGGGCACAGATTCGAACTTGCTCGACGGGGGGATGGTGGCCTCCAAGTTTATAGGCGAGCTTGGATTTCTGGGTGTGACGATGCTTCTTGCCTATCTCGTTTATTTCGCGAAAAGCGCCAGATGGCTTCATGAAGTTTCAATGAGTGAGGTTGCGCCTCGGGATTGCAGAAGGATTTTCTTTCTTTCCTGCTTCGTCATGTATTGCATTGATTTGTTTATCAAGGGGACAGGCTATTTCTCGTCCTCCGGGTATCTTTTCATCACCTCGTTGATGTGGATTAGGCAGTCGGGGAACCCGAGGAGACGCGGCACTTGATGTAAAATCACGGGATCGGTCTTACATCAGAAGTTGCCCGCGCTGACAAGCTATCATGGCTTGGTGATAGGATGACAGGAAGAGCTTAGATATTTCATAAGTTTCTTTAAAATGCGGTAATGATCTAATGGATACATTAGCGATAACAGGGGCAACTGGTTTTTTGGGGCGACATCTGGTTGCTGAATGTATATCGCAGGGTCGCTTTAAATTAAGATTACTGCTGCGTGATCGAAAGAAATTTGAGCATCTATCAAGAGATACGGTAGCTATCTGTGAGGGCGACTTGCTGATACCCGAGAGTTTAAAGGGTTTTTTGCAGCCCAATAGCACACTCATGCATTTGGCCTACATTGGCAATGCCGGGACAGCAAATATTAAAGCAATTTCAAACCTTATAGAAGCTGTAAAGCAATCAAGTGTAAAAAGAGTGGTTCATTGCAGCACTGCTGTGGTAATCGGTTTCAATGCAAAAGGATTCGTTACTGAAAATACAATGCCCGCACCCAAAGGTGAATATCAACAGATAAAGTGTCGAATCGAAGAAATACTGCGTGCCGAATTACCGCCAAATGTTGAACTTGCGATCTTGCGGCCCACCGAGATCATAGGTCCGGGTGGGCAGGGACTCCAAGGGATGATTAAAAGGCTTCGCTATGAAAGATCGTATAAAAATTTTATATATCATAGCATTCTTAAATCCAGACGTTTCAACTATGTCAGTGTTTATAACGTTGTTGCAGCGTTGATCCTGTTGGCAACTACAACCATTAAACAAATGGGTGATATCTACAATATTTCCGATGACGACGATATTGACAATAATTATGCGGCAGTAGAAAAGATCATCTATTCAAACCTTAAGTATCAGCATGAATATTCTTTTGATATTGGATTACCTCGACCGTTTCTCTCACTTTTATTCAAACTAATGCCAAGCCATTCTCCACCAAATCGTATTTATTCAAATTCAAAAATATGTTCATTGGGTTATAGAAAAGTGGTTACATTGCATTCAGCAATATCCGAAGTAGTGGCATTGGAGGCAAATGGTGCGCATTCTTAATGTAATAATGTGTTTGGATCCGATTGCCGGGGGAGGAGCCGTCGAACGTATCTATCAGTTGAGCAAGTATCTGGCGATGGCAGGGCAGGAGTGTACCATTTTAACCACACGACAGGGATGGGATGAAACCCATGTCCGTGGATTGGGTAATGTCCAGGTAGTTCATTTTCCCTATATTTCAGAGAGATATAAGATTCCAATCGGTCTATCGGGATGGCTGAATAGTCACTTGGCTGATTTTGACATTGTCCATCTCGCGTTGAACTGGACGATGATTAATGCTATCACATATCGGTATCTGCGACGGATGGGCCGGCCGTACGTGATGTCAGCCATGGGCTGGCTGGCTATTAGTGGGCGCTCCCGGTTTTTCAAGCATGTCTATAGAAGAATTTATACAAGTAAGATGGTTCGCAATGCAAAACGCTGTATTGCTATTACTCAGCGTGAAGAGAGTGATTACCTGAGTTTTGGCGTCCATGCCGATCGGATTGTGCGGATTCCCAACGGCATTGATCCTGTTTTTTTCAGCGCAAATAATGACGAGGCATTCCGCGCTCACTATGGGCTTGACGCTCGCCCGATCATTCTTTTTGTCGGACGAATTGATCCGGTCAAGGGGCCGGATCTGCTCGTTAGGGCATTCAAGAGAGTAGCAGGATCGTTTCCTAACCATCAGGTAGTGATTTTTGGGAATGATTTGAATTTTCTTTCTGAGCTCAAGACCATGGTTCGAAATCTTGATCTGGAAAATAGGATCCGTTTGTTCGGACACATTCGCGGTGTGGAGTTAAGCTGGGCCTACCACGCTGCTGACCTCTTTGTGATTCCGTCACGTTATGATACAATGACTATTGTTGCCTTGGGGGCAGCAGCGTCAGGGACACCGATACTGTTGACAGATCGGTGTGATTTTGTGGAACTTCAGGAAGCCGGCGGCGGACTTGTTGTGGGATGCAGCGTGGAAGGTTTGGAGAACGGCCTGCGTCAACTGCTGGGGGATCCTGTTCGTTTAAGATTGATGGGCCAGAAGGCTAAGGAGTTTGTTGTGTCTCAATATCAATGGGTAAACGTTTGTCAACAGTTTATTGATGTTTTTCAATCCGCGCGATCGCTTGCGTAGCAGAATGTTCTTATGAACAACTTTTCTCGCATGGCTGTAATTCTGATGTAAGTGCATGATCGATACGACTATTTCATTGGTTTCGGTAAACCAACGGCTGGATTTGGAACGATTACTTCCGTCGTTGCGGGAGGCTGCCAGCCAGATGCCGTCAGAAAT
>Ga0180009_10008262_pt1 | contig 10370 bp, 8 predicted proteins | sample OS_PC_MetaG_FD_123537 | JGI IMG/M metagenome (GOLD analysis project Ga0180009, IMG submission 123537) | Groundwater microbial communities from the Aspo Hard Rock Laboratory (HRL) deep subsurface site, Sweden - OS_PC_MetaG | ecosystem: Environmental > Aquatic > Deep subsurface > Groundwater... | reverse complement strand
TCTTTTCATTCTGTCATTTCGACCGGAACGCAACGCAGTGAAGTGAAGCGGAGAAATCTTTTCATTCTGTCATTTCGACCGGAACGCAACGCAGTGAAGTGAAGCGGAGAAATCTTTTCAGACAGATCTCTACATTACCCTCGCTTCTTGATCTATGGCGGAGTTCAGTAGAGATAACAAAAATAAAAAACCCTCACGATTTAGAATCGAAAGGGTCCAAGTATCAAGGGTCCAAGCGTCTACAGAACTACCAGGACGCGGAACGAGATGCGGCCGCTACGGAGAGCACGCCAACCGTAGCTCACGTCCGCCAGACCACCGCGCGCAGAGCGACCCACGAGGAGCCGGCGCTCGGAGCCGCAGACGTTTTGACACCATTCCCAGGAACGTGTGGAACCGAGGTCAGGGAGATCCAGACCGCGGTGTTCCCGCAGCCAGTTGAAAAGGTTAGCGACAAAATTCCATTGCTCAACCGTTGGTAGACCAGTTCCCTTTTTGGGGAAGCCTGTGGTTTTGGCGATCTTGACAAGGAGTTCGCTAGTGAGGCAGTCGTGACTCGTCCTAAAACGAGAATTACGCCCCAGCGCTGTCAGGAGACGATCATCTGGATAGCCTTCCAGATCATCCCGATCTGACTTCCTGATGGTTTCAACCGCCACCCAGGCTCCTTTGAGAGGCATGCGCTCGATTGACGAGGCTGTGATATAGCTTCCCCAATCAGGCTTTACGAAACTTGCCGGATATTCGGCCTCGGTGATCTCTGAGATATAGACAAGCATGAAGCCGAACTTAGTGAGCGACTTCTTCTGCTTGGGCGTTAGCCTACGCAGAGGTGGAACCTCCACCTTAATGCCCAGTTCGCCATACACGCCCTGCCAGAATTCTTGGGCGTTTTCCGGAGTTGGTAACGAAACTGCAGCCGACTCACTGCTGAGATCCTGCCACAGTTTCGGTCGCTTGAGAAAAGCATCCAGATCCTGATCCGTGATCTGTCCGCTCCTGGACTTCACTAACAGATCTTCGATCTGCCCTGTGCTGATTTGCGTCATTTCCACTTTCTCCTCGCTCCACCATCTTCAGCATTCCAATTGTCAAAACAATCAGTCAGCGTTCTCTATGGTTTTGCAATGAGCTATTTGCTCATGATCCGCACGAGCACGGTTATCCCGTTATGAGATACACGTTTTATAACAAAACTTATGCATTTTGTCAACCCCACTTTCCCAGTGCCTGACCCCGCACCTGGCACCGGGTCTGACCCCGGGTCTGGCACCGGGTCTGACCCCGGGTCTGGCACCGTACCTGACCCCGGGTCTGGCATAAACACGACCTTCCAGAATTACCACTCACCTTCCACGACCCCTACTTTACCCAATAGCCCTGGCTCATATAACTAGATGAGAACAGGACTTTTTTTAAAAAAACCGCACCTACCTATTTATGAACACTTTTCTCCATAGAACTCAGTGTTTCTCGTACCCACTTTTCTACGGAAAGATCCGAATCAATCTTTCTGCGGCTCTGAAAAGCAGACCAGGAATCAATGAACCAAGGTAGTCGACTCATTCCCCAGGACATCTTTTCACTTATTGAGCTCCCTGAAACATACTGCTCGATTGTGTGGATGAAGTATTCTTCAATCAACCATTCCCACTTCGGATAATATCTTCTAAATTTCTTTGTGGACCATTTTTCCATCAATGGCATTGTCTTCTTAATACTACGTTTCACATCAGCTGACTGAAAAACTGGAAGCAGAAGCGAATGACAAACCTCGTGAATCATGAGCCACGTCTGATCCTTTTTCGTGTCCGGTGTGAACACTGCATAAGCTGTTTTCCCGATCAACGGTCCATAACCCTCGCCCGGAACACCAAATAAATTCGGTGTAAGCGTAACTGACGTGCATGTAGGCTTATATTTTCCGAACGTCTCAAGTAGTCGCGAGAGCTGTTTTGGAAATCTTTTTGCTTCTTTGCAAGCCGTGCGTTTAGCCGCTTTTAAAATGACCGTCTTGTTTTCCGAAAAATATCTTTTCAGATCTTTATCAAAAGCAGCGTACCAGCTCTGAGATTTCTGAAGCGGATGTTTCCGTCCGCGATAGGTGAACGATGGTAGATCACTACGTGACATTGCTTCAAGCATAAACAATGCAAAATGACCTTTCTCTTTATACAAATCAAAAACATCGCTCTTGTTCCATGCATGCGAGAGCGTCAATAAATTGATGGACGTTTTGACAGATGTGCGCATATTATTGACGCCAACATTCTAACACATGGCAAAAAAATAAAGAGAGGTGCAAGCTTGGAAGCTAACACCTCTCATAGAGAAGGGTATGTCACGTTTGAACAGCGTGATTCTGAAAGAGACTCTACCAGGCCGACAATGCGTCGAACGGTAATGAATTTCTATTGAAATCAAGCTCGAATACGAGAATATCTGCATGGTCCTCGTGAGCGGATTCATGAGCCTTGCGAACCGTAGACGAAAAGGTAGCTCATTCTGCTCGATCATCTGCAAGAGCGACCCATTACGCGCATAACGCTCACCCGCCTCAAAGGCAATGAGGAGCTGTATCGCGGCTTCATGATGACGTACATATCGTCGCTTCAGCTCTCGGAAGATACGCTCAAAGCCGCCATTCTTGAGGCTAGTCACAACCTCGTCGAACGCTTCGTCATCGGCATTCATAGCCCCCGTTGATGCGAGATGCGACTTAAGTTTGACAAAATCCATCTGTTCGAGCACTGACGCGTGCAGGAACGGATGTGTTTCCATGTCATCGATCGAACGTGTGAATGCATCTACCGCGAGTTGTAGATGCTGTAAGGTCGAGCGAAGCTCTTTGCGAGAAACTCGCCAAATCTTGAAGGTCTGGATCTTGTCAGACTTGTTAAGCTCACCGATGAGTGCATCTTCGAGCATAGCATTGGATTCCATGAACTTCGCATATGCCAGCGAAACGGCTCGCGATAACCGAGTTGAACACTCGAGATTCTTCCCACACGGCTGATGATTGACTCCACCCATATTTTTCTAATGTGTCAATCGTCTTAAATGAATGCTCAGAGCTCAACAAGAAACATTTGTTTCCACGAAACTGTTTTTATAAAACAAAAACTGCGCAAAATTAGCGCGGTTTTTGTTTGGTGCCGAGGGTGAGAATTGAACTCACGACGCAAGGATTTTCAGTCCTTCGCTCTACCACTGAGCTACCTCGGCATATATGCGAGTTTCGATCCTACACCGTTAAATTAAACTTGTCTATCTCTTTTTTCTTCTCAATAACCCGTAACCATTTTTCTCCTCTTCTGTACCCATTAACTTAGCATCAATAGGACCGAACACGACAAGTAAAATTAGGATTAGAAGTGCTGTGATAAAGGCAGCTAAGTAAAATCCGAAACCAACTGCGATCCCAACACCTGCAACTGCCCATATAGTAGCTGCGGTAGTCAGCCCCCGCACGGAGCCTGATGCCTGGATGATGGCACCGGCGCCAAGAAAACCTATACCCTGAACAACGACAGACGCAATACGCGTAGGATCAGTTACATTCGGCCAATAGTTTGTAATCAACAAACCGGATATTGTCATTAATGCCGCGCTAAGACCTATGAGCGCGTTTGTTCGTACACCAGCGGGTTTGTGCTTAACCTCTCGTTCTATTCCAATGAGCCCAGAAAGCACCATTGCCACGACTAAACGAATTATTATTTCTTGTGTTGTCAGATCCATAGAAATATTTCAACAAAATGATATCGTGATATCATATATGCTGCAACCTATATTTTGCCTCATGGTTTATGAATAAGAGAGGTCAGAAGAAAAAAAAGACAGAAACATCCAATAAGGCTCGACCAAAAAAAGTTTTCAGTCGCCTAAAGTTTGCGCCTTTTATTTTTTTAGCTCCTGCATTATTTACATATTTCCTTTTGCTCAGCTCGACTGATACCGGCCAAAATTGGCTCACAGATTGGGATTACAGACAATCTTTTGTGATCACAAATTCTACAGCCAGTGAACTGACTAACTACCAAGTTTCAACCACCATTGATACTCAAACAATTATTTCCGCCAGTAGGATGCAGAGTGATTGTGATGATATTAGATTTACGGATTCAGACGGTTCCACGCTGCTGGATTTTTGGATCGAGTCTGGCTGCAATTCCGCCTCAACTATCATCTGGGTCAAAGTTTCTTCTATCGCAGCTTCATCTTCAACAAATATTTATTTTTATTACGGAAACAGCGATGCTTCGAGTGGAGAAGCAGCATACACAGATGCCATGGGGCCGTATACTGAAAATTTGGTAACCGGGAGCCCGGGTTGGGCGCGACGAGCAGAGCAGGGTTCTTTGGTTTATGATAATAAAATGTGGATTTTTGGTGGTGGAGATGAATTGGATAATTTTTATAATGATGTTTGGTATTCCACAGATGGCATAACCTGGACTGAAGCCACGTCCTCAGCGGGCTGGACAACAAGATATGGTATGGGTGTTGTGGAATTTGATAACAAGATGTGGTTATACGGCGGATATAAGTATTCAGGAGATTATAGAAACGATGTTTGGTATTCCACAGATGGCATAACCTGGACTGAAGCCACGTCCTCAGCGGCTTGGCTTCCAAGATTGCGACACGGTGCTTTGGTTTATGATAATAAAATGTGGGTGCTCGGCGGCTTTAGGTCAGGTCCGATTTATAAGAATGATGTTTGGTATTCCACAGATGGCATAACCTGGACTGAAGCCACGTCCTCAGCGGCTTGGGCCGGAAGAGAGGCTGCAGAGGCTCTTGTATATGATAATAAGATGTGGGTGATTGGTGGAAATCAATCAGCTACATTTTTTAATGATGTTTGGTACTCAACGGATGGCATCACTTGGACTGAGGCCACGTCTTCAGCTGCTTGGGTACCCACACATCGTGGCAAAACCTCAGCTGTATTCAATGACAGAATGTGGATCCTCGGATCTGAGGTTGAGGCTTGGTTTTCTACGGATGGCATCACTTGGACTGAGGCCACGTCTTCAGTAAGTTGGCCACAACTCTCACAGGGCGTAGCTGTTTATCAAGATAAAATTTGGATCATAGGAGGATATGATCTTGATACTTCAGCAGTCGTAGACGACGTTTATAATTTTGCATATAGAAATCTTACATCTCCAGAACCGAGTGCGACCAGCGGATCTACAGCTCTAGTCTCTCCAACAATTGAATCTTACGATGTTCAACCCAGAAGCATTGGTTTAGCTTGGGCTACATCAACATATCCTGCTGGGACTACTTTTTACGCAAATAATTCTACATTGGATACAAATTCAAGCTGGATTGATAGCAACGGTTACATATTCGAAGAGTTGATATGCGAAACAGATTATGAATTCCAGATTAAGGCACAGAACAGTGGGACTGAAAGCGCGTATAGCGCAACATCAACTATAAGCACAGCGACTTGTCCGGGTGCACCTGCAGCACCACCGTCACCACCAACCGGAGATTTTTGGGTCTGGATTAATAATGGTGATGAGACGACTACCAGTTCAACAGTCACGCTCACACTGGATGGCGGGACGGATGTCGAATACATGACAATTTCCAATGTCTCGGATTTCAGTGATCCAGAAGCGGAAAATTATCAAATTCCATATGTCACTTCTACAGAATGGGATTTGTGTATGGGTATTGATTCGTGCGAAGAAGGTACTTATTCGGTCTATGTAAAATTTTTAACGGCTTATGGATTGGCGTCTGAAATTATCTTTGATGGTATTTATTATGGTACGACAACACAGGCTGAAGTGAGTGTTCCGACTCCTGAAGAACCTACTACCGAACCTGAGCCTGAAATTGAAACGTCGGACGTCGGACTGCGGACGCCGGACGAACAAGTACCAGAACCCGAACCAGAGCTCGCGATTTCTTGTCCTTATTTTGTCACGCCTGCTGAATTAGGTGATAAAAATGAGGAAGTTTCTAAGATTCAGAAATTCTTAGCAGATCAAGGATTATTTTCGGGTGTCATTACAGGTATATATGACGGCCCTACTTTTGCGGCTGTAAAAGTATTTCAAGATAAATATACGGAAGATATTTTATATCCGTGGGGATTGAGTCAATCAACTGGCTGGTGGTATATCACCACTATAAACAAAGCAAACGAACTTCTTGGATGCAAAGATGCGATGCCTGAGAATTTATGTCCTTATTTCACAAAATATTTAAATTATGGTGACAAGGATCGCGAAGTATTTAAGGTGCAACAGTTCTTAATGGAACAAGAATTATTCTTTAACGAAATCAACGGCATCTTTGATTATTTTACGCTTAATGCAGTAAGGGAATTCCAGGTGAAATATTTTAATGAAATTTTAAAACCTTGGGGACTTACTAAAAGCACAGGTTCTTGGTATATCACTACAATTAAAAAAGCCAATGAGTTAATGGAATGCGAGAAATAAAGTTTAATTCATTCCAGTACCTGAGAGATAAAAAAAGACCGCTATCAAACGATCTTTTTTTGGTCGGGCCAGTGGGACTCGAACCCACGGCCTCCTCGTCCCAAACGAGGCGCGCTACCAACTGCGCCATAGCCCGATATTGAGTCAGAAAATACTACTATATTTTCATATATTTGTCGAGGTCCAGTCTTGCATCTTTCTTTGTTTTGATCTAATATTCGGTCTAGAAATAAATGCATGCGGGTATCGTATAGTGGCTATTATGCTAGCCTTCCAAGCTGGAGAGGCGGGTTCGATTCCCGCTACCCGCTCCAAACAGAATATTCCCTACCAGGGAATTTTTTGTATTAAAAAACCTCGGATACAACCGAGATTTTTTAATGGTGCGCGTGGATGGACTCGAACCATCGACCTTCACATTATCAGTGTGACGCTCTAACCAGCTGAGCTACACGCGCATAACTGGACGGATTGTAGCGCAATTTTACTTTGTTGACAAGGGTTCATCCGCTACAGAAACGGACCCAATACTTCATCTCTTTTCAACAACGCCACATTCTTTTTATACTGCCGCCAGAATGATGGATGATGAATCCTATACACCATGCGAAACCAAGACAAGTAATAACGTGGTGGCTTCTGATGATGTGCAAGCTCGTGACAGGCAACGCGTAAAATCGCGCCCAATTTACGTGGCCTCATTGTACGCGGTGTATACAGATCAACAGTGATGCTTTTTTCCCCAAGCTTTGTATAACCTTGATTATAAGATCGTAACTTAGCAGTTCCTCGCGCTCGTCGACGAAGCGGCCGTAGTTCAAATCCATTCATCCCCAGCATGTGACAAGAGCGATGAAATAAATGCTCTACGTGAGCTTCGTGACGAGGATCGATTATGTCGGACATATTAGTATCTGTCATCCTCGCGGATGCGGGGAACCAGCTTAATAGGTGCTGGATCCCGCAACTGTTAGATGCATGTGCTGGATGACAAAATGTTAGACTAAGAACGCAACTAACAGCAATGCAACAATGTTCAAAATCTTAATCATTGGATTTATGGCTGGGCCAGCTGTATCTTTGTACGGATCACCAACAGTATCCCCTGTTACAGCAGCCTCGTGAGCAAAAGATTTCTTGCCTCCGAAATTTCCTTCTTCAATATATTTCTTTGCATTGTCCCAAGCTCCGCCACCGGTAGTCATTGAGATTGCCACGAACAAACCCGTAACAATCGCTCCGACCAACAAACCGCCAAGAGCAACAGGTCCTAACCAAAATCCGACTATTATTGGAACTACAATCGGAAGCAACGCCGGCACGATCATCTGTTTTATTGCCGCCTTAGTAACAATATCTACAGTCGCTCCATAATCCGGCTTGGACGTTCCTTCCATAATTCCTTTGTTGGTTTTGAACTGACGACGGACTTCCTCAACCACAGCGCCGGCTGTCTTGCCAACAGCTTCCATTGCAAAAGCGCCAAACAAATACGGAAGTAACCCACCGATAAACAAACCAACAATTACCAATGGATCTTCCAGGTTAAAAACCAAAGTCTTTCCAAGATCAGCAAACTCCTGCGTATAAGCCGCAAATAGAACAAGGGCGGCAAGTCCTGCTGAAGCAATTGCGTATCCTTTTGTAACAGCCTTTGTTGTGTTGCCAACAGCATCAAGCGGATCTGTAATTTTGCGCACACTCTCTGGGAGATTTGCCATTTCCGCGATTCCACCGGCGTTATCCGTTATAGGACCATAGGCATCAATAGCCACAATAATTCCGGTTAAAGACAACATGCTCATTGCTGCGATCGCCACCCCGTACAAACCGGCAAAATGAAAAGCTGACAAAACAGCAGCCGCAATTATAATAACCGGCAAAGCCGTAGACTTCATGCTCACTGCCAATCCTGCAATTACGTTAGTACCGTGTCCGGTTTCAGAAGCCTTGGCAATTGATCGAACCGGTTTATATTTTGTTGAAGTGTAATAATCAGTCAACATAACCATAAGTGCTGTAACAATAAGACCGATCAAAGCTGAATATGTGATGTTAGTCGCGCTCACAGCTCCTCCTGCAGGAAAAAATTTCTGCGCCGCATACCAAAATGCCACAGCAGCCAAAAGTCCTGCTACTATCAACCCCTGATAAAGCGCACCCATAATGTTCTTGTTCGAGCCGAGTTTGATAAACCACGAACCGATAATTGAAGCGAAAATTGAGATACCACCCAACACAAGTGGGAACAAAATGACTTTTTCATTACCGGGAAAAATCAAACCTCCGAGGATCATGGCTGCCACAGCCGTAACAGCATATGTTTCAAAAAGATCAGCTGCCATTCCAGCACAGTCACCAACGTTATCTCCAACATTGTCTGCAATAACAGCCGGGTTACGAGGATCGTCTTCTGGAATTCCAGCTTCCAATTTACCGACCAGGTCAGCTCCAACGTCCGCGGCTTTGGTAAAAATACCACCTCCTAAACGAGCGAACACTGAGATCAACGAACCTCCAAAACCAAGACCGATGAGCGCTTTTAAGTCTCCGGTCAATGCATAGAATCCAGCCACGCCAAGCAATCCCAGTCCAACAACAAATAGACCCGTCACCGTTCCTCCTTTAACTGCAACCTGAAAAGCTTCTTTCATTCCCTTTTTTGCAGCTTCAGCAGTACGAACATTCGCGCGCACAGAAACATTCATTCCAATGTAACCGGCCAAAGCAGATAAAATAGCGCCAACCGCAAAACCTAAAGCCATATTCTTTCCTAAAGTAAGAAAAAGAATTATGAAGATAACAGCTCCAATTATGCCTATTGTTTTATACTGTCTGTTTAAGTAAGCCTTGGCTCCAACTTGAATAGCCTTGGCAATCTCCACCATTTTTCCTTCGCCGGCCGGCTTTTTTAAAATCCAGCGAACTAGGAATGCACCCCATACCAACGCTACAACTGAGGCGATTAACGCAAACTGTAATGCTTGAGACATAAATAAAGATAAATAATTAATGAATACTGATGTCATTTCGACCGAAGTGATAACGGAGCGGAGAAATCTTTATATCTGTCATTTCGACCGTAGTGATAACGGAGCGGAGAAATCTTTTTGAAGGATCTCTCCGTTTCGCTATGCTTCAGTCGAGATGACAGATGTATTAGATCTCTCGGCTTCGCCCGAGATGACAATATATGTGAAAGGTTAGCGAAATGAGAGGCTTTGGTCAATCCTTAATGTTTTTTAGATTTTCTGCGTATTTTTCTAAACAATCACGAAGTGCAACTGATATAGGACGCATTTCAACTCCGATCTCCTTTAATCTATTGTTTTGCATAATGCAATTTGAACGCCCTTTAGTTGCAAGCCCCAACTTAACAAGATCATCGCTTGAGATCCATTCATTTGTGTGTGAAGGATCTACAAGCTCCTCATAAAGAGCAATTAAATCACGATGCTTCATTGTTCCTTCGTTCACAGCATGAAATACACCTGTTCCCTTCTTTTCAATTACGCCGATAACCGCATTAATAAGATCAGATACAACTGTAACTGAATTTTCAACATCAATGATTTTTGGATAACTCATAACCTTATTAATCAAATTACCCGGATCTGGTACTTCATCGATTGGCATGCGTAATCTTACAATTGCGATATTTGGAAGACGCGTCAATATTAGATCTGCCGCATATTTTGACCGAGTATACATAGCGGACGGGTTAGCGTGATCATCCTCTTTCCATCCTTTTGGATCAGGTGATAGTCCATAAAAAATACAACCTGTCCCAAGATGTGTTAAATGAATCCCACGATCTACACATGCTTCCGCAATAACAAGTGGACCGATCGTATTTGAGCGCATAGTTTCGATCTGATGTGTTTCACACCAATCAACATT
>Ga0180009_10008261_pt1 | contig 10371 bp, 8 predicted proteins | sample OS_PC_MetaG_FD_123537 | JGI IMG/M metagenome (GOLD analysis project Ga0180009, IMG submission 123537) | Groundwater microbial communities from the Aspo Hard Rock Laboratory (HRL) deep subsurface site, Sweden - OS_PC_MetaG | ecosystem: Environmental > Aquatic > Deep subsurface > Groundwater... | reverse complement strand
GGGGCTGCTCAAGCTCAAGCGCAGGCGTCGGGACCTGTCCCAGGCGGTGACGCTGGAAGAGATGGTGCGTCGAACAGTCCGACGTATGGAGGCCGAATTCCGCGGCCTCATCCCGGAGCGCCCCGCAGGGGCGCGAGGGTCCCGCAGCGCCCCGACAGGGGCGCGAGGACCGGCACACGAGTTCTCCGACCGGCGGTTCGCGACCCGGGTCCAGATCGTCGACCCCCTGCCGACCGTGCGCGGCGATGAGGCGGACCTGGAGCATGCCCTCGAGAACGTCGTCCGCAACGCATTTCAGGCCGTCGTGCGCAAGGCGGGCGGGGAGGTGGCGATCACCCTGAGGGGAGTGGATCGATCGGTCGAGATCACGGTACAGGACGACGGCGGCGGCATGCCACCCGAGACCCTGGAGCGAGCCTTCGAGCCCTTCTTCACCACGCGTGGTGTGGGGGCGGGCAAGGGGCTGGGTCTTTCGGTCGCCCTGGGCATCGTGGAGGAGCATGGCGGGATCATCGAGATCCAGCTGCACAGCGCCGGCACACGGGTGGTCATCTCGCTGCCGGGGGCGGAGTAGAACGGCTCAGCGGGGCTGCTGGGGGCGGCCCTGCTGCGACTGACGGCCGCCGCCACCACCGCCCTGGCCGCCCTGTGCAGTGCCGCCGCTGCCGCTGCCGCCCTGTGTGACGTTTGCGATCATCGTCTGCAGCTCGTCCGGGTCGGAGCTGCGGCCGATCGCCTCCTCCAGCGTGATCAGGCGGCGCAGGTAGAGGTTGCAGAGCGACTGGTTCATCGTCTGCATCTGGTGCTTGGCCTGGCCGATCTGCATCTGCGAGTAGATCTGGTGCACCTTGTCCTCGCGCACCAGGTTGCGGATCGCCTGGTTGGGGATCAGGATCTCGACCCCGAGCACGCGTCCCTGCCCGGTCGCCTTCGGCATCAGGGTCTGGGAGACGACCCCCTCGAGCACGAAGCTCACCTGGGCGCGGACCTGCGCCTGCTGGTAGGGCGGGAAGACGTCGATGATGCGGTTGATGGTCTGCACCGATGAGTTGGTGTGCAGCGTGGCGAAACAGAGGTGACCTGTCTCCGCCGTGATCAGGGCGGCCTCGATCGTCTCCAGGTCGCGCATCTCGCCGATCAGCACGACGTCGGGGTCCTGGCGCAGGATGTACTTCAGCGCCCGCTTGAAGCTCTTGGTGTCGGAGCCGACCTCTCGCTGGTTGACGACGCACCCCTTGTGGGGGTGGAGGTACTCGATGGGATCCTCGATCGTGATGAGGTGCTGCCTGCGCTCGGAGTTGATCTTGTCGACCATCGAGGCGAGCGTGGTCGACTTGCCGGAGCCAGTGGGTCCGGTGACGAGCACCAGCCCACGGGGTTTCTTGCACAGCTCTCCAACGACCGGCGGCAGGCCCAGCTCGGGGAAGGAGAGGATCTTGAACGGGATGACGCGGAAGGCGCCGGCCACGGCCCCACGCTGCATGAAGACGTTGGCGCGGAAACGAGCCAGGTTCTTCACGCCGAACGAGAGGTCCAGCTCCAGGTCTTCCTCGAAGTGCACCTTCTGCGCGTCGGTCAGGATGCTGTAGCACAGCTGCTTCGTGTCGACCGGAGTGAGCGGCGGCACCCGGAGTGGCACGAGGTTTCCGTCGATCCTGAGCTGCGGAGGAGACCCCGTGGTGATGTGGAGGTCCGACGCCCCCTTGTCGATCATTGCCTTGAGCAACTGGTGAAGGTTCGCCATCGTTCTCTCTATCTGTTCAGCCTGTTCAGCGTCCGTGCGGGGTCAAGGGTCATCTTCGTTTGTCTGCTGCGCGCTCGGCCTCCGTGCTCCGGAGCACCTCGCGCGCATTCTAGCAGCGTTCGGGAAAGCTTACGCAAGATCTCCAATTGATGCGAAATCCTCTCCTGTTGAGCTATCCAGCACGCTCCTAGTCAGCTGCCGTGACTCGTACGATCTCCTCGGGTGTCGACACCCCTTCGGTGATCTTGATGATGCCGGCCTGACGCAGGGTCTGCATGCCAAGCCGGATCGCCTCTGCCTTGATCTCGGCGGTCGACGCCCCCTGGAGCACCATCTCCTTCAGCTCCTCGGTGAGAGGCATCACCTCGTACAGGGCGACACGTCCCCTGTACCCTGTGCTGTTGCAGGCGCGGCATCCGCGGCCCGCGCGCAGAGAGACCGATGCGGCCTCCTCGGGCGCCATGCCGAGATCGATCAGCATCTGCGGGCTGGTCGGCACCTCCTCCGTGCAGTCGGGACAGATCTTTCGCGCCAGCCGCTGCGCCAGGATCAGATTGACCGAGGCGGTGACCAGGAACGGCTCGACGCCCATGTTCAGCAGGCGGTTGACGGTGGAGGGCGCATCGTTGGTGTGCAGGGTCGAGAGCACGAGGTGGCCCGTGAGTGCGGCCTTGACCGCGATCTCGGCGGTCTCGAAGTCGCGGATCTCGCCGACCATGATGATGTCGGGGTCCTGCCTCAGGAAGGCGCGCAGCGCGGTGGCGAAGTTGAGCCCGATGTCGTCGTGCATCTGCACCTGGTTGATGCCGTGCAGGTTGTACTCGATCGGGTCCTCGGCGGTCGAGATGTTCGAGGTAGCCTTGTTCAGCTCCGACAGGGCCGAGTAGAGCGTGGTGGTCTTGCCCGAACCGGTGGGGCCCGTGACCAGCACCATGCCGTAGGGCTGGTAGATCTGGTGCTGGAAGTCCTCGAGCGGCTTCTCGTCGAAACCGAGCTTGGTCATGTCCAGCTGCAGCGCCGACTTGTCCAGCAGACGGAGGACCACCTTCTCGCCGAACATCGTGGGCAACACCGAGACGCGGTAGTCCATCTCGCGGCCCTTGCCCAGCTTGAGCTTGATGCGGCCGTCCTGCGGCAGACGACGCTCGGCGATGTCGAGAGAGCTCATGATCTTGAGGCGGCTGCACAGCGCGTTCTTCAACCTCAGCGGCGGGTTCATCTCCTCGTACAGCACACCGTCGATGCGGTAGCGGACCCGCATCTTCTTCTCGTAGGGCTCGATGTGGATGTCGCTCGAACCCTTCTTGATCGCGTTGATCAGGATCATGTTGACCAGGCGTACGACCGGCGCCTCGCCGGAGGCCTTCTCCAGGTCGACGACGTTGACGTCCTCGGACTCCTCGCTGAAGTCGATCTCCTCCTCGTCGAAGCCCTCCATCACCTCCTCGTAGCTGACCCGCTCGTAGTAGCGCTGGAACGCCTCCTCGACGGCTGCCTCGGACGCCACGACTACCTCGATGTTGTAGCCAGTGATGAACTTCAGGTCGTCGATGGCGTAGATGTTCGAGGGGTCGCTCATCGCGACGATCAACGAGGCGCCGGCCCGGTTGATCGGGATGCAGCGGTGTTTCTGGGCCACCTCCTTGGGGACGATGTTGATCACGTCATCGTCGATCTCGAACTCGCTGAGGTTGATCGATGGGACGCCGTACTGCTTGCTGAGGAAGTTGGTGAGCTCCGATTCGGCGATGTAGCCCAGCTTGGTCAGGCTGTAGCCCAGCCGGCCCCCCGTCTGGGAGGCGTCGTGTTGGGCGTCTTCCAGATCCCTGGAGCTGATCAGGTTCTCTCGGATGAGTAGCTCACCAAGACGTGACATGTATTACGCCTCCTGCGGGCTTTCCCCACAGGACCCCGTGGTCCGGATGGTCTGGGGTAGCCGGTTAGTCCAACAATCGGTCAATGATACCATGAAGCTAGCAGCCCGCACCTGTTGCTGTCAACGCGCTGGGCCGCGTCGCCGAGGGCCCCTCAGTTGATCGAGATCGAGATGTCCAGGTCGAAGGTGTTGGTGTCGTCGCCGAAGCCGTAGACGCCGATGATGTACCGCCCCTTCTTGGCCACGGCGCTCACGCCAAGCTCCTCGTTGTCATCCTCGCTGCGCGACTGGTCGATCACGAAGCCGTCGGGGTCCACCAGCGCAGCGTCCAGGTCTCCGTTTTTGTGGAAGAACTTTACCTTGACCGCGATCTTGTCGCCCTGGTTCAGCTCGACGTAGAACTGATCCACGTCGCCCTCGTAGCAGATCTGCCAGTCCGGGATCAGGCCCGGTGTGACCTTGGTCGCGGTATCCCCGCTGTTGTTGGGCTCGCTGGCCTCGTCGATGCAGTTCTGGCCCGGCTTGACCGGGTGCCCGTCGAGGTAGACGAACCCCTCCTTGGAGGGGGCCAGCTCGGCGTCGGTCAGGATCTGGGTCTCGCGCGGCGCTGCGTCCAGCTTCTTGTCCTCCCGCACGCAGATGTCCTTGACGCAGGTGTAGCCGTCAGGGCAGGCCTTACCCGTCGGCGCGCAGCGAAACGGGGTGTCGCCGAGGTCGGGGCCGTAGCAGCCAGGGGCGGCGAGCAGCGCCGCGAGCACAATCCAGTGAGTCGAACGGGTCATCGAAGCTTATCTCCCGAATGAATCCTAGAAACTTATCTGGCCCATCAGCCCGCCGCCGCCCGCGCCGATCCACGGCGCGCCGAGGATGATCGGGCCCGGCTCCCCGCGCGGCCCTCCCTCCCGTTCGATCCGCGCCCGCTCCTCCTTGATGTACTTGCGGTCCATGTACCACAGGAAGCCGCCCGCCGCAGCCGCGGCGATGCCGAGGGGGATGAACACCTGACCCAGGGTGGCGAAGGTCTTCCCCTCGCTCTCCCAGTCGCGCGCCTTGTCGTCGAAGGTGAACTTTATCTCGTTTGGCTTGGTGCAGTTGTCACAGCTCTTCTTGGCCCATTTCTCGACGGCGGACTGCCGGTCCCCGGCCATCACGGCCCCGGTGATGCCGGCGCCCAGAAACGCGACCGCCGCCGCCCCGCTGACCCAGATCCAGGTGCGGTAGGGCGACTTGACGTCGATCTCCGGTCTCGGGCCCACGATGGGGGCTCGCCCCCCTTCGATGACCACGATGTGCGGGGCGGTCTTGGCCCCCGCCTCGGCACACACCCGCCCTCGCCCTTTGCCTTTTTGTGCCCGGACGTAGTACTGCAGGGAGGTGGAGGTCACGAACTGCGCCGGGATCCTGGCGACGTAGGTCTCGCCCTGCAGCTCCATCGGCAGCTCGCGGAACCTCCGCTCGCCTCCCCGGCGGATGTAGAGCACGACACGGTTCAGATCGAGGCGTGGAGGAAGCTCCACCATGATGGTGATCGGCTGGTTCACCTTGGCGCTGTCCACCGGGGTATGGATCATCTGCTGGCACTGGCGGATCACGGGCGCTTTTGGCTCCTCCCCGGGGCCACCACCGGTCTCCGGGGTGTCGGTGCCCGCCGCCGAGGTGACGGCGCCGGTCTTGACCTTCACCTCCTGCTCGAGCTTCTTCACCACGCCCTCGACCTGGGGGCGGTTCGGGTCGACCAGCCGCGCCTTCTGCAGGAACTCCTTGTAGTACTTGAGCGCCTCCGTCTTGTTCTCCAGCTTCTCGTAGGTCCGGGCGATGTTGAGCAGGATCGGAGGGGCGGGGCGAAGCTGGTAGGCCTTGAGCAGCTCCTCGATCGCCTCCTTGTACTTGGCCTCGCTGTAGAGCTTGCGGCCGGCCGCGAAGTGCTTGGCCGCCTGGTCGTCCTCCTCCTCCTCGGCGGAGGGGTCGGCGGTGGGCTCGTCCTGAGCCCGACTCGCCCCCGGGAACGCGAGCAGGATGATGCTACCAGTCACACACAGCAACAACAGGCGGAGGTGTTTGCGCATCGCTATCGATCTCGGCTGGGGGTTGGCTACTGCGAGAAGGGGTCGACCCAGTCTCCCTTCTTCTGTCCGGGCTTCTTGGGCTCGGCGGTGGCCTTCTTGGGCCGCGGCTTGCGGACCCGCGGCTTGCGGACTCGCGGCTTGCGGACTCGCGGCTTGCGAGCGATCTTCGGTCGCGGCTTCTCGACCTTGGCGGCGACCGCGGGCGAGGGAGCTGCGTCGGCCGTGGCCGTGGCAGCGGCGGCATCCGCAGGAGTGGTCCCGCCACCGATGTCGGCCTGGGCGGCCGCCACGGGAGCAGCATCGGTCAGCGGGGAGGCGACCGGGGCCGTCTGGCTGTCGAAGCTCGTGGCAGGTGTCGGCACCGAGACGACCGGTGAGGGGGGCTCGCCTGGAGGGGCGGGCTTGGGCGCGAAGAGCCTCATTCCACCGAAGACCAGTGCCCCGCCGATGGCGAAGGCGATGATCACCGGCACAGCCACGCTTCGAGGGGAAGGGGGCTCTGCCGTCGGTGTGGCAACAACCGGCTTGGGCGGCTCGGGCTCGGGCTCCGGAACCTTGGCCAGCTCCGCGAGCTGGCGGTCGTCCACCACCGGCGGGGGCAGCATGGCGCTCCAGGCCTTGGCCTCCTGGACGAACATGTCGAGGGCGCTGTCCAGGGACTCGCCATTGCCGCCCGGGGCGTGCTGCTGCTCGGTCGGGACGGTGGGTGAGATGTTGGCCACGAAGGCGCGCACGGAGCGCTCCAGGGGAAGCTCGACCAGGTCCCCGTCATCGTCGAAGTACCCCTCGGCCTCCTGCTGCGGCGCGGCAGCAGCCGGTGCCTCGACCTTGACCTGTGCAGGCGATGGTCCTGGTGACGACGGCTCGCGTTGGTCCTTTCGCAACGCAGCTCCGGCCTTCTCGGCGATGGCGGCGAGCTCGTCGTCCTGTGGGACCTTTCCCCCCTGCGCTTCCGACGGCTCCGCCGCCGGTGTGGACCGCGGTTTCTCTTCCACCGTGCTCAGCTCCTTTTGTCCGTCCGGCCCACTGGACTGCACCTGCTCGCTCGGCCCCTTCTCCCCGTCGGACTGGACTGCTTCGGCTACCTGTTTCTCCTCGACGTCATCCTCGTCGAAGACGGCCTCGATCTCCTCCAGCGAGACGCGCACCGTCTGATCGGGCCCCTCCTCTGCACCGACACCGGAAGCCTCCTCATCCTTGGAAAAGAGGGCGTTGTCGGCCTGGTTCAGCTCCGGGGGCTTCTTGGAGGCCCAGCCCTCCAGCGCTTCACGCAACGCGGCGACGCTCTCATGCCGGTCGGAAGGCTGCTGGGCCAGCGCCTTGAGGACGATTTCCCCCAGTGGCGCGGGGATGTTGTCAGGGATGGTGGGTGTCTGTTGCTGGTGCTGCTGGGCCAGCTCCTCGAAGGTAGATCCCCGAAACGGACGCCTGCCGCTGAGGGCCTCGCATAGTATGACACCCATGGCGTAGATGTCGGCTGCCGGCCCGCCCTTACCCTGGAATTGCTCCGGCGCAAGATAGGCTGCCTCGGCGGCGCCTGGCCCCGGCCCCGATGGGATCCTGGCCGTGTCGACCAGGTGGTGTGTGGCGAAGTCGGTGACTCTCGTGGAGAAGCGGGACGGCTCACCGCCCTTGCGCACAAGGAAGATGTTGTGGGGCTTGATCGCGCCGTGGTACAGGCCCAGCTCGTGCAAGTCCTCGAGGGCAAGGCAGGCCTGGCCGGCAAACAGCAGGACCTGGGCCGGGGACAGCTTGCTCTGCTCCAGCAGCGCCTGCCACAGATCGATCCCATCCAGCAGGTCCATCACCAGGTAGAACCGGCCGGAGAGGGACCAGTCTGCCGCAGAGGGGACGACCATGTGGGGGTGGGATATTTCCGCCACCTTCTGATGCTCGTCCCAGTACGTCTGGACCTTGGTGAACAGGCTCAACCCCGGATGGAGCACCTTGATGGCGGCTGGGGCGCCGGTCGAGTCCAGGGCTTGATAGACCTCGCCCGTGGTTCCGGACCCGATGCTGCGCTCCAACTTGAAGCCGCCGATGGTGGTACCGATCAGCGATTCCACGCTGCCCTCCCGTGGTGTGAGGCGCCCCGGCTGGGCAAGCCTGTCCTGGCATGTAGCAGGAGTGCCCACCACCCCCCGTCAACGGACGTCTCGCACACCTTTCTCAGGTTTGTCAAGCAATTGCGGCTTGTACCGCCCCACTCAAATCATTATCATGCCGTCGGCGTGAGGTCCAGTTGATGAAGACCCGAGGTTCTGATCGACGTCCCCAGCAGCCTCGCCGTCGTCAGAACACGGTGAGGCTTCCAGGCGACGTGGCGCGTCGTGTGAGCGACGGACATCCCTGGGTTTTTTCCGAGGCGCTGCGCGGTCGGATCCTCGGGCCCGACAGCGTCGGGTCGGCCGTGGATCTGGTGGATCCAGAGGGCCGCTTCGTCGCGCGAGCGCTGGCAGACCCACAGCAGAGCCTGGTGCTGAGGGTCTTCTCCAGCGACCCGCAGGCGAGGTTCGACAGCGAGTATCTCAGACGCACAGTTCGCAGGTGCCAGCAGCGCCGCCAGAGCCTGCCGGGAGACTGCCACCGGCTCGTCAACGGGGATAGCGAAGGCATACCAGCCGTCACCGTTGACCGCTACGGCCCCTACCTGGTCCTGTGCTACTACTCCACGCTGGTCGAGACGTTCCACACAACCCTGATCGAGGCCCTGGTTCAGGTCGCCCGGCCGACAGGTATCTACCTTCAGCGCCGCCATGCTCCCCCGACACCGGGCCAGCCGCGGCCCGGGGCAGAGCTGGTCCACGGGCTGGCGGCGCCTCCCGGCCTGGCGGTGGTGGAGGGGCGCTGCCGCTACGTGGTGGACGTCAGCGCCCCGGCCAGCCCTGGCCTGTTCCTCGACATGCGCAACGGTCGGGCGGCGGTGGCCCGGCTCAGCGGCGGGCGGCGCGTGCTGAACTGCTTCTCCTACACCGGCACCTTCTCCGTGGTCGCGGCCCGCCACGGCGCGGCCGTTGTGGTGAGCGTGGACAGCTCGGCCAGGGCTCACGGGCGCGCGCGCCGCAACTTCGAGGAGAACAGAATCGAGCTCCAGGATCCATCCTACGAGTTCATCACCGGCGACGCCTTCGCCACCCTGGCGCGCCTGTTGGACCACAAGCGGCGGTTCGATCTCGTGATCCTGGATCCCCCGACCTACTCCTCGGCCAAGGGCAGGACGTTCGCCGCGCCCAAGGACTATGCCGATCTGGTGCGGGCCGCGCTGGAGGTGATCGAGCCAGGCGGCGTCCTGCTCGCCTGCTGCAACGCAGCCAAGCTGACAGCCTCGGACCTGGACCGGGCGGTCGGGCGGGGCGCCGCGCTGGCCTCCCGCAGGGTGGTCATCACCGAACGCCTCGGCCTCCCGCCCGACTTCCCCGTGCTGCCGGTCTTCATCGAGGGGGACTACCTGAAGCTACTGGTGGGCCAGGTCGACTGAGGCCGGCGGCCACGAGAGCACGGTGGGGCGTTGTCGGGGTCACACGATTCATGTCCCCCCGTGACTGGAGCCTACTCGGTCTTGATCAGGCCGAAGTCGTAGGTCTCGAGTATCCCGGCCAGGATCTTCGCATTCGTCCTGTCGGCCCATGCACCAAGTGGTTCGACATTGATCTTGGCAGCGATATGGTCGAACAGCGCCGCGCAGAACCTCTGGTCGTCGTGTCGGGAGATGAACATGATCCCGTCAGGCGTGTCGGGATGATCATGGAGTGCCAGCGCCCAGCGTTGCGCCAGTCTGTAGTCTCCGGTAGCCAGCCGAGCATCTGCACCGAGACGAACAAGCCCATCACCAAAGAGCCTGACCAGCCGAAGTGGTCGCGAATACGCAATACGTGCGAGACCTCGCTTGCTCAGAGTTTCCTCGTCGACAACACGAATGCCCGTCTCGTGCCCGAACGTCTCGATGAAGGCGCAGTGCTCGTCCTGGCCGACGTACATCACGCCGAATTCTTGCCCGGGCGCGTCGAAACGATGGTCCCCGGAGCGCCCGAAGAAGACGGGGTCTCGGCTCACCTCGTGGGCTCGAAACCACGGCTGGTCGGTGGTCACAAGGGGGAGATCGCAGGCACCCAGATCGGCCGGCGGCTCTGGGTGGGGGGCCAGACTCATACGGAACCGTGTTCGTTGGCCAACCTTGCCGCTCGCCGCACCGGTTCGATTTTGCCGGCTCGCAAGAGATCGAGGGGACGCTTCCCCTCCAGGGCGCTGTTCTCCGAGAGAAAGAAGCGTAGCTTCGCCCAATCCGATTGCTCGGCCAGGAGCTCCAGGATCTCCGTGAGCCCTATCAGAAGGCCATCTTCGACGAGCTGCCATCGGGGATAGAGATCACCTCGGCGGCCGACATTCACGGCGAGAAGCTGACATCTGCGGCGCCGCTTTACAACTGCCTGTCTGGTGATGTGCAGCAGGTTGCCGACATCATCGGCGCCGATCGTCCCTCCCTCGGCGCCCAGCAGCTCGTCCCGCAGTCTGAGACCACGCGCACGAGCAACAGCCAGTGGGTCTTGCTCGGCGGCCACTCCAACCCGCTCGCACTGCTCGAGCGCACGTAGAACCAGAGCCAGGTCGGTTGATTCTCCGAGCGCTCGAATGAGCCCCTCTCCCCTGAGCTCATCGGCCATGCGCAAGATTGCGGCCACGCCGCG
>Ga0180009_10008260_pt1 | contig 10371 bp, 17 predicted proteins | sample OS_PC_MetaG_FD_123537 | JGI IMG/M metagenome (GOLD analysis project Ga0180009, IMG submission 123537) | Groundwater microbial communities from the Aspo Hard Rock Laboratory (HRL) deep subsurface site, Sweden - OS_PC_MetaG | ecosystem: Environmental > Aquatic > Deep subsurface > Groundwater... | reverse complement strand
TTTTATATTTCTGAACATATTGATGACTATGAAAAAAGAGAGTGTTATAATCTAAAAAGATTAGGGGGTTGGGAGTGAGAATCCCGGACGGGGTAGTTTTTCTTAAGGTTAGGATTTGCACGTCTACACAGAAAGATTTATAAAGAATGTAGACGTACGGGGTTGTATGACATACACAGAAATTAAGGAAAGGAATGGGAGGAATTACTACTACCTAGCTAGATCCATGAGGGATGGAAAAAAAGTTTCTAAGAAGAGAGTATATCTCGGAGTCAATCTTAGCAAAAGTGAGTTAGAAGAAAAGAAGAAGGAAGTGGGGGGTTTGTTGGTGCCAAAAAGAAAAGAAAATGAAGCCCTGAAAAAAATTATTCCTACAATCAAGAAGATTCTGATTAGAAATCATATAAAAAAAGCAGGAATATTTGGGAGTTATGCTGCAGGAAACCCGAAAAAGAACAGTGACATTGATATCTTAATTCAGCCTCCAAGAGGGACTAGTTTAATTGGATTTGTTGGGATAAAGTTAGAACTTGAGAAGAACCTAAAGAAGAAAGTTGATCTTTTAAGTTATAATGGTATAAATCCTTTACTTAAGAAGCAGATATTGAGCAGAGAGGTAAAAATAATATGAAACGAGAGGAATGTATTTTTATAAAAGATATTCTAGAACAGATAATGTTAATTCAGAGGTTTACTAAAAATGTCCCAAAAGAAATGTTTGAAAGAGACCTGAACCTAAGAGACGCAACTATAAGGAGATTGGAAATCATTGGTGAAGCTGTTAAAAACATTTCTAAAGAAACTAAACATAAATACCCCAAGATAAAATGGAAAAATGTTTCTGGCACAAGAGATATACTCATTCATGCTTATTTTGGAGTGGATATGGACTTAATTTGGAAAGCAGTAAAAGTGGATATTCCCATCTTAAAAAAACAAATGCAGAAAATCCTTAAAGATTTAAATCAACAGGTTTAAATATTAATTAATTTGAATCCTGATTATGACAAAAAAGTGATATTGAAATAAAAAGATTTAAAAAAGGTGGGTTGTTCTTCTTTTTTATGAATTTTAAATTTACAAAAGTTAAGACAATAATAGGTTTAATTCTTTTTATCTTATTCTTCCTCTTGTTGGTTTGGTATTGCATCGGGTCAGTTACTTGTCGTGGAGGTTTTTCTCCAAGCCTATTTTTCATATGGACATCCCTCAGCTTGATTTTTCCCGTTATAATTTATGTTATTTGGAGCCTAATTCAAAAAAAATCCTAAGTTTCGGGGGATATTTTTTATTTGGAAAAGGTAAATTATTAAATCCAAACATACTTTCTTGGTAGAAAATGACCTTTTTTGTTCCTTGGTTTTTCTATTTCTCTGATTTTTCCTTGTTTTTTTAGGTCTACTAAAAAAGAGGTTGCTGTTTTTATGCTTCTTTGAGATTCTTCAGAGAGACTGCATTTTGTAACATACCCCCTTTTATTTTGAATTTTCTTGAATTTATCTAAAGCCCATAACAACCTCTTATTTCTTGGGGCAGAGGGGAATTTGTAATTTTTAATTGCTTTATCGAGGTTATTTCTTTTTTCTTCGATATCAGATCCAATCTCTTTTTGGAATTTTTCCAAGTTTTCTTTACCATACACCGAGATTCCAAAATCTACTTTTTCATTTCTATAACCTTCAAGGGCAATGTTAGATGAGATTTCAAATGAATCAAATAATTGCTTTATTCCTTTCAAAAAATTGTGACAGTATTTACCTGGATTTTTTCTACATCTTTCTTTAGATATCTTAATTGATAAGGTCTGTTTAATTTGTAATCTCCTGTCACTTAATCTGATACTCCCTTCATCATTAAAAAATTGACGAAGGAATATAGCCTTGATTTCTTTTTTTGATTTTAATATAAATGATGGTATTTTGTAATTTGTTTTTGATTTATATCCTGGTTTTAACCCCAACCTTATTGTTATTAATCCAACAATCTTTGGGAAATGTAATTGGAATGTTTTATCTCCTCTTTCGTATATTTTAAAATCTACGCCCCCAAAGATATCCTGGGCCGACTTTAGAACCAATCTAATTAATTTTTTGTTTTGATTGTTGTACCTTACATTGATTTGTTTATTGATCTCTCCATCACCCATAATCGCAGCAATAAATCTCGCGCCACTTTTTGTTCTAAAATCGAAAGGAAATTTAGGATTCTTGATTCCTATGTTGGTGTTTTTTACACTTGTAATGAGAAGGATTGGTTTTTTATTATCTTTTATTTTTATTAGGGGGACTTTATTTTTTCCTTTCATTAATAATGCATAAGAGTTAGTATTTTGTATATCTTCTAATTTTACTATCCCACTTACCTTATTATCCCCCATCTGCATATTGTGAAGTAAAGGATATATTTAAATATTTGTTAATTTGAAAGATTATTATGGTAAAAATAGTTTTGGAAGCGAGTATTGCGGTGGCAGAAGCTGTTCGCTTATGTTCTCCAAAGGTTATCCCGATGTACCCAATCACGCCACAGATGGTTTAAAAAAATTTACCAGTGGATACACACATCGTGGAGCACCTTGCGAAGCTGATTAATGACGGAAAAATGAAATGTGAAATGATTCATGTTGAGTCAGAACATTCTGCAATGTCTGCTTGTGTTGGTGCGTGTGCAACAGGGGTCAGAACATTTACTGCAACATCTTCACAAGGATTAGCTCTTATGAATGAGATTTTGTTTGTTGCTTCTGGAATGAGACTTCCAATTGTAATGGCTGTTGCTAACAGGGCATTGAGTGCTCCTATCAATATTTGGGCGGATCACTCTGACACAATGTCTGAAAGAGATTCTGGATGGATTCAGATTTATGTTGAGAGTGCGCAGGAAGCTTATGATTCCATTTTCCAGATGTATAGAATATGTGAGGATAAGAAGGTTCTTCTTCCTGGAATGGTCTGTCTTGATGGATTTACATTAAGTCATGTTCACGAACCTGTTGAGGAGCTCCAAAATGTTTCTGATTTTCTTCCTGATTATAACCCTTTGTTCAAACTTGACCCTAAAAAACCAATGACTTTTGGACCAATTGGATATCCTAGTATGTATATGGAAACAAAAAAGCAGCAAAATGAAGCAATGATGGGCAGTCTGGAGCTGATTAAAGAAACTAATTCCTTGTTTAAGAAGAAGTTTGGAAGAGGATATGGTGATGGAGTAATTGATACCTACAAAACAAAAGATGCTGATAATATTTTAATATGTCTCGGAACAGTTGCAGGAACTGCGAGAGAAGTGGTTGATGAATTAAGAGAAAGTGGGGGAAAAGTTGGCTTGTTGAGATTAAGATGCTTCAGACCTTTCCCAAAAGAAGAGATAATCAATGCTTGCAAAAATGCCAAGAAAATAAAGGTGATTGACAGGGCGGTTTCTTTTGGAATTGCGGGCCCTGTTTTTATTGAAGTTAGATATGCCCTGTTTAAACAGGAGATTAATGTCCAAGGATTCATTGCTGGATTAGGCGGCAGAGATATCACAAAAGACCATATCAAAAAGGCATTTAAAGAAGAGAAAGGAAGATGGTTGCTGTGATATTGGGTCTTCCTGAAAAAGAATGGTTTGCATCAGGACATAGTGCCTGTTCTGGATGTGGTATGGCAATTTCATTCAGGCATATTCTAAAAGCTGCTGGAGAAAATACCATAGTGGTAATGGGCACTGGTTGTGGGGAGGTTGTAAGCACAGCTTACCCCCTTACATCCTGGAAACACGCTGCGATTCATAATGCATTTGAAAATACTGCTTCAACAGCTTCCGGGATTGAAAGTGCTTTGAAGATGCTTGGGAAAAAAACAAAAATCCTAATAATTTCTGGAGATGGGGGGTGCTTTGATATTGGGTTTGGTGCATTGTCTGGTATGCTTGAGAGAGGTCACAACATATGTTATGTTTGTTATGACAATGGGGCCTATGCCAATACTGGAGTGCAGAGAAGTGGTGCCACCCCAAAATATGCCAACACCACAACAACCCCTGTTGGTGATTTGGTAAAAGGAAAGGTTCAGTGGGGAAAGCCATTGCCATTTATTGTGGCTGCTCATAAGATTCCTTATGTTGCAACTGCAAATCCTGCTTATCCTCTTGATTTGTATAATAAAGTCAAAAAAGGACTTGAAACAAAAGGACCTGCATATGTTCAGGTCTTTTCTGTTTGTGTTCCTGGATGGGGCACAGACACCTCAAAAACAATAGAAATAAGCAAACTCTCTTTTGAAACTTGTTTTTATCCTCTTTTTGAGATTGTGGATGGTAAACTTAATCTCAAGAAAGTCAATAACAAAAAGCCACTAGAAGATTTCTTCAAGTTACAAAGTAGATTCAAGCACCTATTAAAGCCTGAAAACAAGAACCTTTTTGAAGAAGTTAAGGAAAAAGTGAGTGTGGGGTGGAGAGAACTTTTGAGTAATAATGGACAGAAAATATGCTAAAACATCATAAGGTTTTTAAAACTTCTGTCTAAAAGTATATATTTGAACAAAAAGGTTTAAATATGTGTTGGTATTCCTAACTGTTGGAGATAAAAATGGTTAAGAAAAAAGATATCTTTGAAGTATTTTTCAGAAAGAAGCCTGCAATGATTTTGGTATCTCTTAGAAGAAACCAACAGAAAGGGCGGTATGGTTCTATTTTAGCAAAAGAAGTTGATTGCACTTATTCTCACGCTGTCAAGATTCTTCAAGAAATGGAGAAGGCAAAGCTGGTAATATTTGAAAAGCAGGGAAGAATCAAGGCAATAAAACTGACAGAAAACGGGAATAAAATCGCAGAGAACATCGAGAAGATTAAGAATTTGCTTTAGACTTCTTTTGTTTTATTAGGTTCGCTTTTCAGTGTTTTTATAAAGTTCAAACAGGCAGTCTAACTTATGGAACATATTGCAATAATGAAAAAATCTTTGGGGCTTACTCAAAAAATTCTGTCAAGACAAAAGAAAATTGAATCAAGATGGTATAAAGCGAGATGTGCTCCTTGGGGGAGAATTAAGTCTGGGGAAGTTGTTTATTTTAAGGATTCTGGAGAGCCAATTACTATCAAAGCAGAAGTTGATAAGGTAATTCAGTTTTCTGATTTAACTCCCGAGAAAATCAGAGAAATGTTAAATCAATATAACCAAGTTGGTGGTTTGGGGATGGATGATACCCGAAAAAATTTTGAGATATTCAAAGACAAGAATTACTGCATACTAATTTTTTTGAAAAATCCGCAGAAAATAAAACCTTTTTATATTGACAAGTCGGGATTTGGGGTAATGTCTGCTTGGATCTCTGTTGATGATGTGAATAAAATCAGGAGGGAGCCCTTAAGATGACTGCTAAGAAGTCTGATTTTTTCTATACTTTTATCCCTTCAATCTGCGTGAATTTTGTTTTTTTGAAAAGGAAATTCCTGTAAGTGTCATTTATCTTTACCCCTTTTTTCTGCAGGTTGTGTTTTAGGGCGTGATAGAGTTTCTTTCCTTCCTTGTCCAGGTCTGTGAGGATGATACAGAGCTTGTTTTTTTCTGATATTTCTTCGATTGTCTTAAACAAGGGCTTCCCTTCCAAAGTGATTATGTTTCTTATACCAAATGAAGCAAGGTTCTTCTTGTCTTTTTTGCCTTCTACAAGAATTATACAACTTTCCCTTTTTAAGCTATTAATCCAATCCTCCATTGTTTCCATAGTTGCGTGGGCCCGACGGGAGTTGAACCCGCGGCCACCCGGTTAAGAGCCGGGTGCTCTGACCAGACTGAGCTACGGGCCCGTTAGGATTTATTGTGAGTCACATATTTAAAAAACTTTGCAAGTGGGAAAAATTTAAATAGGAATTAAAAACCAACTTACCCATGGTGATGTGGTGGGTTTATGCATTAGGGGGTGCTCTTTTTTTAGCTGTGTATTCCTTGATTGAGAAGAAGATATTATTAAAAGAACACGCTGCCCAATTTTCTGCCATCTCTGCGTTAATAACCTTTGTCTTTACCCTTGTTTTTGTTCCATTGATAAAACTTAATTTTAGTTTTTCTTTGTGGTTACTGATGATTGCGGGGGGGGTATTGGGTGCTTCAGGTTTCTTGTTTTTTGCAAAGGCAGTCAGACATATGGAGATATCTGTTGCTAGTGCCCTTAGAGGGATGGTTCCTGTTTTTGTTCTCTTGTTTTCTGTGATGATTTTAGGAGAATCCATAAGCGGGATTAATGGGATTGGTATGGTGATGATTGTGATTGGGGTGTATGTTTTAGAAAGTAAAAAGCATCATTTATTCAATCCTTTCAGGGATATAAGCCATTCAAAACCCCTCCTTTATCTTTTTGTGGCTCTTTTGGCGTGGGGTTTATCTGCAAACATAAGCCGGTTGATTTTAAGAGGGGGAGATGTTAATATTTACACGCTTTTGTTTTTTAAGCAGTTGTTTGTGACTATTGTTTTGATTGCAATCAACGTGTTTGCTTACCAGGGCTTTAAAGATATTAAGATAGCGTGGGGTGATTCAAAAGATTGGCTGATTATCCTAGGTGCTGTTGGAATTGTAAATGGATTGCTTTATTATCAAGCAATGAGTATGGCTCACGCGCCCCTGGTTAGTTCAATAGAGAGATTGTCTGTGTTAGGGGTGATATTATTAGGCAGAGAATATTTCCACGAAAAAAATATTTTGAGAAAGTTAGTATCTGCTGTAATAATGATTTGTGGTGCTCTCTTGGTGGTGATTTAAGATGGTTGAAAGAATAAGTGTTGTGTTTGAGAAAGCCAAAATCTTAGGATACAACCGATATGAGAATAGTTATGACTTACAGGTTACTTTTAAGATTAATGAAGGTGTTAGTAGGGTATGCAGGAATTATGTTGTTGGACAAGCTGAATATGTTCTTGTGGATATTGTTAATTTTATTAAGGATGAAATAAAAAAGAAATATGAATCCAATTATGCAGATGATGATATTTTATCCGGGCACGTGATAATAAATCTTGATAATCTTGAGGAATTTGAAAAAAAATTAGTGGTGTTTATAAGAAGATTTTACGACAAGGTTCGAACATTTAGGGTTGATAAGAGTGCAGATGGATACATAAACAGGCTTTTTTCCCTAAAAGATTGCGAAGAAGTGTTCTAAGCCTTGCTTAAAAGTTTTAATCATGTGTTTTAACTGGGCTGTCTATTGGATAACCAATTATAGTAATCCCTATAATAGTATAACCAATAGGTTTAAATAGTGACGATTGTAAGTTTTAAGCTATGACTGATAATAAAAAATACCCAAAATACTTAAATCTTCGGGGGTTTTTGTGCTTTCAGATTCTCCATAAGCTAAGTAAAAAAGCGTTATGTGGGGATGTTCTTGCTATGGAAATAGGTGGAAAAAAGTTTGGAAAACTGACCCCTGGAACGATTTATCCCGCCCTAAAAGTGTTACGGGACAGGAGATTAGTTCAATTTAAAACAGAAGGCAGGAAGAAAATATACCACCTAACAAAACGCGGTTTAGGGGAGTATAAGATTTCCAAGAGGTTGTTTAAGAGGATATTTAAAGAATTATTTTAAAAATAATGAGGAGGTTTACCTCCCCTTTTTCTTTTTTGCTTTTTTCTTTGTTGTTTTCTTTGCTTTTTTCTTTCTTTTTCCGCCTCTAGCCATCTTTACCTTAAAGACTTCTAGATTGTTGCCTTTAACATAGTAAAGAAATCCTTCTTGTCTCTTTTCACCTTTTTTTACTTGGGTAGCCATTTATAATACACCTCCTTTTTTTACTTTTTTGATCCGAATAAAGGATATTCGTCGAGAAAAGGTGTCAGAACTCATATATAAACTTATTGGAACACTTAGAGATATTTTCTTAAATCTCCCTCCCCCTTTCTTGTTTTGGGATTTACCTTTCTCCACCCAAGAACTTCCAGATTCTCCTTCTCTCGACAATTTGGGCATTGTGTCGGAGCCCTCATGCCTGTAACATTTGACATCCATTCCCAATTGCAATTTTTGCAATACATAGAGTACCTCAATGCACCTTTTTCTTGAGGGACAAATATATTCTTCTTCTTGAATAAAATAAGTGCATAAGGGAGAACTAATGCGGTAATAAGAATTACTGCAAGGATCATCTTGTTTTTTATTGAAGATTGATTAAGAACAAGGTATGTTAATATCACCAAAAATATGCATGTAATGAAAAATGTCGTTTTTCTCATATAAATAAGATGTGTAAAAAAATATTTAAAACTGCCTATACCTCAAGGTCATCAATCGGACTTTTGATGTTCCTTATCTGCTCAAGGGATACTTTAGTGTATCTCTGCGTTGTTGCAAGGTCTGAGTGACCAAGAAGAACTTGTATTGTTCTGCTGTCTACCCCGGATTGGTGGAGGTGTGTCGCAAAACTTGCCCTTAGCATATGGCAAAAGACTCTTTTTTTAATACCTGCTTTTTCTGCTGCTTGTTTTATCACTTTTTGAGCTAATTTTGTGGTGATTGAACCATTTTTGCCTGGGAAAAGGTATTCTGTTCTCTCCCCTGCATCAGAGAGGTAGTCTTTTATCCTAGGGATCAGGGAATCTGCTAGTTTGGTTGTCCTGTCTTTTTTTCCCTTGCCCAGCTTTACCTTAATTACTCCTTGGCCTATATCAATATCTTGTTTTTTTAAGGAAACAACTTCAGAAACTCTCAATCCAGAAGAATACATCAGTTGGAAGAGAAGTTTGTGTTTTGGATTTTTGATAGTATTGAATAATATAGAGATTTCATCCTTGTTCAAAACTAAGGGTTCTTTAATTTCTTTCTTGACCCCTTTTATAGAATCTATTTCTGGTTTGTTTAGAATATGTTTATACAAAAATTTAATAGAAGATAGGAAGAGATTCAAACTAGCTGGTTTTTGGCCCTTATCCCTTAGATATGCAAGATATTCCTTCACATCATCAAGGATTATGTCTTGTAGTGACTTTTTTGTGAATTGGGTGAACAATCTTGTATGAAGTGTATAAGAATCTATTGTTTTTTGAGAAAAACCCCTTATTTTCAGTTCTATGCCTAGTTTTTTGATGATTTCATCTATTTTTCATCACCTTTTCTTGGTTTTTTGGTAGACTTAAGGTATATTATGACTACCTTTGTGTATTTATAGGTTTTGGTGGGTTGGGAAATCTATGATTATTCAGAGGAATATATTCCTTTGATTAGATTCCTGAATTTTTCTATTTCTTCTCTGTTTAATGGAAGGGGGTATCTAATATTGGGAAGTTCGGATGACGTAAGGGCCTTTTCTAATTTTTTCTTTCCAGGCTTGGATAATTTATATTTTGTTGTAAATCCACTATTGGTTGTTTGAGTGAAGCTTTCTAATTCCATGCCAAGTACTAACCTATCCAAACAGCTAAAACCATCAATAAAATCCTTTATGCCTTTGTTAAACAAGTCATGGTTTAATTGTCCAATACAAATCCCTTCTTTCTTGGCATCTGTAAAATAAATATGCCATAATATTTTTATTTGATCTGTTGAATTTTTCCATAGTGTTGTTTTTTTGAAGTTTTTGTAATCCATTTTATTAGAGAGAATGGTTAAACCTATAAAACTAATGTTTGAGCAATGATTAGAAGTTTTAGGTGTTAACACACCATACCTTCGTTCCCACTGCAATATCAGTGAACAAGTTCACTGGAACCTTCGTTCGCTTTGTGCTTACAGAGGAATCAGTGGACACTTTAGCCACCTGTGACTTCGTCTTGGTGCGTCGTGCTCACAAAGGTTTTGGCTGCTGAAAGGGTGTTATTAGTTGTCATCTAAAATCTTTTGTAGGTTTTTCGCTGGTCTAAATGATTTATAGGATAAGGTGATTTCTCCTTCAGATAAGTAAAAGTTGTTTGGTGTGGAGAAGATAAGAGGGTGGTAGCCTATTGTCGGGTTTTTGGTGTATGTATATGTGTTAATCTTTCCATTTTTTTTCTCAAAATATCCCAGGATATACTGTTCTGGTTTTGGGATTTGCCAGAGGGGTTTTTGATTTTTAATTTTGTCTGCATGGGCTATTACTTTTATTCCAGACAGAATAAGGAGTTTAGGTAATTTATTATTGTTATCCAAAGTTAGTTCTAATTTTATCATAGTCGTAAGAATAAGAAAAGATATTTAAAATTAATCATTGATTAGGGGTTTTAAGCAGATTTATTGGTTTACGAGGGGGATTGGGAGATTTTCGATGGGTTTTTATAGTTTTTGATTATTAATTTATTGAGAATGAATACTAAAACCCCCTGGGAGAATGTTTCTGGAGAACTTTCTAAAGAAGTGAGAGTGGTAGTTGAAGAGATTTATGATATAATGAAAAAACACAAGGTTCGTTC
>Ga0180009_10008259_pt1 | contig 10373 bp, 9 predicted proteins | sample OS_PC_MetaG_FD_123537 | JGI IMG/M metagenome (GOLD analysis project Ga0180009, IMG submission 123537) | Groundwater microbial communities from the Aspo Hard Rock Laboratory (HRL) deep subsurface site, Sweden - OS_PC_MetaG | ecosystem: Environmental > Aquatic > Deep subsurface > Groundwater... | reverse complement strand
TCACCCTGTCCGAAAAGGTGAGCCAACAGGGTCTTCGCCCCGTCCACATGATCGAACTGTGCAGAATGGCCGTCGGCGAACTGCAAGGGGAGGGTTGAGCAGATGGACAGGATTCTAACGGCGCTTCAGGAAATCGTGGGGGAGCGGTATGTATCCAACCAGCCGGAGGAACTCTGGTTCTACTCCCGGGACCCCGGCCTGACCCATCCCCAGCCGCCGGACTACGTGGTCGTCCCCAAAACACCGGAGCAGGTCCAGCGTATCGTTCAACTGGCCAATGAGAACAAGGTCGCCGTCGTGCCCATGGGCAATGGCATGGCCCTGACCGGCCTGGTGGTCCCCCGCCGCGGCGGGATCGTCATCGACATGAAACGGATGAACCGGATTCTGGAGGTCAATGAAAAGGCGCGCTACGTGGTGGTCGAGGGGGGCACATCCCAGGGGATGCTCAAGGCCCATCTGGAACGTCACTATCCTCATCTGAGGCACAGCATCCCCGACGCCCCGCCGGTGACGACCATTGCCGCCAACGTGGCCCTGCACGGACAGGGCCGGCTGACCCAGCAGTACGGCTTCAACTCGGACATGGTCACCGGTCTGGAAGTGGTGCTGCCCACGGGTGAAATCTGCCACATCGGCTCGTGCTGCATGTCGCCCTACTGGTTCTCCAAGGGCCCGACCATGCCCGATCTTTCCGGCCTCTTTCTCGGCTGGCTGGGCACGACCGGGATTTTCACCAAGGTCGGCCTCAAGCTTTACCCCAGGAAAAAGTTCCGGGACGTGGACGTTTTTGTCACCGACCGGGACGACCTGGTCCACGACATCGTTCTCAAGGTCACCCACACCGAGATGATCGAGGACCTGACCATCTGGTTTCAGCCCAAACCCCTGATGTTCAAAGGCAACAACCACATCACCATCTACACCACCGGTGATACGGAAGAAGAAATCGAGTTCAAGCGCCGCCTGCTCTGGAAGACGCTTCAGGAATACATCGACAGCAAGGACGGGGGCTTCATGTCCATCGTGCCGGCCATGAAACCGACCTTCATGGAGATGCCGCAGCGGGGCATCGCCGCCTTTGCCGACGTGCCCAAAGGGGGCGGGTTCGAGTACTCGGGGCCCATCACCCTGATCGAGCAGTTTCCCTTGTTCGCCCGGAAGATCAAGGAACTGGGGGCCAAGTACCAGGTGGTCTACGCCGGCACCGCCCGGGTCATCGACGTGGGACACGTCATGATGATGGGCATCTCATATGCCTTCAACCGGGCCGATCCGGACATGATGGAACGGGCCAGACGGGCGCTTCACGAGGCCGCCGAATACTCGATGGAACTGGGCGGGATTCCCTGGAAGCCCAACGTCGAGGAACAGAAGCTGGCCATGGAGAAAATCGAGCCCAACACCTTGAAGCTGATGAAAATGGTCAAGGACAACCTGGACCCGAACGGCATCATGAATCCGGGCAATTGGGAGGTGAGGTAATGCAGCACGCGGATATCGTCCATCGCTGTTTCCGTTGCGGCTACTGCAAGTTTCCCTTGGAATACCAGGATTTCAACTGCCCGCCCTATCGCCAGTACGGTTTCGACACCTACGCCGCCGGGGGACGGATGTGGCTGATGAACGCCTGGCTGAACAAGGAGATCAAGACCAGCGAGCGTCTGGCCCACATCCTGTACACCTGCGTGGCCTGCGGGAACTGCAAGGAGCAGTGTGTCTACAAGTTCAAGGACTTCCTCCTGGACATCTTTATCGAAGCCAAATCCGAAATGGTGCTCGAAGGCATGGTCCCGCCTCCGGTGCGTGATCTCTTCAAGGCGGTTTCCCTGAGCGGAAATCCCTACAAGGCCCCCCAGGAAGAACGGGGGCGCTGGGCCGAAGGCACGGGCATCCAGGAGTATGCCGGCCAGGAATACCTGTTCTACGTGGGCTGCGCCGGGTCCTTTGACGAAATCGGACAAAAAATGGCCCGTTCCGTGGGCGCCCTGCTGGTCGAGGCCGGCCTGTCCCTGGGGATCATGGGGCCCGATGAAACATGCGACGGCAACGACGTCAAGGCCATGGGCGAAACATGGCTCTTCAAGGAACTGGCCAAGAACAATATCAGCAAGTTCAACGAACGCCGCATCAAGCGCGTCATCACCCTGGACCCCCACGCGTTCAATGCCTTCCGGCATGACTATGCGCAACTGGGATCGCTGATCGAAACATGGCACTACAGCGAGATACTGGCCGGCCTGGTCAAGGAAAAGGCGCTGCCGGTTACCGGGTTGAAGGCCAAGGTCACCTATCACGATCCCTGCTACCTGGGCCGGTACAACCAGATATACAACGCCCCCCGGCAGGTCTTGCGCTCCATTCCCGGCCTCGAACTGGTGGAAATGGAAAGAAACGGCGTCAACTCGTTTTGCTGCGGCGGCGGAGGAGGGAACTTTTTCACCGACCTGCTGGGAGTGGGCGAGGACAGCGCGGCCCGGGTCCGGGTCCGGGAGGCCCGGGAAACCGGGGCCGACATCCTGGCCGTGGCCTGCCCGCTCTGCGCCAGGATGCTGACCGACGCCCTCAAGGCCGAGGAACTGGACTCGGATATGGAGGTGGTGGATATTGCCGAGATAGTAAGGCGGGCCCGTTAGCCGCGCCGCGCCGTTGCTTTTGACCGAGGGAAAACCGGGTTGAGGTTGCCCTGGAGGCCGGATGGTCCCAGCCTAAAACCGGATGGCTGCCATAATTGCCGCGGTTTCTAACCTTCCGCAAGGACGGCGGGCCGGGTCAGAGCCATTTCCTGTTGCGGAAGTAGCGCAGCATCCCCAGTCCGATCGCGAGCATGATCCCCAGCAGGGTCGGGTAGCCCCAGGGCCACCCCAGTTCAGGCATGTATTTGAAGTTCATGCCGTACAGACTGGTCAGAAAAGTCAGGGGAATGAAGATGGTGGCGATGATGGTCAGGACCTTCATGATCTCGTTCATCCGGTTGCTGATGCTGCTCATGTACAGGTCCATCAGGCCCGACAGGGTATCCCGCAGGTTCTCGGTGGAGTCGATGACCTGAATGACGTGGTCGTAAAGGTCCCGCAGGTAGGGCAGCGTCGTCCGATTGACCAGGTCGGTTTCGGCCCGGCCCAGGGCCCCGACCAGTTCACGGGTCGGCCAGACGGCCTTGCGCAGGGCCAGGGCCTCCTGTTTGAGATCGTACAAAAAGGGCAGGGTGTCGCCGTCCGGATCGGACAGCAGTTCGTCTTCGGCCTTTTCGATCTCCTCGCTCAGGGCCTCGAGTACGCCGAAATAGTGGTCCACCACCACGTCGAGCAGGGAGTAGGCCAGATAGTCGGACCCGACCTGCCGGATGCGCCCGCGTCCCTCCTGGACGCGCGTCAGGACGGTATGCAAGGGCGTCTTGTCGCTTTCCTGAAACGAAAGGACAAAGCGTTTTCCCAGGACCAGGCTGACCTGTTCGGCATGGAGCAGCGTTTCTTGGGCGTCGAAATAAAGCATCTTGGCCGCGATGAACAGATAATCGCCGAAGTCCTCGAGCTTGGGCCGCTGGTCCGTATTGAGCACGTCTTCAAGGACCAGGGGGTGAATGTCGAAGGCCTCTCCGACCCGGCGGACCACCTCGACGTCGTGGATGCCGCAGACCTGGACCCAGGTGATTTTCGAACTGTTCTTGCCCGCGATCATGGCCCGGACATCCGGGGCCACGCTCGTCAAAAACTCGGATTCGTCGTATTCGATCATGGTCACCGTGACCGGCCCTTCCCGTTCGGGTCCCACGTGAACCAGGGTGCCCGGCGGGAGAGCGGTCACGTCCGTCTGTTTCCTGGCTTTCTTGAATATCAATTTCAGACCTCCCGCTCTTTTTCCACACGGACCTCGAGGGGCGGGGCCGGACCGTCCTTGGGCAGGCCCATGTAGACCGTACGATGGGGGAAGGGTATCTCGATGCCTTGTTCGTCGAAGCGTTTCTTCATGCGGCGGTTGAATTCCCGGCCCACGGCCCACTGTCGCATGGGCTTGGTGGTCGCCCGGGCCCGGATGACCACGGCCGAGTCGTCGAACCGGTCCAGACCCAGGATTTCCAGCGGTGCGGTCATGTCCGGACCGAAGACCGGGTCGGCCTCCATTTCCGTTCCGATTTCCCTGAGGACCTCGATGACTTCGTCCACATCCTCGCGGTAGGCCACTCCCACGTCGAAGACGTACCGGGAAAAGCCCTTGGTCATGTTGGTCACGGTTTCCACGGCGCTGTTGGGGATGACGTGCACGTTGCCGGCCAGGTCTCGCAGCCTCAGGGCGCGCAGCCCGATCGACTCCACCAGGCCGCTCTTGTCGCCGACCGTGACCCAGTCGCCCACGTTCAGGATGTCCTGGAACAGGATGAACAGGCCGTTGATCACGTCCTTGACCAGGGACTGGGAACCCAGGCCCACGCCTAGGCCGACGATGCCGGCGCCGGCCAGGATCGGCTTGATGTCGATGCCCAGGCGGTCCAGGACCACGACCGCGCCCACGAAGCCGGTCAGGGCCTTGAGGGTCGTGTTGATCAGCGGCGCCAGGGTCTTGAGCTTCTGCCCGATCTCCTTGCCCTCCTCCTCGTGAAGCAGCCAGTCGGTGATGATCTGACTGCCGCCCATGACGGCCGATATCAGGACCAGGGTCACGAGAATGACCATGCCTCGGGCCAGGATCAGGGAGCCCGTGGAAGAAGCCAGAAGAACGCCCCAGGGCACGCCCCAGACGTAGGTCGCGATAATCAGGGCGGCCAGGAGGATGACCGTGCGCGTCAGCGCCTGCACGGCCCGCAGGTATCGATTCGCTTTCTCTTCCAGGCCGGGAAAACGAACACGAACCAGTTCGCCGACCGAAAACAGTTTTTTGAAGCCCAGGTCGTGGGTCGCCAGGACAACGACCAGGACCAGACCCACGATCACGGTCCCCAGCAGGCCGGAGAGCAGATAGTCGAAACCGGTCCTGAATTGGGCGAGTTGAAAGATAAAGGTGACCCAGATCAGAATCGAGGTCGGCCAGGCCCAGTAGCGCAGGGCCAGATGGAAGGCCAGACCCAGGCGCGATTTTTCCGCCTCCGGTTCGGCCGGGGGGGCGGTGTAACGCGCCCGCAACTCGCGGGCCCCCTGCATGATGAAAATCGTGACAATCAGGGGGAAGAGCAGGAACAGCCCGTTTTGAATCAGGACATAGGTCGGGCCGGTCAGGTCCAGCAGGGCGAAGCCCTGGCGGACCAGGAAATAAAAGGCCGTGTACCGGGCGAGACGGATCAGCCAGACGTACAGATAATTGGCGTTTTCATCCCTGAGCGGAATCAGCCGGACCGAGGCCCCCTCGGGTGAAAGCAGGGCCTGGGACAGGCCCGCGACCGCTTCGTACGAACACAGGATCACGAGCGCGATGATGACCAGGTTCCGGGCCAGGGGCAGGGCGGGCGTGAGGCCGTAAAGCATGAAAACAATCAGGAGCATGACCGCCCAGGGAACGGCCCGGCTCAGGAACCGAACGAGCGCGATACCCGCGACGCGCCAAAGCCCGGGCCTGACGAGAGGCGGTTCGGAAACGGTCCGACGGAGGAAGGAGAACGCGCCCAGGCCCGCCAGCATGCCGGCCAGGGTATACAGGGCGAGATAGCCCAGGGCGGTGCGGTTGGCGGGGTTGAGGAAAAAGACCGCCAAGTCCATTCCCTTTTCGGGCAGTCGGGCGAACTCCTGTCCCATGCGCCGGAACTGGTCCAGGGTCTGGTTGGCGAACCGGTCAAACGCGTCGAACAAACGCTCGAGGGTCCCCGTGGATTGGGCGGCTTTCTCGTCCGACCCGGCTTCCAGCTCCTGCAGTTGGATCAGCGTCTTGAGGTGTTTGACAAAGGTCCGGCGCGCGGTTTCGTCTTCCAGAAGCCGGACCAGGGTGCGCAGTTCCTCCGGCGAGGCCTGGACCACCGCGTCAGGCGACGGTTCGGTTTTCGGGGCGCACCAAGCCGGTCCGGCGGCCAGAATGGAAACCAGGAAAACCAGGCCAAGGATAGGGACGAACCGTTTCATATCTGTCTGCTCCATGGGGCCGGTTCCGGGACGCGGGCCCGGTCGGGTCGAGACCGGTTATAAGTGCCTTCAAAATCTTATCACATCGACGGCGATTGTCAAAAATCTCCCGGCCCATTCGACGCCTCCGTTCAACATTCCCTTTTGTTTGCAATTGACAGGCTACCGGAGGGGTGTGTACGATTACTATTGCGTGACAAGGAGATGTCGAAGGTCTTTCGGCCTGACGAGTTCAAACCAAGAGGGGGCAAAAGCGCCGAAATGCTCCGCAGCGACCGGGCGGAAGGGACGACCCGGGGTTGCGTAAGGGAGGAAGTCCTACGATTTCCTTATCAGGCGGCTCGGCCCAACCATACCCAACGGACAGGGACCCTCACGCGTCTTGACGACCCGGGGGCGGCCCCTGTCCGGTGATTTCAATATCGTGAAAAACGTCAGACGAGCCTCGGTCGTTCAACCCGATCCGACCGATGTCAAAGGGGAGGCGTCCACGTCTGGTGATCATTTTCGGACAGCCGGTTCGGCCCCGGCCAGCGAACGCAGGAAAAGGCAAGCGCCAGCCCGGTGCTGAATCATGAATTTAAATCCCAAGGAAAAACTGTCCGAAGAGGAAGTGGCCCAGGGCCTGCGGTACGTCCTGAAAGACGGAATCGCCAGCCAAGCCATGATGACCCTGACCGGCGGCGCCTTCCTGGTCAGCTTCGCCCTGGAACTCGGCGCTTCGAACGCCTTCATCGGTTATTTGGCGGCCCTCCCGCCTCTCTTGCAGTTCGTCCAACTATTCTGGCCCCCTGAATGAGCTGGACGGTTGCGTCAGCACTGAAGCGACGCACGAGCCCAGGGCCGATCTTCCGGCGATCATGAAACGGCCGGCTAAGATGAAAGGGCTTTCCGACGAGGTGCTGACGGAAAAGTACGAGTCCGCCCGAAGCGATGGACTTTTCGAGGGCGAAACAGGAGGTGCGCTCCAGGACCGTTTCAACGCCCTACTGGAAAAACGGTTCCGGGAGCGCTATTCCCATATCCCCGGACCGCTTTGGGAGCATGTCCGGCCCCCGGACTGGGCGGCCTTGCTGGTCGCTTCGGGAGGAAAAGGCGAACTCCGGGCCGCGTCCTCCCTTTCGCTCCGGGACCTGATTTCGGACCCGGACCAGCCCGCCGAGGGCGTGACCGGGCCCTCGGCCGCCCGGTACGAAACCCGGGGGCAGGCGGTCTATGTACCCCCGGACGACGCGACCGTACTGGGCCGTCCGCTCCGGTTTCCCGCCGTCCGGTACATACCCCCTCCTCCGGGACGGAGCGCCGCGGAAACGATCGAGGAACTGTTGGGGCGGGATCAAGGGAAGACGGTCCGTCTCGGGGAGCCCCTGGGGGGGGGCGGCATGCGCTGGGTCTACAAACACCCGCTGGACGCCGGACGGGTCATCAAGATTTACGATCCCGGTCTGATACAGAAGATCGTGGAAAAGGGCGAATTTAAAATCCCTGGCCCGGTCCTGACGGCCTATTTCATCCAGCGGGAACTCGGCGTCCAGGACTTTCTCCAAAACCTGCGCCTGGAGTTCACCCGCCGGCAATCACCCCCGCCTTATAAAATCTCGGCCATCGTCCCGGACCCGGCCCTGATCGAGCGGGGCGTCATGCTCCAGCCCTTTGTCAAAGGCATCTCCGTATGGAAAAAACTGCCCGGCAGGCTCACCTTGGAGCGTTTAAGAAATATGGATCGATTTTTCGAGCTGCATGAACTGGTGGACAAGGCCCTGTATCGGGCCGTGTTCAAGCGCTTCGACTTCCGGTTGAATACCCAGATCGTGGTGGACGGCCCCCGGGTCGAAGCCGGTCTGGACATGGGCGCTAATTGGAGCAACTTCTTCCTGGATGAGGCCGGCGTGCCCATTCTGATCGATTGGTGATCCGGTATGTTCAGCCCCGCCGTTGCCAGTCAAAGACCGTCCGGAGGTAAACCGCATTGAAACGCATTTTAAAAATTTCGGCCCGGGCCTGGGTTCTTGTCTGGGTTCTGTACTCGGTCCTGTTGCCGCAACATCCGGCCCGGGCCGAAGTATTCCCTTACAAAGGTCCGCAGCCCCGCTTTGTCTTTCTTTTTATCGGAGACGGCATGGGACTGGCCCAACGCGCGGCCGCGGAGTCATACCTGGCCGCAATCCAGGGCCGTGACCTGGAGCAGGTGCGACTCGAAATGAACCGTTTTCCGAACCAGGCACTGACGACCACCCGGGCGGTCGATCGATTTATTGGTGGCTCGGCCGCGGCCGCCACGGCCCTGGCCACCGGGTTCAACACCCGCATCGGGTACCTGGCCCTGGACCCGGATCACAAGCCCCGGGCGACCATCGCCGAAATGGCCCGGGACCAGGGCTTGAAAGTAGGTATCGTTTCGACCGTGTCCCTCGATCACGCGACCCCGGCCGCGTTCTACGCCCATGAGTCCAGTAGGGGCATGTATCACGAGATCGGCCACGACCTGGTCCAAAGCCGCTTCGACTTCCTTGCCGGCGGCGGATTTCTGGACCCCGCCGGCGTCCGGTCCTCGAATCCCCGGGGCGACGTCAGGGATGCCGCCCGACAGGCCGGGTACGCCATCGTCCGGGACAAGAAGTCCTTCACGGGCCTCCGGCCCGGCCGGGGCAGGGTCATTGCCATGAATCACCGGCTCACCGAACGGGGGGCCATACCTTATCTGATCGATCGAACTTCCGATGACCTCTCCCTGGCCGAGTTCACCCGTAAAGGCATCGAACTGCTCGAGAACCCCAAAGGCTTTTTCATGATGATCGAAGGGGGCAAGATCGACTGGGCCTGTCACGCCAATGACGCCCGCACGGCCATTGACGAGGTCCTGGACTTCGACCTGGCGGTCAAGGTGGCCGTCCGGTTCATGGAAAAACACCCCCATGATACCCTCATCGTGGTCACGGGCGACCACGAAACCGGCGGGATGTCCCTGGGGTCCGCCAGCACCCGAACCCAGACCCGGTTCGAAATCCTGCAAGGTCAGGCCGTCTCCTTCAAAGCCTTTGAAGAGGACGTCCGGGGATTCAGAAGGATGGGGACCTCTTTTGAAGACGCCATGCAGCTCGTTCGGCAACGGTTCGGCCTGGACGGGTTCGACCTGTCCGAGACGGACCGGGCGGAACTGCGGGAGGCTTTTCAGAAAAGCATGGACGGGGAAAAGCACCACTCCAACGGTCCCGACTACCTGCGCTATGGCGAGTGCGAACCGTTCTGCGCCATGGCTGTTCGGGTCCTCAACCACCAGGCGGGCATCGGCTGGACCTCGTACAACCATACCGGCATACCCGTGGTGACTTCGGCCCTGGGCACCGGCGCCGGGCTTTTCAACGGGTACTACCCAAACAAGGACGTCGCCTGGAAGATCATGTCCATCATGGGCCTGAAGAAAGCCTCCCGACCGGCCCGTTAGGATCGGTTCGCCCGGGGCCGGGCGGCGGTCGGGATCAGGCCCGATTTTGCCCGGCCAGAACCCGTCCCAGGCGGCGGGCCTCGTCCAACAGGCCCCCGTTTTCCCCGGCCGGCTCCAGGTGACTGTTGGCCTGGACGATCCGGCCGACTTCCTTGCAGCCCAGCCCCCCGGCGGTCATGCCGGCCAGCCAGCGCACGGTCCGGTCGAAGCGTTCCGGCTCGGGGTGTCCCTGGGAAGTGATCAGGACGAAAGGCTTGCCCGGGGGCAGGGCCGAATCGTACCCTCCGTCATCCCGGGTGATGTAAAAGGAATATATACGGTCCACCAGCATCTTCATCTGCCCGGTGACATGGTACATGTAAATCGGACTGCCGATGACCAGACCGTCAGCCGTCTTCATCTCCTCAAGAAAGGGACTCAGGTCGTCCTTCTGGGCGCAGAACCCCGGATTCTTCCGGCAGGTCAGGCAGCCCATGCAGCCCTTGAGGTTGATGTCGTGCAGGCGGACTTCGGCGGTTTCAGCACCCGATTCGCGAGCGCCCTCGAGCACGGCCCCGATCAGGGCCGTCGTGTTGCCGGTTTTTCGCGGACTGCCATTGAAGGCCAGAATCTTCATCGCTTGGACTCCTTCATGTTGTCTTTGGAACGAGGACTCACATTATAGACAAACCGCCGCCCCGTCAAGGCCGTCCGGGCCTGACGGGACGGGGTCATCAATCCAGTCCCGATCCCTGATTCAATGGCCGCAAGAGCAGCTCGAACAGGTGGCCCCGGAACCGTCCCGGTCCTCCGGCGAGCCGGACGGGCTTTCGGCATGCTCATCAGGCGCCCCCGGACCGAACCGGGCCTTCAGGCTGCGATAGACCGGCCGGATCGAAAGG
>Ga0180009_10008258_pt1 | contig 10375 bp, 13 predicted proteins | sample OS_PC_MetaG_FD_123537 | JGI IMG/M metagenome (GOLD analysis project Ga0180009, IMG submission 123537) | Groundwater microbial communities from the Aspo Hard Rock Laboratory (HRL) deep subsurface site, Sweden - OS_PC_MetaG | ecosystem: Environmental > Aquatic > Deep subsurface > Groundwater... | reverse complement strand
TGGATGAGGAGCTCCCCACTCAGACCGTTAAAATCTTCGCCAGGAGAAAGCTTGGGACGGCTGTACATGGACAGATCGGAACCGTCAACATGGGGTCTATCTACTTCTCGGGAAGTCATTATGACTTCGCCCCCGGTACTTATTCCCTGAGGATAATTCGTCGCTCAGTATACGTAGGTTCTGTAATGCCTACTAGGAATACAGAGCTTGAGTGGTCGCTGAGACACTCCCGAGAGGGTACTGTAGACGTTATCCCCTTCTTCCTTGGTACTCAGAAGGTCCATCAGACAAGGGCATGGCTCTCGGAAGCCCGTGGTGGTCCTCTGAACCCCATCTACGCCTTTGGTCCTGGAACTCTCTGGACCTATTTCAGGTCCAAGAGGGGTACAGCTAGGGTCTACTCTAGCCTGGAAGGGGTGGTTACATAAATAGGGGTTGAGCTATCCTCATTCTCTCTCCACTTGCCCTGGCCAATGTCACCTCTTCGGACATCGGTACTACCTCCTATCTAGTTGAAGCCCCCATTCACTGGGGGCTTCTCTGTATGTGGAAGAGAGTTCCTATGACTATTGACTGTTCGGTCCTACTGTGGTAATATAAGTATAACTAAACTAATGAATGCCGCAGAAACTGGAACCAAGACTGTAGTAATCAAGGGTGTGGAATGCCTCACCTGGAGAATCTTCCGATCTGGAGTCTCATTCAAGGGGTCCTCTGTGGGGTATTGTACCAACCAGGCTTTCCGAGGCTGGGTACGTAGCCAGTCCATAACTTCGGGTAGGCCTGTAGGGACTATATTGCCGGTGGGGGTAAGGTGAAACCTAGGATCTTGTTCAACGCCAAGGACCACCCGGACCTGAACTCAGGCTATGGTATCGCCAGCAGGTACCTGCTTCCACGGCTTGGAGACCACTATGGCCGAGAGAACATATTCATCTATGCTCCGGTTTACCAGAGAGACCATGTAGGTGAATGGGATGGGATGAAGGTGTTACCGGGGGTTGATTGGAGCTTCGGGGAAAATATGATCCTCCAGCATTACCAGAATTACGACTGTAATCTCCTACTCCAAGTAGGTGACGCTTGGCCTCTGGGTGTCCTTCCAGACTTGGCTTCTCAAGACAAGCTCCTCTGGGTTCAATGGATACCAGTGGACTGGCTTGGTATGCCCAAGAATATCTACTACCGAATAAAGCCTGCATATAAGTTAGTTCCCTTCACTAAGTATGGAGAAAACGCTCTCCGTAAAGCTGGGCTTCCCAGTGTGGAACCGGCTATATGGTTGGGGCTGGATACTGACTTGTGGAAACCCATGGGGAGGGAAGAGTTTCCAACTCTGATGAGGAGCCTGGGATACTCCTGGGACAGTTTCAACCTTCTTATAGTAGCGGCTAATCAGATAAGGAAACAGGTAAGGCCTATGCTGGAGGGTATTTCCATCTTTAGGAAATTACGTCCGGAGGTGGATGTAAGACTTTACTTACATTCCCATCTTGTAGGTGAAAGGGACTTGAGGGCGGACTTGGATGAGCTGGAGCTCAATGAGATTACAGCTTTTCCAGAACCATATATCCTCCAGCAAGGTGGCTTTGAAGAGGACCAGATGGTAAAGGTCTTTAATTGTGCAGATGTGGTACTCAATGTCTGTCTTGAGGGGTTTGGCCTCTCTCAGACTCAGGCTCAAGCCTGTGGTGTCCCAGTATTAACATTGAATGAGGGACCAGGTCCAGAGTTGGTCCAATTTGGTATAGAGATCCCCGTTCTGGCTGTTGACACTGCTCCCCAGCAGTTCGCTCAGCCACTCCCCAACCCGGCGGCCATAGGAGCGGCCCTGGAGGACTTATGGAACCGGCAGGTAGAGAATGGGGCTCCACTCAGGAGTGAGGCAGCAGTTCGGTTTATTCGGGAAAACTTCGGCTGGGACAAGATCGCTAGTCAGTGGTTCGGTGTCATTGACCGGTGTATGGAGGACCGGGTAAGATACTGCCTCCAAATCCCAAGTCCTTCTCCAGATCTGGATACTAGGGCCAGTAAGCTGGTAGAGGTAATATGAAGCTAGTGTGGGCCCAGGATTTCGATTTTCTCACTCACGGGGGGGGAGCTCAACTGACTGACCGAGCTCATTTCCTCGAAGGCGTGAGGAGAGGTCATGACTTATCTATCTGGAGTCCTAGTTCAGGAATGAATCTGATGGATATTAAGGACGAAGTAGTCTTGGCCAGTAACCCAGCTTTCCTCTCGGCAGATGTGTTTAAGAACATGCTTGACCGGGGCATTTCCTATGTCTGGTTCCTCCATGATTATCTCCCCTTATGCAAATACCGCCTCTTCTATCCTATGAGGGACTCCTGCAAGTCCTGTTACCTTAAAGACAGGTGGCTCCCCATACTTCTACAGGCTAAGCTCATTATTTGGTTGTCCCCTCTCCATAGAGAAAGCTGGTTATGGCTATGTCCAGAGTTGGAGGGGGTACCTTACCACCTGGCCCCCTCACCTGTTGAAGTGAGGAGGTTCTACAGCGTGGGAATTGAGAGGCGGGGGGTAGTGGCTGTCGAGTCCCTTCACCCCTTTAAGGGTAGAAGTCACATCCTGAAGTGGGCTGAGGAGCATTCAGACGTGGAAGTTTTCTTTATTGGGGGCAACCCAACTCCCCATGACTTTCTCCCACCTAACTGTAGGGACATAGGTGTCGTACCCTACGAGCAGATGAACGAAGCTTATAATCACCATGAAGCTCTCCTCCATCTCCCCCAGAGCCCTAGCCCTTTTGACAGAACAGTAGTCGAAGCGTACCTGGCAGGGTGCAGAATTATTGGGAATGAGCTGATAGGTGCTCTGAGCTGGCCCGCCTTTAGAGAAGGGAGAGAAGCAGTGGCAACGATGTGTAGAGAATCCCCCAAGAAATTCTGGGAGGCAGTAGAAGGTGTCTTAGGAGGAACGACATGACCAAGATAATAGCGTATGAGACCCCTGGGGTGGAGATTACTGAGTTCAGGAGGAGGCCTGGAGGGAAGAAGGAGAAGGTTATCAAGTATAAGGACTGGAAGGGGGACCCTAAAAAGCTTAGGAGGGAAGCTGAGAAAATAGGGGCGGGGATGAAATGAAGATTCAGATTGTTGGAGCTGGTGTAGTTGGTCAGGCAACTGGTAAGGGATTTGCCCGACTGGGGCATAAGGTCTACTTTTGGGATGTGAATAAAGAGGTTGAAGACGGACTCAGGAGGGGGGGGTACTCTTTCGGACGGATGGAATACCCTGATATGATATTCTTCTGCGTCCCAGAGGACATGTTGGAAGAAGCGGCACGGGAATGGTCTATGCGTGCAGCTGTGGCCCTACGTGTGATTCGGAGTACTGTACCCCCTGGGACTGCTCATGAACTCCAGTCGAGGTACCACGGTCAACATTTCTGCTCTAATCCTGAATTCCTGCGTGAAGCAGTTGCTGAGTATGAGTTCTTGAATCCCCCGGGGTTTATCATAGGTGAATGTTGCAAGGAACATGGAGATCTCCTAGAGAAACTCTATGCGCCCTTCCGGAGGCCTATCCACCGTACCAGTCCAGAAGTGGCTGAGCTTACTAAGCTGGCCGTAAACGGTTATCTCGCCTGCCAAGTCTCCTACTGGAATCAAATTAAACTCCTTGCTGATAAGCTGGGGATTAACTCTCACGAGGTAGGGATGCTAGCTACTTTTGGAGACGACCGAGTCTCCGTCTACGGAGCCCGGATGCATGGGAAGGCTTTTGGGGGAAAATGTTTACCTAAGGACCTCAGGCAACTGATAACCCTCTGCTATCGGAATACTGTACAGTATACTCTCCTCGAGGTCATTAGGGAGATTAACGATAATCTCGAAGGGGTAAAATGAAGAAGAAGATTCTAATCAGTATAGTCCTAGCCCTAAAGGAGAAGTATGAAGATTCTTATAACGGGAGCTTCAGGGTTCATTGGGTCTACTCTGGCGAAGAAGCTAGAAGTTCTGGGGCATGAGGTGGTCGGTCTGTACCGCTACGTGGCTGACGGCCGATATGACTACTATCAACTGGACAGGAAAGTAGTCTGTGACATTAGAGACTCTGAGGGGATCAACAAGGTGCTGTCCGAGGTAAAGCCAGAAGTCGTCTACCACTTGGCAGCCATAACTCCGGTAAGTTATAGCTTTATTCACCCGGTGGAAGTCACCGAAGTCAATTACCTCGGGACTCTTAACGTAGCTGGGGCCTCGGTAAAAGCTGGGAGTGTCAAGCAGTTTATCCACGCCAGTACCAGTGAGTTCTACGGGGACCAGGAGATATTCCCCATTAGTGAGGATGCTGTACCTAACCCCTTATCCCCCTATGCTGCGTCCAAGGTGGCGGCCGAGCTGTGTCTTTGGTTCCTATGGAGGACTGAGAAGTTACCGGTGACCGTTCTCCGTCCCTATAATACCTACAATCGGAGTAACGTTAAAAAGGAATACTTCGTAGTGGAAAGAGCTATCACTCAGGCCCTCAGAAATGGGCATATCCACCTCTATGACCCCCACCCAGTGAGGGATTTCCTCGATAGGGACTCTCACGTGAATGCCTATGTGAGGTGCTTAAGCAATAAGAGAGCCGTAGGGGAAGCCATTAACGTAGGTCTTGGATATGGGTATACCATTGAGGAGATGGCCCAGAGAGTGGCTGAGATAGTGGGGATCGAGCTGGGTAAGGAAATAAAGATCAGCTGGGATATGAAGCCTGACCGGCCTTATGACATACAGAGGCTGATATGTTCCAACAGTAAGGCTCTGAGGCTCCTTGACTGGAAACCGCTGTACACCTTCCAGGAGGGGTTGAGATTAGCGATTAAGGAGTGGCGGGAGGCGCTAGGTGTCTGAGATAAAGAAAGTGGGGCTGGCGGGCTATGGGTACTGGGGGAGGAAATTAGCTGGAGTTCTCCGTCGGTTGGGGGTACTCTGGGCGATAGCTGATTCCAATGAAAGCAGGATTCTTGAAGCTCAAGAGCAGATCGTTGAACTTGGGAATTATGCCACTGACATCAATGGTATGGTTGCTTTGGGCTGCGACTCTATTGTCATCGCTACTCCCCCTGAGACTCACTACTCCCTGGCTGCCGAGGCCTTGGCTAGAAATCTCCATGTCTTTGTGGAAAAGCCGCTGGCCACTGTTTTTGGTCAGGCAAAACAGCTCGAAAACTTAGCTAAGGAAAAGAATCTCAGTCTCAAGGTGGGCCATATTTATCTTCATAACCCTGGCCTTATGGCGATCCCTAGGCCAATAGGGAGAGCTGAGCTCTATGTGAAACTCCTCAATGAGGGTGGTCCTCCGAGTGAATCCACCAGGGAGCTCGTATGGGCAGCTCTACCTCACGCTGTGAGTATAGCCTTACATTTCTTCCCTGACCAACCTTACCATGTAGTTGTATTCGAGAGAGAAAGCACCAGGTTGAAGGTGAGGTTGGACTATTTCGATGGGTCCACTGCTTACTTGGATGTGGGAGACCATACTGGGGTGAGGATGAGAGGTGTGGAATTAAGAGTGGGGAATTTACAATATCAATTCTCAGCTGATAGGCCTCATAGGCATGTAGAGTTGTTCACTCAGGAGACGTGGACGGCTCAAAGTGATAAGGACCCCCTTACTCTGGAGATTGAAGACTTCCTCAAAGGGGAAGGCGTGGACACTATGGGCTCCAAGGTGGTGGAGCTTATAAAGAAGGTAAGAGCGGGGGGATCATGGTAGCTAATGTCTCCCTTAAGTCAATTAGTGCTCTGGACCTTGAGCTCCTTCTAGCCTGGGCCCAAATATCTGAGGTCTGGAAGTATCTCCCCACTTCTAGGAGGGAAGAACATCTGACCTGGGAGAAACATCTGGAGTGGTGGATTGAGAGGGATGCTCATAAACGTTGCGAGTGGATGATTATGTATCACGAGGGTACCACCTACAGGAGAGTCGGGGTCATCCATGCTGAATCTCTTGACCAGCCAATTCCTGAAGTGGGGTTATATGTCGGAGAAGTAGGCCTCTGGGGGCGAGGTATAGGAAGGGAAGCACTTAAGCAGGCCATGTTCCAGTTAGATAAGAAGTACGAGGGGCTCCAGGCAGTAATCCATCCTAAGAATAGGAGGTCGATAAGGCTATTTACTGGGCTGGGTTTCAGTAAGGTAGGTAAAGCCAGGAAGGGGCAAGACCTTTATGGGTTCAATTATAGTACCACTTGTGGATCTGAAGAAACAGTATCTGAGTATCAAACACGAGATCGACTTAGCCGTAGCCCGAGTTCTGCGTAAAGGGGACTACGTGATGGGCTCTGAGGTCGAGGCCTTTGAGGAGGAATGGGCTCGGTACTGTGGAGCTGAGTACTGCACTGGGGTGTCGTCTGGGACAGATGCTCTATACCTGGCACTTATGTCCCTCGGTCTTCCATTGCTTGGAAATGTACTGACTACCCCGTTTAGTTTCTTTGCTACCGTCCAAGCCATATTGCAAGCAGGGCTTTACCCGAAGTTTATGGATGTAGATGAGGACTCAGGTAATATCAAGCCGTGGGATTACCAGGAGCCCGAGGGCCTTCTTGCTATGGTCCCCGTTCATCTATATGGGAAACCAGCGGCTAAGTTTAGTGGAGCAGGGCCAGTTATAGAAGATGCCGCACAAGCTCATGGGATCAAGCTTACTGGCCAGGCAGCGTGCTTCAGCTTCTATCCGACCAAGAACCTCGGTGCGATTGGTCAGGCTGGGGCTATGGTTACTAATAGCAAAGGGTTGGCTGACAAGGTCAGGGAGTTAAGAACCTACGGCGAGAGGGAGCGGTTCGTCCACCATGCTCTCACTGGCAACCACCGGATGGACGAGCTCCAGGCAGCAGTCCTCAGAGTTAAGCTCCCATATCTAGATAAGTGGAACAGGAGGAGAAGAAAGCTGGCCCTCCTGTATCGAGAGATGCTAGGCGATGTGGAAGGTATTAGGTTCCAGACGCATGGAGACGATCACGTTTACCATATATTCGCTATAAGGTGCAAGGAGAGGGACCTCTTGAAAGTGTGTCTTGAAGGACAGGGGATTCAGACATCAGTCAGGTACCCAGTTCCTATGCATCTCCAACCAGCGCTCAGGTATATAGGCTATAAGGAAGGTGACTTCCCTAATGCTGAAGCCTGGGCTAAAGAGAATCTCAGCCTCCCGATGTATCCCGAGTTGGAATCGAGTCAGGTAGAATACGTGTGTAGTAAGATAAAGAAGTGGGTAGAGGAAAGATGAGACTCTGCACCGTCTCTCATAGCCATGTCCACCTGCGACAGCAGCTTTTCTTTCAAGAGATTGCTAGGCAGGGCCACGAGGTTCTGATGGTAGCTCCTGGAGAGTGGGGTTTCTTGAGGGCTATAAGCTACTCACTAAACTTCAGAGACAATGACGGTAAGGGTGGGGTTTTTGACCTCAAGACATGCCGGCACATAGGGGAGAGCATTTATAACTTTAAGCTCTTGGGGGCTAGAGATGCGATTAGGGACTTCAGTCCGGACTGGCTGTACATTCAGGATGAGCCGGGGTCGGAAATAATTAAGGAAGCTGTGGACTGGAAGGCCAAGAAGAGGGCAGCATTCACCTGGGAGAATGTCAGGCTCAAGGAAACTCTTATACTTGGGAAGTACGACCTTGTAGTCTGTGGGAATCCAGAAGCTGAGGCCCTGGTAAGGATTTGGAACTCCAATACTGCCCTTCTGCTCCAGGTTGGGGTTGACATTAACCACTTCCAAGCCAGACCAAGTATAGCTAGGGATATAGACGTAGCTTATATTGGGAGGATGGTCCCAGAAAAGGGGCTCCCCTACTTAAGCCAAGCTTGGCCTGCAGTGAAGTTTATGGCGGGAATAGACTACGAGGAGATACCCTGGTGGTACTCTCAGGCGAAGGTGGTCGTAGCTTACTCTCAGGATACCCCCCACTGGAAAGAGCAGGCCCCCAACTACGTTGTACTCGAGGCTCTGTCATGTGGTTGTAAAGCCGTGGTCTCAACTACTCCAGCGATGGTTTACTGGCTCGAAGGTTGCCCAGGGGTAATCCAGGTTGAAGGGCATACTTACCTAGGCGAGAATGGCTTCAGTCTGCAGAGAGTATCCCAGTTGAAAGACGGTATTCAAAGGGCTCTGGCTATGGAGATAGGGGATGAAGGAAGGCAGTGGGTAGTAGAGAAGTTTAGTAATCCAGTTGTGGCCAGGAAATTGGTGGAGGTCTTTGAGAATGCCTAAGGACTTTTCTCTCCAAAATCTCTTCCGGGACTTGGAATATATCATATTCGGCACGGAAGTGCATTCCTTTCTGTTCAGAATATGTCCTCCGAAAGAGGGAATGTTGATACTGGAACCGGGCTGTGGCTCAGGAAAATTCAGCTTGTCCTACGCCCTGGCGGGGTGCGAAGTGATTATGATAGACATCGACTCAGAGATGGTTACTTATGCAAGGAGATTAAGAGGAGCCCTGAATTCCCTCGTCGGGTCTCCTTTACCTGTTCAGATCAGAGTAGGTAACATCCACCGGATGCACTTTGCAGACAACTCCTTTGACCTGGTGTTTAATGAGGGTGTCCCACACCATTGGCCTGACGAGAAAAGAAGACAGGGAAGTATCGACCAGATGTCCAGGGTCTCGAAGGATATGGTGATAGTGATTGGGAACAACGGGGCTAATCCACAACAAGCCCATAAGGCCGGGGTGGAGGAGTTTGGCTACAAAGGGATGCCCTCGAAGACTCACTTCTTTACTCCAGAGGAGTTGGAGACCAGGCTGAAGAAAGCTGGACTTAAGCAGGTCCAGGTTGAACCAATATCTGGGTCTTTTGAGGAGTCAATGCTCATTGCTGGTTATGGGAGGAAGAAATGAAGATTAGATGGAGGCCCTCGATAATGCTGGGGCTTGTAACCCTGGCAGTGATTGGATGTCTGGGCATGGCTTGGGGTTATGAAGAGATAGCTGGGATGGCTGTGGTAGGTATTACAGGCTTACTCCCTAAGCTCGTGGACTCAGAGGAGAAAACGCAAAACCAGAAAGGAGAATAGTGGGACAGACTATTTATCATTCTACAGATGTCCATCAACGTCCTGGGGTCTCCAGAAAGGTGGCTTATGACTTCCTCGAGGAAGCTGAGGCCAAGGCCGGTATCTATGTGGATACTGGGGACAACTTTGACGCTGTGAGGTATGGATGGGGAGCAATCTTGGGGGACGACTATTGTCGTAAATGGAGAGACCGAATCCAAGAGGTAGCTGATAGGGGAAACCTTAGAATAGTCCTCATTGAGGGCAATCACGACTGGGGAATGGGCAAGAGAGGAATTCTCAAGCCCCCCGTGGAAGTGTATCGGAGCCTTAGTATACCATATTGGCCCTTAACTTACTTCTTGACTCACGGTTGGGTTGAATATGACCTCAGCCTGGGGTGGCTCCGCCCTATTTATGGGAAGCTCTTCAAGCACCTTCCCCAATTTGCCTGGATATATGACAAGATCTTCAATAGCCCCTCCAAACTGCCTAAAGGGGATTCTCCCAGTCCGTACTGGAAGTTCGTGATCCACATGAATGCTCTGGCTGAGCTGGATAGCATTGAGAACAACCGGGTGATCCTGTGGGGACATTCCCATAACCGGGGGATGGCAGACATAGAAGGTCATATCAGTGGGAACGCCGGGACTGCTCTTGAGCCAGATAAGTATGGGCTTATCTGGAAGGATGGTAAACCGGAAAAGTGGCAACACTAGATTTCAAATTGTCAAGGGTAATCTAAAGGCCATTGGGGAGCAATAAAATGACCGTAGAGGCTCTCCTAATAGTAATTGAATAGCTAGACACCAGTTTAGTCTAAAATTGCATATTATTGCTCCTGGTGACATTTTAAGCCATAGGGATAAGGAGGTAAACATGACAAGGGAAGAGATATTTGAGAAGGTCAGAGAAGTCCTCAATAAGGGGGAGCACGGAGTGGAACTGGAGGAGGTTAAGATGGGCTCCAGCTTCACTAAAGATCTTAACCTGGACAGTCTCGATCTAGTGGAGTTAATTATGGGGTTGGAGGATGCCTTTGGGAAGGAGATATCGGATGAAGAGGCCGAGAAACTTCTGACAGTTAAGGACGCAGTAGATTACATAGAAGAGAGATTGAGGTGAAGGCAGTATTCAGTCCGGGGCCTAGTTATCATGACCGCAACGTCCGTCAGTATGCTGGATGGGTCTTCATTCTTGACCTGTATAAGTGGGGGCTGGAAGAGCTGGGGTATGAAGTCATTGTGCCCTATGTGGAACCTGAACTGATTGACAAGTCCAGTACAGTGTCGAAGATATGTTCCTATGACCTCGTAGCCTCTAGGCAGATCCCTGCTGATACGGACTTGTTTCTGG
>Ga0180009_10008257_pt1 | contig 10375 bp, 7 predicted proteins | sample OS_PC_MetaG_FD_123537 | JGI IMG/M metagenome (GOLD analysis project Ga0180009, IMG submission 123537) | Groundwater microbial communities from the Aspo Hard Rock Laboratory (HRL) deep subsurface site, Sweden - OS_PC_MetaG | ecosystem: Environmental > Aquatic > Deep subsurface > Groundwater... | reverse complement strand
CCCAATTCGGCTATTTGCTCATAATCGACTTCGGAAGGTGCCTGAGTCAAAGGACAAAAAGCACTGCGATTTTTTGGAAAAGCCGTGATTTCACGGATCGACGGTGTTTTCAGGATCATGGCGATTACCCTGTCCATGCCAAGCGCGAGCCCTCCATGGGGCGGGGGTCCATAATCAAATGCATTTAAAAAGAACCCGAATTTTTCCTCCACTTCCTTCTCCGAAAGCGCCAGTGCCTGAAAAATCTTATGCTGAAGTTTTTTTTCATGAATACGGATACTGCCGCCGCCAAGCTCCTCTCCGTTAATAACTATATCATAGGCGCGCGACTTTAAAGACAAAAGCGCTTCCATATCTTTTGGATCAAAGTCGGTTCGATCCGGAGCTGTAAAGGGGTGATGGCTGGAAGTAATACCGCTTTCAGTCATCTCGAAAAGCGGAAAGTCCGTAACCCAGACCGGGCAGTAGCTGTCCTGGGGAATCATTCCAAGACGGTCGGCCACATGAAGCCGGAGCTGGCCTAAAACGTTATTCACCAGGCTGCGGGATGGATCGGCAATCATTAAAATCACATCTCCGTCTCCAGCGCCAAAGCGTTTTATTATCAGGCGTTTTTCATCTTCAGTAAAAAACTGTACGATATTGGAGTCCAGCTTTCCATTGGTTATACGCATCCATGTCATTCCCTTGGCTCCGAAACCAGGCACAATTTCCTTTGCATATTCATTTTGAAGAATATTTTTACTCAACTGCTCTGATGCGCCCTTGACATTGATACCTTTGATATGCCCGCCGCGCTGCAGAATCTGTTTGAAAATTGTGTAACTGGTATTGGTGAAAATATCGGTGGCTTCAACAAATCTTAAACCAAAACGCAAATCCGGCCTGTCGGTTCCAGTGCTTTCCATGGCCTCCTGCCATGTAATATATGGAAATGGCCCGGGAAGTGTTATGCCGTTGATTTTAAAAATCCGTATAAGCAGCTCTTCGATGAGCTCATAGATAAAAGTCTCATCAATAAAAGAAACTTCAATGTCCAGCTGGGTAAATTCGGGCTGGCGGTTGGGGCGTAGATCTTCATCTCGAAAACAACGGGTGATCTGGTAATATTTTTCAAAACCGCTGATCATTAAAAGCTGTTTAAAAAGCTGGGGTGACTGGGGCAAGGCATAAAACCGTTTCGGGAAATGCCGGCTTGGTACCAGGTAATCACGGGCACCTTCGGGAGTACTTTTGGTAAGCATCGGTGTTTCTATGTCTATAAATCCCTTGTCATCAAGATACTTCCGAATACATTTGTTGATTTTGTGCCGTTTGATGATAAAATCCTGCATGGTCGGCCGGCGCAGATCAAGATAACGGTACTGAAGCCTCAAATCCTCTGATACTGCCGCTGATACTGATTGATGAATGGGGTTATCGGTTCCGGCAAGCATGGCCTTTTCGGAAATGGAAAACGGCAGGGCGCTTGATTTACTGAAAATTGTCATGCTGGTTGTAATGACTTCCAGCTTCCCTGTTTCGATACAGGGATTTTCCGTACCCTCGGCTCGCTTAACCACCTGTCCTGAAACATTAATGCAAAACTCATTTCTGAGCTCAGCAGCCAGGCTGCAAATTGCTTTATCTGTAAATTCAGGGCTGAAAACAACCTGAACAATGCCGCTTCGATCCCGCAGATGAATAAACAGCACATCGCCATGATCACGCAAAGAATCAACCCAGCCAAATAAATGGACCTGCCGTCCAACATCAGATAAATTTAATCGCCCACATTCCGATCGATCACGATAATTCATAATTTCTTCTCTGTTTCCTGTTTTTTGGGATTAAAGGGTAATTTGTCTTGCCAAAGTTACATCTCCTGAAAATATCCTTTGCAATCTCCCCTGATCGTCTTTCAGTATTAATACTCCATCATTATCAACATCCACAACTTTTCCAATATGAGTTTTTCCTATAACATCAACTCTGATTTGCTTGCCTATTATATCTGCAAGTTCTCTCCATCGTTTCATAATTGGCTCAAAATCATTGTTCTTAAACATGTCATAGTATATTTCATACAATTTTAGATAGTGTTGAATAAGCTTGACTCTTGGGAACTGCTTTCCGTTTTCTATTAGAATTGAGGTTGCATTTCCCTTTATATCTTGGGGGAATTGTTCGAATTGCGTGTTTACATTCAATCCAAGACCGACAATGATATAATTTACTGCATCCATTTCAGTGCTGATCTCAGTGAGAATACCGGCAAGCTTCTTTCCATTTACAAGTATGTCATTAGGCCACTTGATTCTTAATTTTAATTTCATCAGAGAAATCAGGGTTTCCGCTAAAACAACAGCGGTCATCAGCGTTATTTTTGGGGTTTCACCAGGAGATATAACCGGCCTTAGGATAAGGGAAAAGTAAATTCCACCTCCCGGAGGTGAAAACCAGGTTCTTCCTCTCCTCCCTCTTCCTTTTGTCTGCCTTTCCGCAATAACCAGGGTTCCTTCAGGTGCTCCCTGTGCTGCAAGTTCTTTTGCCCTTGTATTAGTCGAATCAGTTTCATTCAGAAAAATAATATTTTTCTTCCCAAAAACTTTGGTGCAAAGACCCTGCCTTATCTCATCAGCCGTGATCGGGTCTGAAGATTCGCTGAGAAGATATCCCTTTTTTGAAGCAGATTCTATAACATAGCCGTCCTCTTTTAACTTGCGGATATGCTTCCATATGGCAGCGCGGCTTACTGATAGATTATTGCTTATCAGCTCGCCGGAAACCCAGTTCCCTTGATTTTCTTTCAGGTATAATAATAATTGATCTTTAGTAGTCATTACCAACCAATATACGAGCTAATTCCAGCTTTCCATAATCGTATCGATCAAGCGTGTCCAGAGCGTAACTGAAATCACCAATAACCTTCAACAGTCCTTCAGATTCAGACGTGGAGAGCAATTTACGATCAATTATATTATCGATAAGCTTAATCGATTGTTTAAGCGCTTCATATTTTTCAATCTGTGCCTGCAATCTTTTTTCATTCAGCGTGTAACCTTTGACAAGGTAGTCTTTTAATATTTTATTTGCCCAGATACGGAATTGGGTGCCTCTTTGCGACTTGACCCTGTAGCCCACAGAAATAATGACATCAAGATTAAAGTATTCAACCCGATACGTCTTTCCATCCGAAGCAGTTGTTGCATATTTTGCAACAACTGACCTTTTATCAAGTTCGCTTTCTCCGAAGATGTTTTTTATGTGCCTGGAAATTACGGATTTATCCCTGTCGAAGAGCGCAACCATGTGATTCAGGCTCAGCCATACAGTATCCTCAACCAGGTTAACCTCTAAAGCCGTTTGTCCGTCTTCCGTCTGATATATGACTATCTCGCCTTTATTTATTTGCTCATTCATGTTTCAGATAATTTTCCCTTTTGTTGTGAAAAGTGCCGACCTTTACGCCCTTTATCCTCCCAATTATCCAACACAGCCTGCCCTGCCTGCCTCGTAGCTCCGGCAGATGGTACTGGGGTGAAATCATGTTTGCTTTTATTTAACTGGGGTCAACTACGTCCACGACGCCCCACAGATTGATGGTACGTCAAATGGAAATGTCAATATTTCACGAGCGTCAGCCTCCATCTACTTATGCCAGGCTGTTTGAGGTATAGATTCCATAGCAATATTACAACCGTCTGTGAATAAGGATAGATGTTTGACGCATAGCAGCTATACGTAACCCGCTAATCAGCACCGCGGCTTTTTGCGTCGGCTGAATTAGCCTAGTTGGGTGTATTATAGGTTATCGTACATTATACTTAACAATGGTTCTAATCTAGAACTAGCTTCTTCAAACTCCTGCTCTTCAAGCAATCCATATTGGACATTTAACTCAATTTTTTTATCATACATAGTCTCAGTATCTGTCTCTGAACCGACTATTAGCTGCATTTCAGTTGGCAAATTATTGGCGATAAAACTTAACACTTTAGGCATATTTATATCATCTTGCGCTTGTTGATTTGGCGAATCAATTACTATTGGCATGGCAAATGCCCCTGTGTCCTTTATGCATGTTTTCCATAATGCCGAGTAGTATGCAAGAATGGATCTTGGCCCACCGCTTCCTGATATGTTTGGTCGGCTTGTTAATCTTAACCGTTTGGTTTCTACTGCAGGAAGGATTAGTTTGATTCTCGAAGATGCATAGGTATTTCTAAAGGTTTCAAGTATTTCTTTTGAACGATTGCGATTTAGTAGCTTTTTTAAGCGAGTATCCAAATTATCTATTTTTCCTAATAGTTGTGTAATATCTTTCGCTATTGCTTGGGCTTCATCTTCGAATGCACGAAAAGCCTTTTCTGATCCAGCACTTTCAACAACATCTTTAAACTGCAAATTTCCTTTGCGAACGGCCAGTATTTTCGATATATTCCTGTATCTACTTTCGAGTTCAGTGAGAGTAGTTCTTGTCTTATTATATTCTTCAAATACTTTTGCACTGTCTTTTTTAAGTCTAGCTACAAGCTCTCTAAGTATACGTGCATCCTCAGAATATGTAAAAAAATCTAAAAAAGGGTCAAGATGTTCAGCGCCACACGTTGGGCATATCAATTTTTCCCTATCAACACTTTGTGAGTATTTTTCATCCAAGTCATAGGTTTTTAAAGCATCGGTAGCGAGGTTGATTTGCAGATTGATGTTTTCAAGTATTTCCTTTTCACGAACAAGCTTTTCTCTTATTTTTTCTTGCTTTTCATTTAAATCTGTTACCTCTAAAGTTAAACTCTTTATTTCAAGCTCAAAGTTTTCGCTATCAAGTTTTGGACCATTTAAAGTTAGTGAATTGCTGAAACGATCTCTTGCCCGTTCCAAAAATTTTTGTTCTTTCCTTAGGTCTTCAAGAACTGACTTTAGCAGTTTCATCTCTGCGTTTATTTCGTAGTATTCCGGTGGTTTTATACCTGTAAAATATTCTAAAATTGCTGCATGTGGTGATTTGAATCTTTTAAGCCCAACAAAAGTATTCCACTCAGCTTGCCAACTACCATCCTGGTTGATGTAGAAAGGCAAGAAAAAACATGCTGGATCTGCTTGAACAGATTCATTAGACTTATTTATCAAAGTGAGGTTGAATCCAGATATTTTCGCAAACTTTGTGCTCCATTCAGCGTGCTGGCTAGTAGCAATTAGAATCTCCTCATTTTCATCAAACAAAGCTCTATTACCAAGTTGATGTAAAGCGAGATAAACTCTGTTATTTACAATAAAGCGCACTGCCGAAACTGCATTTTCATCCCATTGAGAAAGTTTTCCATTTGGTCTGGCACCAAGAGTTAAAAATAAGCTTTTAATCAGACTCGATTTCCCCGTGTGGTTTCTCCCTATCAGAAGATTTTTGTTTGGGTGAAATATCTCTGTCCGCCCCTTTCTCTCTCGATGTGATAGAAGATAAATGCTTTTGAATTTGAAGCTTTTCATATGATTTTGTCCTAAGGCTTCTAATTAATTTTATTAGATTCGGTCCACGCATTTTTTTATCGCCCTTATTGCGAATTGAGCAAAAATTTCAGATTTTTTAATGCTTGGGTGTTTTTCACTCATCTGGTAATACATTTGTTCAAATGTCGGTCTTAATTCATTCGAAATTTCGTTTGTGTCTAAAAAGTTATCAATATCTTGGATTAGTGCATATTCTTCATCATTTTTATCTTTAGTATCCATTACTTGATTTCTAAATATAGCTGCAGCTTGTGTTCTAATTGAGGTGATTTCCATAATTCCCATACCTTCATTCATCAACTGAGTTAACCAAGAATCTAAGTGCGACAATACATCTGGCACTTTCTCAAGATCACCGAGCGCACTGGCAAATTGAGATCGAGTAAAGCCATGTAGGCAGCATAGCTCATCAAATGTTTTGCAGGAATCTGTTTTTGCACCCAAAGGACCAATGATAGCCATTAAAGCATCCACAAATGATTTCGCCTGACCAGCATGGCGGGGGCTTCGATTTTCAAGAAATTGGTGCGCATAACCGACTACGTGCGTTTTCGGGTCATCGGGATGAATTGCAACTCTTTCTAAATAAATGTTTGCCAAGGCTGAAGTTGCCTCAGACTCAGAACTTAACTCTTCCATTTTTTCTTTTATTAATTGCTTATATTCTTCAGATAAGTGATTCAAAGAAGATGGTAAGGATGTTGCTGCGTTTTTTCCATCTGCAAGTGGTAGATCACAACCTCTGTTAGATATGAACTTGCCGCTAACTTTTAGATTATCAAATGCAATAAATGTTAAGAAAAGTTTTCCAAGAGGGCTCTCTTTGAAAGAGCTTCCACCGGTATCTCTTTTAGAAGGTTTTTTCAATTTTGTAAGTTCGTTCCATGACCATTCTTTACGATCTTTCTTTTTTACTTGATATAAGCAAATAGAAGTTGGAGATGTACAACTATCAAGTTCGGCCACATCCTGAACAGCTTCAATAAGGATCAAAAAATCTTTAGCGCCAGAGTTTTCTATCTCGATCATCCGATGAATTGCCCAATAGCGTTGGAAATCCACACCCTTTTGGCCATGTCCACCACCTGTTTCAGCCAAATCAACATCATTGACAATATTCAATAATTCGATAATAGAAATGTTTTTCAAAACAATTGGCCTTATTTAAATTTATATTTTTTAACTTTGGCTAATCCAAAAAATAGAAGCCCAACGACCTAAATCAGCGGTGGCTATAAGCCATCCGCTGGATTTTTTTGTTAGATGGCCCCCAGAATTAACTTTGACCATTCGGGGTGTCCCTTGTGTATCAAATGTTGAATGATTCGCTCTGCAAGAAAAGAATATTCATGAAATCTATTTCTCACTTCGTCTATTTTTGTCCAATTATTCTTACATAGAACACCACTGTGTGCTACTTGGCACCTATAATCGTAAATGTCTTTAAGCTGGGAATAGATGATGTGTCGATCATCACCATCTTTCCCGATAAGCCAACTGCCACGAAGACGGAAAGATTGTGAGAGTTGATCGTTGTTTACATTGTCGTCGAGAAGCGCCATTTCTAAAGCGATGCCCAGATCAAGAATTTTATCTTCTATTTGAAGCCGTCGCTTCGCCTGAGATAGGCGAGATAAAGCTCTTGTCATTCGTAGCTTTTCACCAGATGGCAATACACCAAAAGCATCCACAAGGCCATGAATTTCGCTTACGCTATCCCTAGAAAGTTTCGATGATGCGTGTCCAATAATGTCATATATTGGTGAGCCACCCCCCGACCCGCCAAAAATGCCCATTGGCATACCGTGCAAAGCATATGATGTTGAATAATAGGGGATGCATGAAACACCATCAATAGCATTAAGCAAAAGTGCAATCTCACTCAAGCGCTGATATGAATTCCAGAACTCTTTGTCCCTAATCTTCCCTTGTTGAAAGGTTTCATTTCCTTTAACAGCTTTGGTTACTTGGCATATGCAGGTAATTGCTGATTTAGGTTTAGGCATTATCTGATGTGGAGGGTGAAAAAAATCATCGCGTTTCAGATAACGACGTTTCTCCCGAGAATCAGGCATTTTGTGAACAGATTCAATCTTATATCCATTTCCTAAATCGATGGTTTTATCTACCTCTACTCCAAGCACCCACAAAGTATTGATCACTGAAACTTTATCTGAGTTTAGAAAAGTGTTTAGATTCTTTTCCGCAATATCTTGCCCATATTCTTGAATCGTACGTAGGAACCACATTGCGAGAGTCTTGATATCGAATGCAGTGGCATTGTTTCCATAAGAAATCATGCGGCCTTCGAGAGCTTGAACTCTCGGATCCTCTCTGAGTGCTGCCAGCACTTGGGTGCCCACATCTTCATTTTCAATTATTTTTGAATACCATAAATAGAGTTGAGTTATCCTGTCGTTGACAAAAGCACCTTCGTCATCTATCTCTGGTCTTGGTATTTGAAGATTCCCTATCTCCATTATTCACCATCTAACGACGTGGTCAGGGACAGCCGGCTTTTTCCCTGAAAGAATCAAAAACATAAATATACGATTTTTCAATCACTTACTAAATCGACACGACCCCGGCTGTTACCTGCACTGAAATGTTATACAATAATCAGGAGTTCTTCTTGAGCTGTCTATCCTGATATCTTTGGATCTTAAAATACCACAATGAAAAACCTAAAATTCCCGTTAAAATACCCATAAGCATCCCTATCCTTTGCATTGAACTAAAGAATACATAGTCAAGTTCTAAGACCCTTAACTCTTCACTCTTTGTTTTCAATTTTTCATGTTTCATTTTTAATTGATGTGCTTCATATATAAGCTCTGTTCTATTATGGCCTGTATTATCTTGATCTGATTTTAGGTGTGTGGCTTTTTCCTTTAAGTATTCCAATTCAAGATTCAGCAACCTCAGCTGACCTTCAAGCTTAACCATCGATAGCTGGTATTCTCTGGCTTTCACTATTGGAAAATATGATGCGCCTATCAAAATTACGACACCAACGAGGGCAACGAATTTGTATAGATTATCGGTTGGTAAATTTGGCAAGTTCATTTTACTACTCAATGTATAACGAAAAGCTCACTTGCCGGAAGGGGGCTTTATAGTGGTCAAATCCACACTTAATTTGATATTTAACAATTGGCTTATATGAAAACCGCGCGGCCCTTCCGGTCAATGTGCAGCGTTGGGTTATGCAAAACTTTGTACAGAAATTGCAGCTACTAATAGGAAAATCATGAAAAATAAAACCTGCAAAACTAAATAATAGGCCTGCCATTTGAAGCTTCCAGCCATTTTCCGCCATCCATGAAGATAGTCCTGGCTTCCTTTTTCAAAATTTTTTAGCGCTTTTTTTCGCAACAGAAATGGTGTTATCTTAAAAAATTCATTTTTTATTTTTCCGATGTCTATATCTGGTACCGCATCAAATTTTACATTATACCCTTCAGCTTCTTTCCGTAATTCCTCGAATGCTTTCAAGTGATTGGTTTGAAGAGAGTTTGCACCTACAAGCAGCTTCTCCGTGAATTCGTAAAAGCACTGGACCATAATGGCTTTATACTTTTGTAAGAGTCCTGCAACCGCTGCGAGGATTAGCAGATAAATGGATATGGTAAATCCAGAAGTTCCTAAAAATGGGGTAATAGACTTTACATTGGTTATCATTAATGCGGCAGTTGCACCACATCCAGCTAAAAGCCAAGTTGAAAACTTATCAAGAATTGGACTGCTCCCAACAATTGAGGAAATCGTTAGTCTCATAAACTCTGTTGCCATGCTCTGGTTTATGCTTTTGGCACGACGCTCTATTCTTTCTTTAACTTCATTCATCGGAATACTTTAATATTTTTAATTGCATAACGCTTCGGATAACATGCTGAAAAAGCATGTAAAATATAGCAAATGGGAAAATAGTTCGATAAACATAAAACTGAGTAGAAACCAAAAAATGCCCCGGCTTTTTCAGTCAGTCGTTCATCCGATTGTTAGCCAGAGTCATTATTAAAATAGCTGTAATTGATTAGTATAATTGGCAATCCTATTTTCAGCTAATTTTACATATTCAGAATCGATATCGTATCCCACATAATTTCGTTTGTCTTTTATAGCTGAAAGGCAAGTTGACCCACTTCCAACAAAGGGGTCTAGAACAACATCGTCCTTGAAAGTATATAACTGAATCAGTCTATGAGGCAATTCTTCAGGGAAGGGGGCAGGGTGTCCAATTTGCCTAGCTGAAACGGCAGAAAATGACCATATGCTCTTTGTCCATTCAAGGAATTCTTCCTTTTTAATTGTGTTTTCCCTATTCTCTTTTTTCCTTGAAAATGTCTCTTTAGAAAAAACTAGAATATATTCGTGGATATCCCTTAGAACAGGATTTGCAGCTGAAAGCCAACTTCCCCAGGCTGTTGAAGGACTTGCACTTGAAGCCTTGTTCCATATTATTTCACCACGCATGAGATAACCAATTTCCTGCATTCCTTCTATAATGTAAGTATGGAGAGGTATGTAAGGTTTTCTGCCAAGATTGGCAACATTGACACATGCACGGCCACCAGGAACTAAAACACGATACGTTTCTCGCCAAACAGTATTTAGTAAGTTTAAATATTCGTTCAAACTCAAATCATCATCATATTCCTTGGATACATTATATGGAGGTGAAGTAACCATTAAATGGACGCTATTATCAGGCAACTCGTCCATTTTTTCACTGGATTTGCAGAAAATTTTATTAACATTTTTTTCAGGAATTTTGTTTTCAATATGTCTTACCGTCTTTGTATCAAGTAAGCCTTCATACAATCTGCTTTTATAAAACTTTGTGGAATCGTGATTGAGACGTCCCGGAGCTCCAAATGAGCTT
>Ga0180009_10008256_pt1 | contig 10375 bp, 6 predicted proteins | sample OS_PC_MetaG_FD_123537 | JGI IMG/M metagenome (GOLD analysis project Ga0180009, IMG submission 123537) | Groundwater microbial communities from the Aspo Hard Rock Laboratory (HRL) deep subsurface site, Sweden - OS_PC_MetaG | ecosystem: Environmental > Aquatic > Deep subsurface > Groundwater... | reverse complement strand
GCTTCCTGATATCTTTCCAGCTGCTTGTGGGCCACACCCCGATTGTAATACGCCTCAGCATATTGTGAATTCAAAACGATGGCCTGATTATAATCTTCTATGGCGCGCTGGTATTGCCCCATATTCTTGTATGCTGTGCCGCGTTTATTAAACGCCTCGGCATTCTCGGTATCCAGGCTGATGACTTCATCCCAGAATGCCAGGGTCTTTTGGGGATCTTCCGCCGGATTCGGGGCATGTTCTTTTGCCTCAATCAGCATCCATCCGGTAAGAACAAACAGAAAAACAAGTATAAAGACGGTCTTGCAGTGTCGCATAACGTCGTCCTCATTTTACTTCATATGTAAATTGATCCAGTAATTTTGCATTTCCGATAAGTGCTTTGACACCGATGGTATATGTGCCTTTTGCCGTAAAATCGACATCCGCGCCAAAAGCCTCTTTCATTGCCATGGCCATCGCTTTCTGCTTACGGCCGTCAGGACCCGCCACCAGATAACCGACTTTCCCTTTATCCACCGCCTCATGCTTTTCATTCACGATATAAACCATGAGATGATCTTCTTTGCGGTTCGGCAGATCGAGCAGATGGTAGGCCAGGCTATACCCCTGAATACTCGATTCATGAATCCTGACCCCCACATGTTTTGAATGGTCCATTTTTTCCTGAGCCGAACCTGCGAAAAACGGGATGGCCAAAATATATATAAAAACGATAAAAGTAAGCGCTATTTTTTTCATGATAAATCCTCCGATCCTCAGCTAATCAAGTTAGATAGGACGCAGACCCGCCTGCCGTTCCTGAAGAAATAAGATGGCGGGCAGGTTTGCGCAGATACACGCAGATAATAATCTTTTTTTCTTAATCTAAAAGATCTGTGTTAATCTGCGTCCAAAAAATTAAACCTCCATAACATCTGTTATCCCCTTTCGGCATTCGACCACTCTTTTCTGAGTTCCCACCGTTTCCAGATTTCATAGACTGCCGGTATAATCACAAGCGTTAAAATCGTGGATGAGATCAACCCTCCCACCATGGGACCGGCAATCCGCTTCATCACTTCAGACCCGGTTTCCGTTCCCAGCATGACCGGAAGGAGTCCGATAAGGGTGGTACTCACGGTCATCAACTTCGGACGAACCCTTTCCACCGCCCCTTCGATAATCGCTGCTTCGAGATCCGCCGGCGTGTTCATTTTTCCCTGTTTCTTTCTCCGCTCGAAGGTTTCATCCAAATAGACCAGCATCACCACGCCGGTCTCGGCAGCAAGACCGGCCAAGGCGATAAATCCCACCACGACAGCGACAGACAGATTATAGCCGAGCAGGTAAAGAAGCCACACCCCGCCCACCATCGCAAAGGGAAGGCTTGCCATCACGATGGCCGCTTCAATAACACTGTAAAAATGAATGTAGAGGAGGATGAAGATGACCAGCAGGGTAACCGGCACAATAATATTCAACGTCTTCCGGGCCTTTTCCATGTATTCAAACTGGCCGGACCAGACCATGGAATAACCGGTGGGTAGGGGAACATCCCGTTCCACTACTGTCTTGGCCATTTTAACGTATGTCCCTACATCGATTCCTTTCAGATCGACATAGATCCAGGCCGACTGGCGCGCATTTTCACTTTTGATGCCGGCAGGACCTTTACGAATATAAAAATCGGTTAGCTGAGCCAGTGGAACTTGGGCGCCTGTGGGGGCGGAAACCAGGACCCGTTTCAACCGATCGGTATTATCCCTCAGTTCCCGATTATATCTCAGATTTACCGGATACCGCTCCAGCCCCTCCACGGTATAGGTGACGTTCATCCCGCCGATGGCGGTCATAATCACATCCTGAACATCACCGATGGTCAGCCCGTATCGGGCGATCTGATCACGGCGGATTTCAAAGTCCAGGTAGTTGCCGCCGGTCACCCGCTCGGAATAGGCCGAAAGGGTTCCCGGAATATCTCGTACCACAGCCTCGATGCGTGAACCCAGTTCGGAAAGGACTTCAAGATCCGGCCCCATCAGCTTAATCCCCACCGGCGTTTTAATCCCTGTGGAAAGCATGTCGATCCGGGTTTTAATAGGCATGGTCCAGGCGTTGGTCAGGCCCGGAAACCGAATGGCCCGGTCCAGATTTTCAATCAGCGCATCTATGGTGATATAACGTTACTCCGGCCAGATCCAGGCAAGCTGCTTTTTAAGCCATCCCGGCCAAGTCGAAAAAAATCGATCTATTTTTTTCTTTCGCCACTCATGAAGGATTTCTCCGTTTTTAATCTCAGGCCAGATAATGGTAAGTGGTTTCTTAAGCCAACCCGGCCAGTCTGAAAAAAACCGCTTCACCGTCACCTTTTGGTATGTCACTTGAGGGCTGAGCGTAATGGTGGTCTCAACCATCGAAAGCGGGGCCGGATCGGTTGCGGTCTCGGCCCGTCCGATTTTGCCTAAAGTGTGATGCACTTCCGGAAACCGCTGGATAATTCGATCCGTTTGCTGAAGCAGTTCTTTTGCTTTGGTAATGGAAATGCCCGGAAGGGTCGTCGGCATGTAAAGCAAATCACCTTCGTTCAGCGGCGGCATGAATTCACTGCCGAGTCTGGTGGCCGGATAGACGGATCCGCCTAATATCACAAAAGCCAAAAATATCGTGGTCTTACGCCACTTCAAAACGCTATGAATGAAAGGGCGGTAGATCCAGATGAAAAACCGGCTGATGGGGTTTCGAACTTCGGGCATGATTTTCTGAGACACCAGGCACACCACCGCAAATACCGAGATGGTCAGTGCGGCAACCAAAGCCCAGTCCGGCAGTTCTACGCCTGCAAAACCGGCAGCCGCCACCAAAAGCGGAGGTGAAAAAACAGAGGCAATCCATGTCTGAACACGACGCCGCTTGCTTGTCTCCCGGCCGAATGTCCGTTCCCGGATGAAAAATGTCATCAACACCGGAACGATGGTCACCGCAATCAGGGAGGAGGCGGCAATGGCAAACGTATAGGTATAGGCCAGCGGCTTGAACAGGCGCCCGGACTGCTCCTGGAGATTAAGCACCGGCAGAAATGAAACCGTGATAATCAACAGGCTGTAAAAAAGCGCCGGCCCCACCTCTTTTGCAGACGCAAGGATGATTTCGGAGTGAGGCTTCTCACCCTGGTCCCGTTCCAGGTGCTTGTGGGCGTTTTCTACCAGCACCACGGACGCATCCACCATGACCCCGATGGCGATGGCAATGCCTCCTAAGCTCATGATGTTGGCATTAACGCCCAAAAAATACATTACCAGGAATGAAACCAGGAGTCCCACCGGCAGCGTGAAGATAGCGACAAAGGCTGAACGGAGATGGAGTAGAAAAATCACGCAGATGAGAGCCACCACGATCATCTCTTCCGTCAGCTTCTGCTTCAAGGTATGAATGGCCCTCTCAATGAGACCGGACCGGTCATACCCTTCCACGATAATCACCCCTTCGGGAAGACCTTTTTCAAGATCCTTCAGCTTTTTCTTGACATTCCGAATCACCTCCAGGGCATTTCCTCCGAATCGCATCACAACAACGCCGCCTGCTGCTTCTCCCTCGCCCTTCCATTCCAGAATACCTCTGCGGAGTTCCGGGCCGATCTGTACATTGGCGATGTTTTCCACCAAAATTGGTGTTCCTCTTTGGTCTACGGCAATAACGATTTTTTTAATATCTTCCAGAGATTTAATGTATCCGAGACCTCGCACCATAAACTCGGTTTCTCCCATTTCCACCAGTTTACCGCCCACATCGTTGTTGGATCGCTGAATGGCCTGTTTCACCTTGGACAGCGGAATGTCGTAAGCCAGCAGTTTGTTGGGGTCCACTTCCACCTGATATTGCTTTACGAATCCGCCGATGCTGGCCACTTCGGACACGCCTGGAACAGATGTCAATTCGTATCGAAGATACCAGTCTTGAAGGCTTCTGAGCTGTTGGAGGTCATACTTTCCGCTGGTATCTTTCAGGATGTATTCATATACCCAGCCGACGCCGGTGGCATCCGGCCCCAGACTGGGAATAACACCGCGAGGCAGACGTCCGGCCACAAAATTCAGATATTCGAGCACCCTCGATCTTGCCCAGTATAAGTCCGTACCGTCCTCGAAGATAATATAGACAAAGGAGAACCCGAAAAAGGAATACCCCCTTACAACCTTGGCAAAGGGCACGGCCAGCATGGCGGTGGTCAAGGGGTAGGTCACCTGATCTTCCACCACCCGGGGGGCTTGTCCTTGGTATTCGGTGAAGATAATCACCTGCACGTCCGAAAGGTCCGGAATGGCATCCAGCGGTGTATTGATCATGGCCAGAATGCCGCCCAACACCACAAAGGCAGTGGCAAGCAGCACCATGAATTTATTCTTTATGGACCATTCTATAATTTTGGCGATCATCGATTCAACCTTTTAATCCGCAAGGCGGACAAGCCCTCCAAGCGGATATACGACTTTTTGTGTCAAAATATTTTTCAATGCAATAATTGCCTGCTCAAAGAAGTGACTAAAATTAAAAGTGACTAAAATGCCTAAAGTTAAGGATGATAGTCATTTTATAAAAGACAGAATTCCAAAATTTTAGCTCACTTGACACTTTAGCTCACTTCAAACTTATTTGAGCGGCCCAAACCTTTGCGACAAAGAAATCATAGAGTGTTCCTGTTTGGTTCCGGTTTAGCCGGGTTAGGACTCTCCTTCGATGTCCTCAAAAAAGTCGTCTTCCTGCTCCATGTCTTTAAAGAATTCCTCACCGGTTTCCAGCTCTTTGAAAAAATCTTCTTCCCCGGGTTGGACCGGCGCTTTTTCTCTGGCTTTCTCACGCTTGACCTCCAGCATTTTCTGGATGGCCTCTTGGAGCTTGGATTCGGAATCGAGCAAGAACTGCCCCGATGTGACAATCGGCTCACCGGGCGCAATCCCCTTTAGGACCTGCACCCTTCCGTTATCCAGGTTGAGTCCGAGTGTGACATCGCGCGGGGTAAATTTATTCCGATCCCGGACCACAAAGACAATGTTTCGTTGACCGGATCGAATAACCGCCTCTGAAGGGATGATCAAGCCTTTCCCCGCAATGTGCTTTATTTCAACATCGGCGTACATGTCGGGTTTGAACACCAGGTCCGGATTGTCGAACTCAAGCCGGATGATGACGTCCCGGGTCTTTCGCTGCAGGTAGGGATTGATATAAGCTATCCGTCCGGAGAACCGGCGACCCGGAAGATAGGGCAACGTCATTTCCGCTGTCTGCCCTTCACGGATCCACGGCAACTCATACTCGTAGATGTGAACTTCCACCCAAACCCGCGAAAGATCGGCAATCCGATACACTAAGGCGCCGCTTTTTACATAACTTCCCTCCATGGCCTTTTTTAAAATCACCACCCCGTCAAAAGGGGATCGGATCGTCACTGTTTTTTTGATCTTATCGGTTTTCTCCATTTCCCGGATCTCGCTGTCAGCTACATCAAAGTATCTCAGCCTTTGCCGCGCAGCATTCAAAAATCCCTCATTGGCCTGTTTCGACATGCGATTCAAATTGCGATAGGCAACCAGGTATTCCTCCTGGGCGGCAAAAAGCTCCGGAGAATAGAGCTCGAACAACGGCTGCATTTTTTTTACGAATTTTCCGGTAAAATCGACGTGTATTCTTTCAATCCAGCCGCTGATCTTTGGGCTTATCTCCACCATCCGGGTCTCATCATAGGTGACATGACCATAGGTACGAATGGTGTGAATCAAATCCCCTTTTTGTACATCAACGGTTCGAATCCCCATGTTCTGCTGGGTGACCGGATCGACTTTGACTTCCACGCCGCCGACCAGTTCGTCTTCATACACCGGGACCAGATCCATCCCCATGGCGCTTTTGCCGGGTTTGTCGTAAATCTCGGTGGGGTTCATGGGGGCCCGCCAGTAGGCGATCTTTCGCTGAGAATCGCTTCCCGAAGTATTGCTGCCGGCCATTTCGTCTTCATACACCGGGACCAGATCCATTCCCATGGCGCTTTTGCCGGGTTTGTCGTAAATCTCGGTGGGGTTCATGGGGGCCTGCCAGTAAGCGATTTTTCTCTCGTTTGCGCTTTGATCACCGACTTTCCGCATCGCATCCTGCATCCCCCCTGGATTGAGGTATCCCAGATAATAGGCGCCGCCTCCGGCAAACAGCAGCGTTAATATGGCCGTAACGACAGCGACCTTGAAATAAGATAGTGGGTTTTTATCTGTTTGTTTTTTTGCCATTGTCGCCCTCATCATTCAGTTGAGTTCCCGTGACCCTCTCCAATTCAGCCCGTGCAATTCCCAAGTCGCTCCGATTCCGTTCCAAAGTCAGGTTCGCTTTAAGCCAGGTCGTATAGGAATCGATAACATCGGCAAATGACACGTTACCGGACTCATACCCCCGTGTTGATACATCCAGGGCGGATCGAGACAGCTTAACCACCTCAAGCCGGTATAGAGTGGTTTCCCGCGGAGCCCGATCCAGAAAGTACCAGGCGTTTCGAACCATGGTATTGGTGGCGGTTTCAGCCTTTTTCTGATCTTCTCTGAGTGCTCTAAGCTTTTGCCGGGTCTCCCTCAAATAGGCATCTTCAATACCGTACCAGGGCGTCTTCGGCAGTCCCGCCCCTCTGACCGATTCGGTGGTGATTGGAAAGCCCCCCTTAACGGCAGTAGATCCAACCATTGTAACCGCCTCATCTTCAAACAAAGACAGGTTCAAGGTATAGGGCGGAAGTATCATGGTCTCCGCCATTTCAATCAAACGTTCCATCTTCCCGACCCGGGCACGCAGCCGTCGCAGCTCCTGACGTCGCTCCTGTGCAATGGGGTATAGGGTTTCAAGGGTAGGGAACGAAACGGGAAGCCTTATTTGCTTCGGCGAACCCAGGGGATCGTGGGGTGTAAAGTTTAACATCTCCCTGATCTCTGATTCTAAATTTCGCTGCCGTTCGGTGAGTGTGATCAGATCCTCTTCCAACGTTTCCCGGTTGATCCGCACCTTGATCACGTCCTGATAACTGGTCTTTCCCGCCTCATAGCGGGTATTGGCTACGGTTTCCAGGTACCGGAGAAGATCCACCATTTCAGCGGTGATTTTCTCTGATTTTATTATGTATATGAGATTCCAGTATGTTTTGCGGATCCGGGTCACGGCATCCCGGCGCACGGATTCCAAAGTTTCCCTTTCGGAAACCACTTCCTGTTGGACGATCTGACCTTTCAGCGATAACACCCCCGGAAACGGAAACTTCATCGAAACCGGATCTTTCCCTTTCATGGGCCCGACGCCGGTCATGAGCCCTTCAGTAAAAGCCGTATATTGGCGAAGAATTTCGTCCAAATTCGATACCTGGCTGAATCTTTCGACTGCCCCCCGAAATCTACTCTCAGCAGCCTTAATGTCCGGGTTTCGGATAAGAATCAGTGCTTCAAGTGTCGTGAGGGAATAATTTGTTTTCAAAGTTTCGATGGCATCACTTTTATTAACAGCAGCAGATTGAAGTGATTTGAGGGTCTCGGCATCCGGCTTCAAAAAGGAGTTTTTTTCATCCACTGCTGTCAGAATTTTTTCCCATTGAGATTTCATCTTTTGGATCTTTTTCTGTTCTTCCCCAAAAGCCTCATCATCAACCGGCTTTTGTGTTTGCTGCACGTCACGGAACTGTTCCTGATAAAAGGGGGACGGTACATAGGTGTCAAACGCTGCTTTCATATCCATATATTCGGCATATGAAGGGTGCGAGGCGGCAATGATAAGTAGCATGGTGGCGATGAATCGTCTCATTTTCCCTCCTTTTTCATTCCATGGTCTGCCTGGCGGATTGTAATGCTTTTTCCGACGAGCCGTTCCAATCGGGCCAGGTTTTTTCCGTAATCGGCTTTCGCTCTGGCAAGGGCAAGTTGAAAATTGTACCAGACAGACTGGGTCTCAATAAAATCGGAAAAGCTTGACTGCCCCTCTTGATACCAGGTTTCAGCGATCTCCATGGACTTTGCCGCCTGAGGCAGCAGCTCCTTACTGTATAATTCAATGAGCCGCCTGGCGTTTTCCAACCGAAAATAGAAGGATCGAATCTTGGCGGATGTCTCATTGACACGGGCGGTCTTGGCGGCCTCGGCTCGCTTCATTTCCGCCTTGGCTTTGAGGACGCGGCTTTTATTCTTTCCGAACCACAGCGGTATGGTGATTCCGGTTTGAATGCCCAGCGCATCATCACCCGCATTCGGGGGTGGATTCGCCACATCCGGATTTCCGATGCCCGCATAAAACAATCCCACTTTAAAATCCGGTAAGTTTTGAAATTTGGCCAATTCGATTTTCCTTTTGCTTCTTTCGATTTGGACCTTGGCCATTTGAATCTCTTCCTGGTGGGTTTCCGCCAACTGGTAGATTTCATCCAAGCTGAACACCACCGATTGATCGATTTCCACTTCAAGTCTTCCAAAAGGAGCATCGGTCTGTCGGTTTAACAGTGAATTGAGTTGGGCCATTTCCGTTTCTTCAAGATCCCTTAACAACAGAATATCGTATCGGAGTTGCCCGCTCTGGGACTGCGCTTTAACCATGTCCAAAAGGGTGTTTCTGTCCTGAGCGTATGCGGTCTCTGAAATCTTCCGAAGATGGTCCAGCAGTTTCAAATTTTGATCGGCTGCTGTTTGGGCCTGGCGGATATACGACAGCTCATAAAAAGACTCCCGGATGGAAACAATGATATCCCGGATCGTTTTGTCCACATTCAGTTTGGCAATCCGCGCTTCAGCCTCAACCACCTCACCGGCCTTGCTCAATTTGCCCGGAAAGGGAATCTTCTGGGTGAGGTTGGCATTCCAGTCTTGAGGGCCCAACCGTGTTTCCAGCGGATCAGGGAAATACGTCATCATGATTTCAGGATCGGGATAGGCCGTCTCCAATCGGTACTGCTCTATGGTCGCACGCCACGCCTCCCGGGCTTCCCAAATGGAGGGGTTGTTTCGATAGGCATACTCAACCAGATCACCCAGTATCACCGTCCCGGACAACCGTGCATCCAGATCATTCAGGTTGGTTTCAGCGACGGAAACAAGAGGAGTAAAAAATAGTCCGGCAATGATCAACATGAATAGTCGCCGTCTCGAAAATTTTCTTATTTTCATATCAACCTTCCTCTTCATTCCGATTATTCGATTAAACATTTACGATTTGGCCTTCACGATAACCAGAGTCACATCATCATCTTGTCTGTTGCCTTGCCGAAAATCAGCGATCGCATCCGTAATGGCTTTTAAAATATTGGCTGCCGATGCGTGGCTCATCTGCTGAAGAATCCGGCGCAGGCGTTCTTTCCCGAAGCGCTCACCCTTGGGGTTTTCGGTATCCCAAACCCCATCGGTTCCGATCAGCACAATTTGGCCGTAACCCCAATCACCGCGACGATATTCCTCATAGGCATAATTCTCGTTCACCCCTAAAGGGATTCCAGCACCTCCCAGCTCGATGAATTTGTCTGAAGCCGCGTTATACAGCATAGCCGGGTCGTGACCGGCTCTGATCCATCGGAGCTCTTTAGTTTGTGTATCGAAGAGTATGAGAAAAAGTGTCATGAAATTTCCGGAATAAACGGTATCCATGCACAATAACCGATTGACATTGTTTATGGTTCTTGCGAGATCCACCGAGTGCCTCATCCGGCTGCGGATGAAAGCGCGGGCGGTGGTCATAAACAACGCGGCGGCGATTCCGTGGTCGGCCACATCGCCGACGGCAATTCCGATTTTACCCTCGCCCATTTCCGGAAACCAGATATAGTCATAATAGTCTCCACCGGTTTCATCACAATAAAGGCTCTGGCCTGCAATATCGAGATATTGAAATTGAAAAGACTTTTCAGGGAGCAGATTCTGCTGGACTTCTTTTGCCAGGTTCAAGGAGTTTTTAAGTCGAACCCGATCCTCAAGCTGCCCAACCATGGTATTAAAGCTTAACGTCAGCTCTCCCACCTCATCATGGGTTTTAACCGGCAGGGACACTTCGTAATCTCCCAGCGCCACTCTTTTGGCCGCATCCGAGATGTCTACAATCGACGATACGGTCCGACCGGTGACAAATCGAATCAAAAAGAGAATAATGATGATAAACACCCCACCGATGATGAAGTAATAGATTCTGAAGTTGACGATGGGAGATAAAATTTCTCCGCCGGGTACAATAATGATCAGTGTCCAGGGGGCTTCCTTTAATTTGTAGAATCCGCTGATTTCCTGTGGAGGAAATCCTTTCCCGAAAACCGTCCCGAACGGCAGGGATTTCATGGAGTACAACGTAGAGCGCTCCAACGGGTCGTTGTTTTCGGCAAGTTGTTTTCGTTCCTCATTCAGAT
>Ga0180009_10008255_pt1 | contig 10377 bp, 12 predicted proteins | sample OS_PC_MetaG_FD_123537 | JGI IMG/M metagenome (GOLD analysis project Ga0180009, IMG submission 123537) | Groundwater microbial communities from the Aspo Hard Rock Laboratory (HRL) deep subsurface site, Sweden - OS_PC_MetaG | ecosystem: Environmental > Aquatic > Deep subsurface > Groundwater... | reverse complement strand
GTTTAGAGAAAGGAGAAGAGATTACTCTAAAAGTTTCATCAAAAGAAAAAATTGAATTAATTACTGCTTGATGACTATGATTTCCTTTCTATAATCAACGGTTATTTGTTCAAGAATTTGTTTTGTTGTTTGCTCCAAACCTTGTTTGGAGTTTTTTTCAGCCATTTTGCATATAAGTCAATAAATTTAAGTCTTTCTATCCTATTTCTTTTTTTTTCTTCTTCTAATTCTTTTAAATCAATTTTTGTTAATTTCAGACCTTTTTCCATAATCTTTCCTCTGCTTCTTTTTCAACTTTTAGTTCTCTTATTTGGTTTTCTAATAATTTCATGTCTAAACTTTCTTTAAATACTTTGTATAAATGCCTTGCGTCTTCAAAGTCTTTTTCTGATCCAAGCTTTAATTTGAATGCAATCTGCATTTCTAATTCAGGAATATTCAGTTTTTCTTTGTTTACAATCACTTTAACTTTGTGTTTGAGTGAATAAAAATTGTATTTTGTTTTAGCAAACTTTAATTCAAAGTTTGGAAGAAAAGTTCCTTTAATTGCAAACCGTACAGGAGTTTGATTCTTTAAGTATTCATAATATGCTTGTTTTGGGTCTGATTCAATAATACACTCAAAACCTTGTTTTTCCAGTTCAGTCCAAAACTCTTTGAATTTTTCAAAAGACATTTCTTCAATGAATAAGTCAATATCTTCTGTGTTTCTGCTTCTTCCAAAAAGTATTGCAATATAACCTGAAATTATCACATAATCTATTTCTTGTTTTTCAAGAATTTTAGTGAATTTTATAACCAGTTTATCAAGATTTGAAAGCTCTCTTTGAAATTTTATTGTATTCCCTTTAAATTCAAACTCCATAAAAGAAACTGGAATAAACTTAATTTAAGTGTTTCCAATTTCACCGGCAGTGAGGGGTTTGCAAAGCTTTAAAACCACTCAAACAGTATTCAGTTAGTGGTTTGAAAATGATTGATTCAGATTTCCCAGGCTTTTTCAGGAAGCAGGTAAAAGAATTCTCTTATGAAATGATGGTTGCAGTAAAAGAAGAAACTGCTTCCTGACTGCCCTTTTTCTTTTTCCGAAAAGAAAAAGTGCAAGTTGCCCAAAAAGAAAAAGGTTTCTTCAAAGAAAGAAAAGGAATTGCCCAAAAGAAAAAAGAGTTTCTAATGAAATTCGTCTCCGTATTCTTCTTCTGAAGGCAATGAAGTTAAATCCTCAAAAGGAATCTTGATTTTCTTTTTCTTCTTTTTCTTGAATGGAAATTTTTCTTTATTTTTTTTTTGTTCTGTCATTTTTATCACGGTGTTATCCTGACACACTCATAATAGTTTATGTCGTTTTCTGAGTCAACTACTGCAAACATTAATTTTGTTTTAATGTTTGCGCTTAACCTTACTTTTCTGCTTAATTCAATAAAATTAATTCTGTCGTTTTGTCCTTTAACTGCAATAACCCATTGAGTATGCTCTTCTCCGGGTTTTTTTCCTTTAGGATAAACCCTTAAATCAAATCCAAATTTAAATCCTGTTTTAACTACAAATCCTCTTTCCCTTAAATCAGAATAAACAAGGTATTTTTTGTAGAAGTCTTTGATTTTTTTTTCTCCAATCAAAAGCAGTTCTTCTTGTTCTATTTTTTTTCCTGTTTTGTCTTCTAATTCAAGTTTTCCTTTTTCCATTAAATAATGTGCTTCAATTAAATCCAGCACAAAATCTAATTTGTTTTTTTCGCCGAAAGCTTTTTGCATAAACAAACTTTTGTCCTTATTTTTTTTAACTAAAATTTTATCTGATAAAAGCAAATTGTTTATTCCCATAAAACACCACTTTACTATTATTTACTGAATGAAAAGGTTATTATATTATTTTAATGTATTCTTTTTATCATGAATAAAATTGATCCTTGGGGAACAGAATTAATTGAAGACTATGCCCGTTTAATTAAGGATTTTGGTTTAGAGCCAATGGAAGACTTTCTTTCTGATTTTCCTAAACCAAATTATCTGATGAGAAGAGGAATAGTTTTTGCCGGCCAAGACTTAAAACAAATAGCTGATGCAATAAAAGAAAAAAAACCTTTTTATTGTCTTACTGGAATGATGCCTTCAAGTGAAAGAATTCATTTTGGAACAAAAACAGTTATTGAAATGGTCAAATACTTTCAGGAACAAAAAGCGAAAACTTTTGTTTTAATAGCAGATTTAGAGTCTGCTGCAACAAGAGGAATTTCTTTGAAAGAAGCAAGAGAACGCGCTTTAAATTTTTATATTCCTGCTTATATTGCTTTGGGTTTGGATCCAAAAAAAACCATTTTCTACTTTCAATCAGAAAATGACCAAGTAAAAAATCTTGCTTATTTGTTTTCCCAGAAAATTACTATGAATGAATTCAAGGCAATTTACGGGGAAATTCATCCTTCTAGAATTCTTTCAGCTTTAGCTCAGGCAGGAGATATTTTGTTTCCTCAACTAGAAGAAAAAATGCCTGGAGTGATTCCTGTTGGAATAGACCAAAGCCCTCACATTCGTTTAACAAGAGATATTGTGCGTAGAACAAAAAGTGAATTCAATTTTTTTCTGCCTTCTGCAACCTACCATAAATTTGTTCCTGCTTTAGATGGAAGCAATAAAATGTCTAAATCTAATCCAAATTCTTTTATTTCAATTCCAGAAAACCCAATAGATTCAGGCAAAAAAATGTCTAAAGCTTTAACCGGCGGAAGAAATACAATTGAAGAGCAAAAAAAGCTTGGGGGAATTCCAGAAAAATGCATGGTTTTTGAAATGTATAAGCAGCATTTAATTGAAGACGACAAAAAACTCCAGAAAATTTTTGATGACTGCAAAAAAGGAAAACTTTTATGCAAGGAAGACAAGGAAAACGCAGTTAACTTGATGATTTTATTTCAGCAAGACTTCCAAAAAAAACTGGATAAAGCTAAAAAAACAAGAAAGCAATGGAAGTTTTTTAAGTAGTTTATTTGAATGTCTTGTGGAACCAACAATATATTTAAATATATATTCACTTACTGAATAATTCAGTAGGTGACTTATTTGAAGTTTATTAACAGGGAAAATGAATTAAAAGAATTTTACAGGCTTAGACTTCTTTCCAGAAAAAAACTGTTTGCTGTGGCTTTATATGGTTTAAGGAGAATTGGAAAAACCCGTTTGCTTCTTGAGTTTTTAAGGGGTAAAGGCATTTATTTTTTTGTTAACAAAAACAAGACTTCTAAAGACCTTTTAACTGAATACCAGCATATTTTGAGAAGAAAAGGAGTTTTGAAGGAGCTGGAAGCTGTTAGTTCTTGGGATGAATTTTTTAAGGTTTTAATTGTTAGAAATAGTTTGCCTGTTGTTTTTGATGAATTCCAGAATTTTGGTTTTGTTGAACCTGCTGTTTTTGGGGTGCTGCAAAAAAATATTGATTTGAATGAAAACAAGCCTGGCTTGTTGGTTTTTTCAGGCTCTTTGATTGGTTTAATGAAGAATTTATTTAACGATTCAAAAGAGCCTTTGTATGGAAGAATAAAGAAAGGCATTAAACTTGAAGCATTGAGCTTGAATTCCAGTATTGGTTTAAGAAAGGAATTAAAACTTGCAAAAGAAGATATCATAAAACTTTATTGTGTTTTTGGAGGTTACCCAAAATATTTTGTTGCAGTAGAAGATTTTGGTTTGCAGGAAAAAAAAGCAGAAGAAATTTTAGATTTTTTGTTGTTTTCAAAGAATGCTCCATTAGAAGATGAAGTTAATAGCATTCTTTCACAGGAGTTTGGTGGTAGAAGCAGCATATATTATTCTATTTTAAAGGCAATTGCAAATGGCAATAATACTATTTCAACTATTGCAAGTGCTTTAAGCACAACTCCTACTTCTATTACAAGACAAATTAAAGAACTAAAGGATTATTTTGAGTTAATTGAACTTGAATTTCCTTTTGAGGGGAAAAGAGGCGTCTATAAAATAAGGCATCCTTTAATTCAATTCTGGTTTTCTGAAATTTATAAGGATTATTCTGATTATGTTTCAAGGAAACCAGAGTTTATGGATAAACTAAAAAAAAACCTGAATACATTTTATGGGGCTGCTTTTGAGGGAATAGCAAGAGATTTTTTAATTCAAAAGCTTGAATTAAAAGAAGCCATGCGGCAATGGGGTAAAATTCAGGGAGCAGAAAAAGGAAAAAACACTTATGAAATTGATTTAATTGCAAAGAACAGCAAACAATTTTTTGTTTTTGAATTTAAATGGAAAAAACTTTCAGAAAAAAGTGCATTAAAAGTTTTGAAAGAAGTTGAAATTAAAGCCAATTATCTACAAAAAAAGCTTTTGAACCAAAAATTTGGCTTGGTGGCAAAAAAAATAGAAGGCAAGCAAAAACTAAGAAACAAAGGTTTTTTGGTTTTTGATTTAAATGACTTTTAAATAAAGCCAAGAAAAACAAGAATACAGTGGAAGTTTTTCAAATAACTTTTTTAAGTAGTAAAACGTTCTTTTTTTATGCCAGTTAAACCTCTGCCAAAATTTTTAATTCAAAGATTGAGAAGAATTGTTAACAAAAGAATTAGAACTCACGGAGAATCTTCTATTGATTATTTTCTTGCAAAAATGACAAGTGTTGATCACAGAAGAAAATGGCTTGAACAACAATTTGGGAAAGGATTAGAACATAATAGAGTAAGGGAAATGAATGTTTCAAGAAATTTTCCTGAAACAAAACTTATAATTAAGAAACTGCATTACCCTGACGAACTAAAAATTCTAAGAAATAAAGTCAGAAACCACAATAAAAGAAAAGGTTTGTTAAAATTTGATTACATATTGCGAATGCCTTTTGCATATAGTTTAGGGCATGGTTTTGTTGCAATGACAAAAACAAATAAACCTAATTTAGCAGAAATTTTAGAGTCTTTTAAAGATGGAGGAACTTATAGAGGGAAAAACTTTTTTAGAGAACTTGTTAAAGATTCAAAAATTACTAGAAGCCAGTTAGTGAATGCAGCTAGAAAAGCAAGCGAATTAACAAAATTAAATTATGGGAATATTCTTCTTTTGGGTGTAGAAAAAGGAAAATTTGTTTTTATGCCTTTAGTTGATGTATATTAATTACCTGAACCTGATTTTTTTTATTTCATTAAAGCCTTTTTTTAAGAGTTTGTCTGCAATTTCTTTTTGTTTTTTTAATTGTTCTGCAATTGTTTTTTCCCATTCCCCTAATTTTTTGGCTTGCTTTTTTTCTGAATCTTTTGTTTTGGCTGCTTGTTTTTTTTCTAAAAGCGGTTTTTCTTCGGTTTTTTCAGGGACTTGTTTTTCTGTTTCTTTTTTTTCAGGCAAAACTTCCTGTTTTACTTCAATTAATTCTATTTTTTCTTTGATTTCTTTGTCTTCTTTTAGTTTTTCAACTAATTCCTCAAAATACTGGTTTTCTTGTTTTAGCATTACAATTTTGTCTGCTTTGTTGAGTATTGCAGTGTTTTTTATTTTAGTTGAAGTTTCCCCCCATTCAGTGAACTCTTCGCATCTCTTTCTTTTTTTTCCAACTGCTTTTTTTACTTCTTCCATGAAATGTGTTGCGCTTGAAATATCAGAGGCTTTAGGCGAGTCTTCTTTGTCTATTACCATCAGTAATACAATTTCGTGTGTTCCTTTTAATGCTTTTTCAAGGAATTCTTCGTTTAATTCTTTTCTTGAAAGCAATGGAATTAATACCTTCATATTCTAATTGCTCTTTACAGCCTTAAATAACTTTTCTTTTGCTTTAAAACCCGAAAACTTACTTTTATTAATCTCTGATTCATTATTATTTCATGCCGCTTAAAAAATCTTTCAATGCAAAAAAGGTGTTAGCAAAAGCTAAAAGAAAAGTTTTGGATTTTACTGGAAGACAAGCAATTCCTGGAATTAAGATGGCTAAAAGATTAAGTGCTAAAACTGCAGATCAAGCAATTAAGGAAGGGGCGCATAAAGGAATTCATAATACTTTAAATGGTTTTGTTAAAACAAAGCGAAGAAAAACAATTACTGGCGGAAAGAAAAAAGTAACTAAACTTTGGAGGCATAATCGCAGAAGAGAAAGCAGAGAAGTAGAAATTCATTCAAGATTTAAAGGAAAAAAATTAAGTGAAAAAGAAATGGTTGAAGCAATTAGCTCAGCCTTAACAGGCAGAGACTATAAAGGGCTAGTTTATGATAAAAGAACAGGCACATTTTTTAGAAAAACAATTGAACCTTTAATGATTTATGTAATGGGATCTGAAAGAAAAGGAGAAAGAATAGTCAGAGAAACATGGAATATTAAAGGAGAAAAAACATTTTCAGACAAATCGGTTTTCATCGAAGAAGGAAAAGAAAAGCGTTTGTTTGAAAAAAGAAAAATGAAACAATATAAAACAAGTTGATTTGTTATTCTATCAGCCTGTAAATTCCTTTTCTTTTTTCTATTACTTCGCCGTCTTCTTTGAGGAATTCCATTGTTCCTCTGATGAGTTCAGGGGGAAGCAAAGTTTTTTCTTTTAATTCGTTCAATGAAAGGGTTTTGTTTTCTTTTAGTTTTGCTAGAATGGCAGGCTTTGTTTTTTCCAGCACATCCGAATGAATTACATAAAAATATCCGTCAAATCCTTTAATGCCTTTAATTAATCCTTCTTTTATTTCTGGGTTGAATTGCTCGCAGAAATCCCTTGCCTGATTATCATTCACCATTACCTCAAATCCTCTTGCCTCAATAGACTTATCGGCTGAATTAAAGTCAAAATCTTTTTTTTTCTCTTTTTTTGATTGGGCAATTCTGTAAATTGCCTTTTTGTAGGATTCATTTAACTTGAATTTTTCTATTAATCCTTGTTTTAATAATTCTTCAAATCTTTGTTTTTCTTTTGTGTTTAATTGTTTTTCAAATTCTCCTTCAACTTTCATTGAAAGGCTTTTTTTTCCTTTTTCTGACAGCAAAGAAAAAATTCTTTCATCTTCTCCGCCCTTTTCTTTTGAAAAGAAAAGTGCAGGTTGCCCAAAAGAAACCTTTTCTGCTTCAGTTAAAACAAAAAAATCTTTGACTTTATTTAATTCAAAAAAAGATTTCTCTGTATTTAGCTCTTTCTTGTCTTTTTCATTTAATTCAAGAAAAACCCTGCCTTTTTCTTTTCTTATTTCAGCCATAATAATTTTATTCAAGCAAAAGCACTAAAAATGCTTTTTTCTCAGTAAAGTCTTTTATTTATCTAATATGCTGTATTCTTTATGGGAAAAAAATATGCAGGCATGTTTAAGGCAAGACACAGATATAAAGCGTTGGCGTTTTTAGGCAGAGGCATGACTGTTGATATGGTTGTTAAAGAACTACAGTCAAGGTATCATCCTAATGTTTCTTTAGGTAGTATAAAAAAAGCTTATTTTCCTGTTACAAGCACTTATGCGTTGGCTGGATTAAAAGGTGCTTCAAGAGAAAAAATTATTGAAAGAATGAAAAAAATATCTGCTAATAGGATTGGAATGAGGAATAGACATAAAGATCCTAAGTTTCAAAATAAAATGCGTGAAATAAATAGCGAAACAATGAGAAACTTGCATAATAGTCCTGACTTTAAAGAAAAACAAAGGAAAGGTGCCTCCCGTCGCTGGTAGGTTCATAATGAAAGACTTGCCAAATTAGCAAAAGCAATGGGGCTTGATTCAACAGGTTGGGATTCCCGAAAAAGAATTAAGGTAGTTGATGAAACTCCTGAATTAATATTACTTATAAAAGAAAGAGAGAAAGTTATTAATGAGGCTTTGGGTTCTTTGACTGCTTTAGAAACAAGAGTTGTTAATTTAATTTTCTTTTCAGAACATGGAAAAAATTTAACAACAAAAAAAGTATCGTCAGTTTTAGGAAAACCAGAAAAAACTGTTTTAGCAACATTAAGCAGAGCTTTAAATAAACTATCAAAAAATAAAAAATTAAGAGAACTCAACTGATTTTTTTTTGCTGTTGGATAAGTTATTAATCCTTTTTTCTTCTTAATCTTAGAATGGATCTAGCAAAAAAGTATAATCCAAAAGAATCAGAGAAAAAATGGAGTGATTACTGGGAAAAAGAAAAGCTTTTCCAGTTTAAGCCAGGAAAAAAAATTTATTCAATTGACACTCCTCCTCCGACTATTTCAGGCACAATCCATATAGGCCATGCTTTTTCTTATGCTCAAGCAGAATTTATTGCCCGCTATAAAAGAATGAAAGGTTTTTCTGTTTTTTATCCTTTTGGCTTTGATGACAATGGTTTGCCAACAGAAAAATTCGTTGAAAAAAAGCGTGGAATTAAAGCCACAAAAATGGACAGAAATGAATTCATTAAAATCTGCTTGGAAGAAACAAAAAAAGTAGAAGAAGAATATAAAAAAATCTGGAAAAGCTTGGGGATCAGCTGTGACTGGAATTTATTTTACAGTACTATAAGCGAAAAAGCAAGAAAAATTTCCCAGCTTTCATTTATTGAATTATTTGAGCAGGGAAGAGAATACAGAAAAGAAGCTCCAACCATCTGGTGCCCTGAATGTGCAACAGCAATCTCGCAGGTTGAATTAGAAGACAAAGAAGTTGATTCAACTTTCAATGACGTTTTATTTGAATTAGAAGACGGAAAAAAAATTGTGATTTCAACTACAAGGCCTGAATTAATTCCTGCGTGTGTTGCAGTAATGGTTAACCCAGAAGACGAAAAAAACAATTCTTTGGTCGGAAAAAAAGTTAAGGTTCCTTTAATGGATTATTCAGTTCAAGTAATTGGCGACAAAAGAGTTGATCCAAGCAAAGGTTCTGGAATTGTAATGAACTGCACTTTTGGAGACCAAATGGATATGGAATGGTGGAAAGCCTATAATCTGCCTTTAAGAATAATCCTTGATGAAAAAGGTGTTTTGAATGAAAAAGCAGGAAAATTTTCTGGAATGAAATTACCTGAAGCAAGAAAAGCAATTCTCGAAGAATTAAAAGCAAAAAATCTCTTAAAAGAGCAAAGGCCAATAAAGCACACAGTTAATGTTCATGAAAGATGTTCAACGCCAATAGAGTTTTTGGTCACAAAACAATGGTTTATTAAATATCTTGACTTAAAAGAAGATTTTTTGAATGCAGGAAAAGAATTAAACTGGTTTCCTGAATATATGAAACACCGTTTTAACAACTGGATTAAAGGACTGCAATGGTATTGGTGTATTTCAAGGCAAAGATTTTATGGAATTCCTTTTCCTGTATGGTATTGCACTAAATGCGGAGAAATAATTTTAGCAGAAAAAAAAGATTTGCCTGTTGACCCATTAAAAGACAAGCCAAAAAAACAATGCAAATGCGGTTCCTCTGATTTCATTCCTGAAAAAGATGTTTTGGATACTTGGGCTACAAGTTCTTTGACTCCTTTAATTAATTCTGACTGGAAAGGCAAAGGAAATTTTGATAAAAAAATTTTTCCAATGTCTTTACGTCCGCAAGCGCATGACATTATTTCTTTCTGGGCACTCAATACAGTTGTAAAAAGCCTTTTGCATGAAAAAAAAGTTCCATGGAAAGACATAATGATTTCTGGCTGGGGTCTTGATTCAAAAGGAAAAAAAATGTCTAAGTCAAAAGGAAATGTTGTCACACCAAACCAGATAATTGAAAAATATTCTGCTGACGCTTTGCGTTATTGGGCTTCTTCAATTAATTTAGGAAATGATGCTCCATTCCAGGAAAAAGATGTTCAGACAGGACAAAAATTAATTACAAAGCTTTGGAATGCTTCAAAGTTTTCTTTAATAAACCTTGAAGGATTTAAAGGAAAAAAGCCTGTAAAACTAGAGTTAATGGATGAATGGATTTTACACAAATTTAATGCAGTTGTAAAATCAATGAATTCCCATTTTGATGTATATGAATACAGTAAAGCAAAATCAGAGTTAGAATATTTTTTCTGGAATGATTTCACAGACAATTATTTAGAGATAATAAAAGACAGGATTTATAATGAAGAAAAAAGAGGAAAAAACGCTAAGCTTTCAGCGCAATACACTTTAGAAAAAATTCTTTTAGGAACTCTGAAAGGTTTTGCTCCAATAATGCCTTTCATCACAGAAGAAATTTTCCATTTGTATTTTTCTGAAAAAGAAAAACAGAAAAGCATTCATGTCTCTTCTTTCCCTGAACCTGACAAAAAACTTGTTTTTGAAAAATCTTTTATTTCAGGAGAAGAAACTGTTACAGTTATTTCTTCTGTTAGAAAGTTTAAGGCTTCAAAACAGGTTTCAATGAAGGCAGGAATTGAATTAACTTTAGAAAAAGAAAGAATCAAAAAAATAGGTTCTGCTTTAGAGGATTTGAAGGCAGTCTGTAATGCAACTTTAATTAAAGAAGGAAAATT
>Ga0180009_10008254_pt1 | contig 10379 bp, 8 predicted proteins | sample OS_PC_MetaG_FD_123537 | JGI IMG/M metagenome (GOLD analysis project Ga0180009, IMG submission 123537) | Groundwater microbial communities from the Aspo Hard Rock Laboratory (HRL) deep subsurface site, Sweden - OS_PC_MetaG | ecosystem: Environmental > Aquatic > Deep subsurface > Groundwater... | reverse complement strand
TTCAGGCTCATCAGGCAGATGCCCAAAACCCTGTGAACATTGGGCCGAAGCTATCTCCGAAGATCAATCCGAATCAGGCCTCGGGACTTTTGGCCTCCCAATTTTCTTAAGTCAACGGCATTGAGTGGCGCCCGGGTCATTTTGTTTGGTGCCCGCCGCATAACTAAGGATCATTAGGGTTTTCTTGGCCACAAGGGGATTTTGCATGGATGGAATCCTGGAGGGAAAAAACGTCTGTTTTGCTTACCCCGGGCAAGAGCCCATTATCCGGGAAACATCCTTTGCCTTCCCCAGGGGCGGACTGGTCCTGGTACGGGGCCCGTCCGGCGCCGGAAAATCCACGTTCTTAAGACTCCTGAACCGGATGGAGACCCCGGCATCGGGAAGCTTGGCGTATAAAGGCCGACCCCTGGACAGCTGGGACCCTGTTCAATTGCGCACCAAGATCATCCTCTTGCAGCAGACCCCTGTCGTGGTCCCGGGGACCGTGGCCAAAAACCTTCTTTTGCCTTTTGATTTTGCCGCCAACCAACACCTTTCCCGGCCCACGGAATCGGCCATGGAACAGGGGTTGTCCGAATTTTTGTTAAGCGGCGTTTCCCTTTCGGATCATGCCTCCGACCTCTCCGTGGGCCAGCGCCAGAGGCTTTGCCTTTTGCGCGCCCTTCTGCTCTCCCCGGACGTGTTCCTTTTGGATGAACCCACAAGCGCTCTGGACCCGGAGAGCAAAGGCGCGGTGGAGCGCATCGCCGAGCACCTCTGTCTGGACCACGGCCTCTTGGTGGTGGTGGTGAGCCACCTGGATTTTTCCGCTCGCAGGACCTCCCCCCTGAACTTTTCCCTTTCCCGAAACACCCTGGAAGAAAGCAGCCGATGAACAACCCTCTTTATATCGGAAACTGGCAGCTTGCCCTGGGCGTGATCTTTATCTTTTTTGCCGGAGCCGCCTCTCTGGTCCATAAACTCGGGCTCGGCAAGGATCTGGCTGTGGGGACGGTCCGGACTTTTGCCCAGTTGTTCCTCATGGGATATGCGCTGACCATTATTTTTCAGCTTACGATGGGCTGGGTGGTTGTCCTGATTTACGCTGGCATGATTTTTTTTGCGGCCTGGACCGTCCGGGGCCGGGTCACGGAAAAGCAGGTCCGGTTCTTTTTCCCCACCCTGGGGGCCATGATGGCCTCCTATATGCTGGTGACCATTCTGATAACGGGAGTGATTGTCCAGGCCGAGCCCTGGTGGGACCCCCGGTACTTTTTACCCCTGGGAGGCATGGTGGTGGGCAACTCCATGACAGCTATTTCCCTTTCCCTGGACCGGTTTTTTTCAGACCTTCGAACCCGGCGGGAGGAAGTGGAGATGAAGCTTTCATTGGGGGCCGATTACAAGGAGGCCAGCCGGGATATTTTTGCATCCGCCATCAGCGCGGGTATGATCCCTTCCATCAATTCCATGATGGGCGTGGGCCTGGTGTTCATTCCGGGCATGATGACCGGCCAGGTGCTTACCGGAGCCGATCCCATGGACGCCGTCCGCTACCAGATCATCGTCATGCTCATGCTGGTGGGCTCCACGGCCATTGGTTCGCTATTGGTGACCTGGCTGGTGAGAAGGCGCTGTTTCGGCCCGGCCCATCAACTCGTGCTGACCCGGTCCTTGGGGGGGGGGAGCTGATCAGCTCCGTAGGCTGGGTGGCTCCGCACAAAGCGCGGTTTTCAGTGGCACCCGGGAACCCCGGGCCGTGGCAACTCGTTGCCAGGGTCCGAAGGACAATAGGTTTTCTTTCAAGGTTCCAAGGCCCATTCCTTTAGTCTGCTCCGTCCTTTTCCATCATCCCCTTCGCCATTTCCAGCGCCTCTTCCCTGGTCCGGATTTCTCCGGCGTCCTGGGCGGCGCGGAGGGCTTTTAGCAGGGGCCCCATTTCCGGGCCCGGGCGGATGCCCAGGGATTTCAGCTCCTTGCCTGTGACCAGGGGTTTTTCGTCCCGGCGGGTTGCGGCAAAGGCAAAATATTCCAGGACCCAGGCTTCGGCGCGGCGGCTTTTTGCCTCAGCTTCTTCCGGCTCCGTGGCCGGGCCGTGTTTGGACCGCAGGTCCGCCGAGGCCAGGATCAGGGCGGCGGCAGCCGGGGGGCCGGTCTTGCGGAACCAGGACAGGAAGGTTTTTTGCTTCACTCCGGGCTGCACCAGGTTCTCGGCGTGGAGGTGCTGGCCCGCCACTGTCGCAAAAAAATCCCGGTCCCGGGCGGAGGTCCTCAGGCGCAGGGCCGCCTCAAGGGCGAGTCTTTCGCTTTCCTTTTCGTGGCCGTAAAAGGTGGCCCGGTCCTTGTGCATGGCCCGGGTGGCGGGCTTGCCCGCATCGTGGAACAGGGCCGCCAGCTTGGCCAGGGGCCTGTGCCTTCCTTCTGCCAGGAATCCGGCCACCTCCTGCCCCCGCTCCCCGAACCTTTCCCCGGGCTCTTCCACGGCCTGTTCCAGGAGGTCCAGCACAGCTAGGCTGTGTTCCCATACGTCCTGGTGGTGATAGTGGTTCTGGGTCACGCCCTTCATGGGGGCAAGCTCCGGGAATATTTGCCCCAGGACCCCGGTTGCGTCCATGTCCCGGATGGTTGCCGAGGCCCGGGGCGTCTCCAGAATCAGAACCAACTCCTTCCATATCCGCTCCCCGGCCACCCGGGAAAGCCCCGGCGCGTGGCGGGCCATCCATTCCCGGGTCTGTCCCTCCACGGAAAAATCCAGGGTCGCGGCAAAGCGGAAGCCCCGCAGGACCCGCAGGGGGTCGTCGGACAGGCTTTGTTCCGCCACGGCCCGGAGGATTTTTGCCTCAAGGTCTTTTCGCCCCCCCAGGGGGTCGGCCAGCTCCGCAGCCCCGGCCCCCGCGATGCGCAGGGCCATGGCGTTTATGGTGAAGTCCCGGGCCGTGAGGTCCGCCAGGATGTCCGGGCCCCGGAAATCCATGATGTCCAGGAAATCCCCGGGGTCGGCCCGGTTCACCACCCGGAAGCAGACCGGGTGGGGCGGCTTTTCCATGGGCACCAGGGCAGCCCCCCGGGCCCGGGCGAGGCTGGCGGCAAAGGTTTTCGCCTCAGCCCCGGGGCAGGCCAGGTCCAGGTCCGAGACTTCCCGCCCCAGGACCAGATCCCGCACCGCGCCGCCGACTAAGTACAGCTCTTCCGGATGTTCAAGGCCCGAAAGCCAGCGGGTGAGGCAAGGGATTTCCATGGCGCATCCTTGCAGGCCCGGGGGCCTGGGTTGGGGAAAAGGTGGCGCGGCCCTGGGGCGAACCCTCCCTGCCCACCTTTGGGAAAGCGGGGGGGATTCCGTTTGGGCTGTTTTCCAAAAGGAGCCTGTTTCCGGTACCCGCCCCAAAAGCCGAAAGCGCTTGCCCTGTTGTTAATTGCCCTTGACCGGAAAGGGGAAAGCCTCTAACATTACGCGTTTCTTTTTCCGATTATGAACCGCCTCGGCGGACCTGGCAAGCCGGGACCCGGGTGTTTTACGAAACGGGCAGGAAGAACCATGATCCACATCAGCCTGCCGGATGGCAAGCAGCTGGAATTTGACGCTCCGCCCACAGGCCTGGACGTGGCGGAGAGGATCGGCCCGGGCCTGGCCCGGGATGCTGTGGCCGTCCGGGTGGACGGCGAACTCCTGGACCTCTCCCGGACCATCGAGGCGGACGCGGGCATCCAGATCCTCACCACCCGCGACGCCGAGGCCCTCACGGTCATGCGCCACAGCGCGGCCCACGTCATGGCCCAGGCCATCCTGCGCCTGTACCCCAAGGCCCGGCTGGCCATCGGCCCGGTGGTGGAGGATGGATTCTACTACGACGTGGAAATGGAGCCCATCTCCGAGGAGGATTTTCCCCGGATCGAAAAGGAAATGGCCGCTATCGTGGCCGCCAAGATCCTCCTTTCCCGCGAGGTGGCGGAAAAGGGCGTGGCCCTGGCCCGGTTTTCCGAGGATCCCTACAAGCAGGAAATCATCAGCGAGCTTCCTGTGGACACGGTGACCCTCTACCACCAGGAGGAGTTCACGGACCTTTGCCGGGGGCCCCATGTTCCCCACACGGGCATGGTGCGGGCGTTCAAGCTCATGAAGGTCTCCGGGGCCTACTGGCGCGGGGACAGCGCCCGGCAGCAGCTCCAGCGGGTCTACGGCACCGCGTTCTTCGACAAGAAGGCTCTGAATGCCTACCTCCACCTCCTGGAGGAGGCCAGGAAGCGCGACCACCGGAAGGTGGGCACGGCCCTGGACCTCTTCTCCTTCCACGATGAGGCGCCGGGCATGCCCTTTTTTCACGCCGCCGGCATGGAAGTGTGGAATGCGCTCCTGGATTACTGGCGCGAAGAGCACCGCCGGGCCGGCTACGTGGAAACCAAGACGCCCCTCTTGCTGAATCGCAGCCTGTGGGAGCGCTCCGGGCACTGGGAGAACTACCGGGAGAACATGTACACCGCCTCCATCGACGAGATGGATTACGCCATCAAGCCCATGAACTGCCCAGGGGGCATGCTCCTGTACAAGGAAAAGCACCACTCGTACAAGGACCTCCCCATCCGGGCCGCCGAAATCGGCCTGGTGCACCGCCACGAGCTTTCCGGAGTGCTCTCCGGGCTTTTCCGGGTCCGGGCCTTTCACCAGGACGACGCCCACATCTTCATGATGCCCGACCAGATCACGGACGAGATCCTGGGGGTGCTGAAACTGGTGGAGCGCGTCTACGGCACCTTTGGCCTGGGGTTCGACCTGGAGCTTTCCACCCGCCCGGCCAAGTCCATCGGCAGCGACGAGCAGTGGGAGACGGCCACCATCGGCCTGAAGGACGCCCTGGCGCGCTACGGCGCCGAATACAAGATCAACGAGGGCGACGGCGCGTTCTACGGCCCCAAGATCGACATCCACATCAAGGACGCCCTGGGCCGGACCTGGCAGTGCGGCACCGTCCAGCTGGACATGTCCCTGCCCGAGCGCTTCGACCTCTCCTTCGTGGGCGAGGACAACCAGCGCCACCGGCCCGTCATGATCCACCGGGTGGTGTACGGTTCCATCGAGCGGTTCTTCGGCATCCTAACCGAGCATTTCGCGGGCAAGTTCCCCTTGTGGATGGCCCCGGTCCAGGTGGGGGTGCTGGCCATGAACGACGAGATCGTGCCCTTTGCCGCCGAGGTGGCGGCCAAGATGCGGGACCAGGGGCTCCGGGTGGAGCTGGATGACCGGTCCCAGAGCATCAACCGCAAGGTCCGGGACGCCCAGATGCGCCAGATCCCCCTCATGGTGACCGTGGGGGAAAAGGAGCGGGCGGCCGGCACGTTCGCCGTGCGGACCCTGGACGGGAAGGTGCGGTACGGGGTGGCGCCCGAGGCGTTCCTTGCTGCGGTGGAAGGGAACATCCGGGCCCGGAACCTGGAAGTTCCGTCTTTTTGAGAGCCTCTTCCGGGGGCTTGGCGGCAAGGGAATCCATTTTCCTCTTGCATAGCCTCCGGGGGTATTGTAGTTTCTTAGGTTAAGCCTGTGCCCAGAGGGGGCGCAGCCATTCGGGGTTCATTCCAGGGAAGGCTTGAGGCCTGGGTATTCGGCCCGGAAAGACATGACTGCAGGAGGTGAAAGCATAAACAACAGGGTCAATATCAACAAACGCATCCGGGCCAAGGAAGTCCGCCTGATCGACCAGGAAGGCGCCCAGTTGGGGATACTGCCGCTGCATCAGGCCCAGGCTGTGGCCGATGCCGCCGGGCTCGATCTGGTGGAGGTCTCGCCCAACGCCTCTCCGCCGGTCTGCAAGGTCATGGACTATGGGAAGTACAAGTACCAGCAGACCAAGAAGCTGCAGGAGGCCAAGAAAAAGGCTTCCACCTTCCAGGTGAAGGAAATCAAGGTACGGCCCAAGACTTCGGATCACGACCTGGAAACCAAGATCGGCCACATCAAGCGATTCATCGAAAACCGGGACAAGGTGAAGGTCACCGTCATGTTCCGGGGCCGGGAAATCGCCTTTGCGGACCGGGGCCGGGCCATGCTGGAGCGGGTACGGGAAGCCACCGTCGAATACGCCACCGTGGAGCAACTTCCCAAATTCGAGGGACGCACCATGATGATGGTGCTGACTCCCAAGTAGGCCGAAAAGCAACCGTCCGGGCGCCAAGCCGGGCCAATGGGCCGGCGGGGTGTTTTTCGTCCGCCTAGGGGCGGTCGTGGGGCGGAGAAGTTTTTTTTGGAACGGACAGGGATCACGCGCGTTCAGGCCGGGAGAGATGCCCGGTTCGCGCCGGAAGAAAGGTACTACGCCATGCCCAAGATCAAAACCAACCGGGCCGCGGCCAAGCGATTCAAGAAGACGGGGAGCGGCAAGATCAAAGTCGGCCACGCCTTCGCCAGTCACATCCTTGGCAAGAAAACGCCCAAGAGGAAGCGGCGCCTGCGCAAGAGCTTCCTTCTGGACAAGACCAACATGAAATCCGTGCACAGGCTCCTGCCCAACCTGTAAGGGCCGCACGATTCGGGAGACAAGACATGCGTGTCAAACGTGGATTCAAGGCCAGGCGCCGGCGCAAGAAGGTGCTCAAGCTGGCCAGGGGTATGCGCGGAGGCCACAGCAAGCTTTTCCGCACCGCAGCGGATACGGTGGACCGGGCGCTGAGTTTCGCCTTCCGGGATCGCCGGGTTCGCAAGCGCGATTTCCGCCGCCTGTGGATCGTGCGCATCAACGCCGCGAGCCGGATGAACGACCTGTCCTACAGCAAGTTCATAGCGGGATTGAAGTGCCTGAACGTGGAACTGGACCGCAAGGTCCTGGCCGAGCTCGCCATCAGCGATCCGGCTGCGTTTTCCACCATTGCGGGAATGGCCGCCTCCGCCTAGTTTCCCCCGGATGCAGCCCCTGCCGGTTCCGGGACAAAGAGGATGGGGCCACCGGACTTTTCGCCCGGGTGGCCCCATCCTCTTTGCCCGCCCGGCGGGGGCGTTTCCGTGGGGGGCGCGGACCCGGCGGCAAACCTGCGGGTTCCCATCACCCGATCCATCCGGGGAGCCCCCCGGATTCGCCCGGATTCCCCATGAAGGACCGCATCCAGGAAGTTCGCCAAAACGCGCTTTCGGCCCTGGAAGAGGCGCGGGACGAAAAGGCCGTGGCTGACCTTGCTGTGCGCTTCCTGGGCCGCAAGGGAGAGGTGTCCGCCCTGCTGCGCGAGGTCTCCAGCCTCCCCGTGGAAGTGCGCCCCGAGGCCGGCCAGCTGGCCAACATCCTGAAAAAAGAGCTTTCCTCCGCCTTCGAAGCCGCTGAAAAGCGCCTGGCTGAAGCTGCCGCCGAAACGGCCGGGACCCTGGACGTGACCCTGCCCGGCCGCAGGCTAGCCCAGGGGCGCTTCCACCCCCTCACCCAGGTTTGCGACGAGATCTGCCGAGCCTTCGTGCGCATGGGCTTTTCCGTGGTGGAAGGCCCGGAGGTGGAGGCGGACTACTACAACTTCGAGGCCCTGAACTTCCCCCCCGAACACCCGGCCCGGGACATGCAGGACACCTTTTTCGTCTCGGAGAAGGTGGTGCTGCGGACCCACACCAGCCCGCTCCAGGTCCGCACCATGGAAAAGACCAGGCCGCCGGTGCGGGTCATCGCCCCGGGCAAGGTCTACCGTTGCGACTCGGACATCACCCACACCCCCATGTTCCAGCAGGTGGAGGGCCTGGTGGTGGACGAAGGCATCCGGTTTTCGGACTTGAAGGGCGTGCTGGCCGCCTTTGTGCACCAGATCTTCGCCCCGGACACCCCCCTGCGTTTCCGCCCCAGTTTCTTCCCCTTCACCGAGCCCTCGGCCGAGGTGGACATCGGCTGCGTCATGTGCGACGGCTCCGGCTGCCGGGTGTGCGGCCATACGGGCTGGCTGGAGATTTTGGGTTCGGGCATGGTCCACCCGGCGGTGTTCGAGAACGTGGGCTACGACCCGGAAAAATACACCGGATTCGCCTTTGGCCTGGGGGTGGAGCGCATCGCCATGCTGAAATACGGCATCGACGACATCCGGCGTTTCTACGAGAACGACGCGCGTTTCCTGGGGCAGTTCTGATGCGGATTTCCTATTCCTGGCTATCCAAGTACGTGGACCTTCCCGCTGACCCCCAGGGCCTGGCCGACACCTTGACCATGGCCGGCCTGGAGGTGGAGGCGGTCTGGGACCGCCACGCCTTCCTGGACACCGTGCGGGTGGCCCGGGTCCTTTCCTGCGAACCCCTGGCCGGGTCGGACCATCTGTCCTTGTGCCGGGTGGAGGCGGGGGGCTCGCCGGTCTCCGTGGTGTGCGGGGCGGGAAACGTCCGGGTGGGGCTTTTGGCCCCCCTGGCCCTGCCGGGCACCCGGCTCCCCGACGGCTCGGTGGTGGAGGCCCGGGAGGTCCGGGGCCTGCGTTCCGAAGGCATGCTCTGTTCCGAATGGGAACTGGGGGTGGGCCTGGACCGGTCCGGGCTCATGGAGCTTTCCTCCGGCCTGGCCGTGGGCGCGTCCGTCAACAAGGCCCTGGGGCTCTCCGATCCCTGCCTGGAAATCTCCATCACCCCCAACCGGCCCGACTGCCTGTCCCTTCTGGGCATCGCCCGGGAAGTTTCGGCCATCACCGGCGCGGCCCTGCGCCCCCCGGAGGCGGCCCTGCCCCCCGGGGAAGGGGACATCACGGCCCACACCTCCGTGACCATCGATTCCCCGGACCACTGCCCCCGGTACTCGGCCCGGTTGTTGCTCTCCATCGCCGTGGGGCCTTCGCCCTTCTGGCTGGCGGACCGGCTCATCTCCCTGGGCTTGCGGCCCATCAACAACATCGTGGACGTCACCAATTTCGTCATGATGGAGACAGGCCAGCCGCTCCACGCTTTTGACTTCGACCTCCTGGCCCAAAACCGCATCGTGGTGCGCACAGCCTCCGAGGGCGAGCGGTTCACCACCCTGGACAGCCAGGAAAAGACGCTTTCCGCCGACATGCTCATGATTTGCGACGGCGAAAGGCCCGTGGCGCTCGCCGGGGTCATGGGCGGGCTCAACTCGGAGATCTCCGGGGCCACGAAGAACGTCCTGATCGAGAGCGCCTATTTCAATCCGGCCTCCATCCGCAAGACCGCCCGCCGCCTGGGCTACCACACCGAGGCCAGCCACCGGTTCGAGCGGGGCACGGACCCCGAGGGCACGGTGTCCGCCGCCGACCGGGCGGCCCAGCTCATGCTGGAGACCGCCGGGGGGGCCCTGGTCTCCGGCGTGGCCGACGCCCATCCCGCGCCCTGGGAAGGGCCGGTCATCGGGCTTTCCGCAGCCCGGACCAACGCCATTTTGGGCACCGAAATCCCGGCGGCGGAGATCCGGTCCCTGCTCGCGTCCGTCTCCATGGAGGTCCGGGAGCTTTCCGAAGACCGGATGGAGGTGCGGCCTCCCGGTTTCCGGCCTGACGTGACCCGGCCCGAGGACCTGGTGGAAGAGGTGGCGAGGCTGTGGGGCTACGACCGCATCCCGGTCACCAGCCCGGTCTCCACCATGGAAGCCCCGGCCCTTGACCCGGCCCGGGAGTTCACGGCCCGGGTCAAGGACCTGGCCGTGTCCCTGGGTTTTGGGGAAACCATCCAGTACAGCTTCGCGTCCGTTGACTCCCCGGACCGCCTGGGCCTGCCCCCGGACCACGAGGCCCGGCGCATCCTGCCCATCAGAAACCCCCTGACCGAGGACCAGGCCGTCATGCGGACCTCGCTGTTCCCGGGGTTGTTGGAAACCGTGGCCCGGAACCTGAACCAGAACAACCGGGACCTGTGGATCTTCGAGGCGGGCAAGGTTTTCCTGGCCCGGGGAGCGGACGAGCTCCCTGACGAGCCCCAGTACCTGGTCCTGTTCATGACCGGCTCCCGACCCGGACGTCTGTGGGGGGAAAAGCCCGAGCCTTGCGGCTTCTTCGACATGAAGGGCGCGGTGGAGGGGCTCCTGGCCGGGGCCCGGATTCCCGAACCCGGGTTTGAACGCCTGGCCGCAGCAGATTGCCACGCCCTGGTTCCGGGGCGGGCCGCCTCGGTGAGGTGTAGGGACGCCCTCCTGGGAACCCTGGGCCAGGTGCGCCCCGAAGTGGCGGCCGCCTTTGGGGTCAAGGCCCCGGTCTTCGCGGCCGAGCTGTCCCTGGACGCGCTTCTCCTAAGTTGCGCAGACCGGGTGCGGTACCGTCCCCTCCCCAGGTTCCCGGCCACCACCCGGGACGTGACCCTGGTCCTGGACCGGAGGGTGGAGGCCAGCCAGGTTCTGGCCCGGGTCCGCGCCTTTGGCCACGAGTGGATGGAGTCCGTTGACCTGGTGGACGTGTACGAGGGCCAAGCCATCCCCGAGGGCAGGAAAAGCCTCTCGGTGCGCGTCACCTACCGC
>Ga0180009_10008253_pt1 | contig 10380 bp, 10 predicted proteins | sample OS_PC_MetaG_FD_123537 | JGI IMG/M metagenome (GOLD analysis project Ga0180009, IMG submission 123537) | Groundwater microbial communities from the Aspo Hard Rock Laboratory (HRL) deep subsurface site, Sweden - OS_PC_MetaG | ecosystem: Environmental > Aquatic > Deep subsurface > Groundwater... | reverse complement strand
TATTCGATTATGTTTTGTTGACTATCATGCAAAGTAATTATAATTATTATCATTAATATTCATTCTATTTGAGGAAGGAGACGAATCAATGACACATCACGATAATCATAATCATCACAACCACGAAACGGCCTCAACCCTCTCTTTTGATCAAAAAATGGCAAAACTACTGGAACACTGGATAAAGCACAACAAAGAACATGCCGAAACATACCGGGATTGGGCCAAAAAAGCAAAAAATAAAGATATGGGGAAAGTATTTATTCTTCTTGAGGATGCAGCCGCTATAACCGAAGGAATAAACAAGAAGTTTGAAGAAGCATTAAGGATGATGGACTCGTAAAAAGTCATATGCGAACGGATTTGAGATTTTTGGGAAATAGATTTTTAAGGAACTGAGCGTTAAAAATCATCCGCCATAATTCTGGCGGATGATTTAGCAAAGTGACTTAAAAATCCCCAAAAAGCTCATTAAGTGAGCATATTTCGACTTTTTACGAGTTCATCAAGGATGTACGAGATCGTAAACAGTCATTCTGTCCGTCAGGGTCCGCCTGAGACTGAAAAATTTACTTTGCCGTCTAAATATGGACTTTTTACGAAGCCGTCAAATGATGATGGTTTTATAATTTGCCTGAGGCGGTCTGCTTTTATGACTTTTTACGAGTCTATCAAATATTAGTAATTAGCATATTATTTAATAGTGACATATTATCTTTATAATTCAATTTGATATATAATTATTTCTTTTAAAGATAGTTTCAAATATTATACCATTTTAGGTCCATGTAATAAAAATAATATAACTTGACATTAAATCTCAATTAAATTACTAGAATCGGTCAAGTTATATAAGTATTAAACAAATTATATAGTATATAATATTAGAGTATTAACAGAATAACTTATACATTATTTAAAGTAGGAGATATTCTAAAAATATGAAAATTAAAAGGAGATTGAATTGATGTCGGTTGAAAATAAAGTCAAAAAAATTATTGCTGAAAAACTGGGTGTTGAAATTGATAAAGTTATTCCTGAAGCTTCCTTTATTGATGATCTCGGCGCTGATTCGCTTGACCTTGTCGAACTTATAATGACGATGGAGGAAGAATTCGAAATGGATATTTCAGATGATGATGCTGAAAAGCTTGTTACAGTCAAAGATGTAATTGATTTTATAAATGCTCATTAAAACAAGTCTGATATTTGAGGACTTCATAAAAGTCTAAAATCCGACAGCAAAGTAAAAGTTAATTATGCAAAGTGTGGGAATTTTTCGTCATTGAAGCGTAATACCGCAGAATTACTTTTTACGAAGCTGTCGTATTGATTTCTGCTGAATGATAACGAAATATTTTAGCCATAATATGGAGGAATAATTGAACAGGCGTGTGGTTATAACGGGAGTCGGGCTGGTTACGCCTCTTGGAATAGGCGTTAAAGAGACCTGGTCGGCCTTATGTGCCGGAGTGTCAGGAATTACTGAGATAACAAGGTTTGATACCACCGGATTTAACACAAAAATTGCCGGAGAAGTCAAGGGATTCAGACCCGAAGATTTTATGTCAAAGAAAGACGCTATTCGATCGGAACTTTTTATTGCTTATGCTGTTGCGGCAACCCGGATGGCTATTGAGGATTCCGGTCTTGTAATTGACATCTCAAATTATGACAGGATTGGCGTTATAACCGGATGCGGCCTTGGCGGGCTGGGATTGATGGAAAAAACAATTCTTGATATAGACAGGAAAGGCCCGGGGCGTGTCAGCCCTTTTTTTATTCCTCTTATGATCGGAAACATGGCTCCGGGAATGATTTCGATTCTCTTCGGTGCAAAGGGTCCCAATGTGTCAATTTCAACAGCTTGCGCTGCGGGAACACACGCTGTCGGAGAATCATTCAGGGCGATTGTAAACGGAGATGCTGACGCTATGATAACTGGCGGCGTAGAGGCCGTCATAACCTCAACCTGCATAGCCGGTTTCAGCGCCATGAAAGCTCTTTCGACCCGTAATAAAAAGCCTCATAAGGCGTCAAGCCCTTTCGACAGGGATCGCGACGGTTTTGTAGTGGGAGAGGGAAGCGGTATTCTTATCCTTGAAACACTGTCCGGAGCGCTTGAAAGAGGAGCGCATATTTATGCGGAAGTGTGCGGGTACGGAATGACCGGGGACGGGTATCATATGACATCGCCTCCCCCTGACGGAGAAGGTGCGGCAAGATGCATGAAATCGGCGCTTCAAGATGCCGGAATAACATCCGGGAGAGTTGATTACATAAATGCGCATGGCACATCAACCCAGCTTAATGATTTGTATGAAACAAGAGCAATCAAATCAGTATTTGGCGATAAGGCTCATACCATACCGATCAGCTCAACGAAATCGATGACCGGACATCTTCTAGGCGGCGCCGGGGGTATCGAGACCGTTTTTACTGCCCTTGTAATTCATGACGGCATAATACCGCCGACTATAAATCTGGATAATCCTGCCGAAGAGTGCGATCTTGATTATGTTCCAAATGTTGCCCGCAAGGCTGATGTGGAAACAGCTATGACTAACTCTTTCGGTTTCGGTGGCACAAATGCCGCCGTAGTTCTGAAAAAATATCATCCCTGATATTATAAGATCTTTCCCACCAAGGAAAAAGTCATTTTCTGACTTTTTACGAAGGTATCAAAATTGGATGTTCTTCAAAGGCCTCATTATGGGGAGCGGATTAGACAGGATTCTGTTCCGGATGAATATAGAAAAATTCACACAGATACTTAAATCGGAGGACTCTTATTATAGTCCTCGGAAAAAACGGGTATTGGCCGAAATACTCCCCGGATGGTCTACTTTTATCTATTATGCCATGCTTGCCGATCTTATTCTGAGAGACAGTCTGATGGCCCGTATCGGAAAGTATGACCATGGGAGATGGAGGCGGTCCTCTTTTGATATAGTTAAAATTATAGAATCGGCTGGGGGAAGGCTGAATGTTTCAGGCCTAACTCATGTTTCTGAAAATAAGGAGCCTGTCGTGTATATATCAAATCATATGAGCATGATAGATACATTTATCATACCTTCCATTCTCCTTTCGTTCAAAAGGTTGACATTTGTTGCTAAAGAAGAACTTCTTGATTTTCCGGTTTTAGGATCAATAATGAAAGCCATTAAACCAATAACAGTATCCAGAAAAAGTCCGAGGGAAGATCTCTTTAAAGTTCTTTCAGAGGGAGAAGAATACATAAAAAGCGGTTATTCTGTGGTAATCTTTCCCCAGGCTACAAGGAGCGCCGTTTTCAATCCGGCTTCTTTTAATTCTCTGGGAGTAAAGCTTGCGCGAAGAGCGGGTGTGCCTGTTGTTCCTGTTGCTCTTAAGACCGATTTTCAGGGAAACGGGAGGCTTATCAAGGATATGGGGCCGGTTGATCCCGATAAAACAATTTTCGTTGAATTCGGAAAGTCTTTTGAGGTAAAAGGCAATGGCAGCGAAACCCATCGGATAATCGTCGAGTTTATAATCAATAAACTGAAAAAATGGGGTGGTATAGTCGAGAATCAAAGTTCGGCATGACGCTTAAAGGGAATTCAAATCTGATTAAATCATTTGCATATTTCTTAATTATACCGGAGGAACAATATGAAGATAAAAGCCATAGAACTTTATCATGTTTCAGTGCCCCTGAAAGAGACCTTCTGGCCCTCGTGGATTCCGGGCTATCCCCAGACGCATAACAGATTCACGTTGATTAAAATTGTAACCGACGAAGGAATTGAAGGCTATTCAGCGGGTTCGGCAATGGGGCGGGAAAGAGAAGGTCTTGGAGATCTCCTTGGCGGTTATCTCATAGGCGCGGATCCGACTGATATCGACAGGATACAGGGACTTCTGAAACAGGCTGGATTCCTCGGATGGAGAAATTTCTGGATAGAACCTGCCTGCTGGGATATAATCGGCAAGAAAGAAGGGAAGCCTGTTTATGAGCTGCTTGGAGGAAAGGCCCGACCCATAGAAGTCTATCTTTCAACAGGAGAGATGCATGATCCTGAAAAAAGAATAGATGAACTTCTTGCAATGAGAGAATACGGGTTTAAAACGGCTAAGCTGAGAGTTAAAAACGTTCGCTTAAAAGATGATATCAGGCACATTGAAACGGTAAGAAAAGGGGTTGGCGACAAGTTTGTTCTCGGAGTCGATGCAAACCAGGGTTGGCTCGTTTCAATAGTAGACAGGGTGCCTGCCTGGGATCTTGCCCGCGCTGAAGCATTTGCGTCCGCATGCCATGATAACAATATTGACTGGCTCGAAGAGCCGCTTGACTCAAGGGATTACGACGGTAACGCAGCCTTGAAAAAAGTATCAAAGGTCAAAATTTCAGGCGCAGAGATTAACTACGGCTGGGATGAAATCAAGATAATGTTCGAAAAAGACTGTTTTCATATCTACCAGCCTGATGCGACTTTTGCAGGCGGCATTGCCCAGGTCATGAAGGTCATTGAAATGTGTAAAAAACAAAACCGCCTTTTTACTCCCCATACATGGACGAATGGCATAGGATTTTATATAAACTGGAATATGGTGCTGGCCGACCGGGATAACCTCCTTCCACTTGAATATCCACTGGAAAAGCCTTCCTGGATACCGGAGTTCAGGGAAGGAATCATTGAACCCGTTATTCCGGACAAGAACGGGATGCTTCATCCGTTTAAAAGACCGGGACTTGGATTTGAGATTGATAAAAGATTGCTGCGGAAATACGGAAAACGTTTTTTCAGGCTTACCGAGACAGGCCTTAAATTTAAAGTGATCCGCGAAAAAGGCATAAAGGCGGCTCTTGAGCTTAAAAGGCGCAAGGGGTAAGGAAGGAGCGGAGAACGATATAAGCCGTTGTTCAACAATAACTGTAACATTGTAATATCGTAACCGGCATAAGGAGCCGTAACGAAATGGTTTGAAATGTAATGGTTATTTCGTAACGGACCCTAAGACCAGAGAGCAAACAACCATGATTATAAGAATCTTTGTGACAGGCGGTACCTTCGATAAGGAATATAATGAGCTTAACGGAGAGCTGTTTTTTAAAGAAACACATCTTTATGAAATGCTGAAACTGGGACGGTGCAGGGTGGAGTTTGATATAACAACCCTGATGATGATAGACAGTCTTGATATGGCAGATTCAGACAGGGATATAATCCTTGAAAACTGCATCAGGGCAAATGAGAATAAAATAGTTATAACTCATGGAACCGATACGATGGTTGAAACTGCAAGAGTCATTGCCGGCTCTGTAAAGGACAAAACAATCGTTCTGACCGGAGCGATGATACCTTATAAATTCGGAAGTTCCGACGGATTATTTAATCTGGGAAGCGCTCTTGCCTTTGTCCAGACTCTTCCGCATGGCGTTTATATCGCCATGAACGGGAAGTATTTTAACTGGGATAATGTAAGGAAAAATAAAAAGACCGGGGTATTTGAAGAGAGCAGGTTTTTACGAAGCTGCTGACTATGGGGAAATATATTTATGCTGAGAATATGGATAATTATAATATTAGCAGGTGTCATTATTTATGTATTATTCAGGTCCCGGAAACCGCGGTATTACAACACCCCATACAGCGAAAGCGCTATGGATATTTTAAAAAAACGTTATGCAAACGGTGAAATTTCAAAAGAAGAATTCGAGAGGATGAAGAATGATTTGAGAAGCTGACCTGTGCAGATATTTAAAATCAGGCTTTCAGCGGATATTGCCGGCTTTATCATCTTCTTCCATCATGGTTTTTAACACCTGCTTTTCTTTTGAGCCCGGAACTATGCCTGATAGAACAGCCTCCAGTACAACGATGCCGTCCTGATTACTGTATACCGCTTCGCCTTTTGCTTTTCCTCTTTCATTTACTTCGGTTAATGTAAATGAGCATGTTATGGTATCCCCGAAATATACAGGTTTTTTGAAACTAAAATCCATGCCTGACGCAAGCCACCCTATCTGCCCACCGATTTCGGTTATCAGGCTGGCGACAAGCAGGCCATGGCAGATAAGGCCTTTTAACTTCTTTGCTTCTGTAAACCGCATGTCATAATGAACCGGATTATAATCTTTTGTAATATCGCCAAAAGATTCGGTCTCTTTTTTTGTGAATTTTCGCTTGACGGTAAAGGTGTCCCCCGATTTTAATCCGGCAGCAGCTTTTTTCCTAATTTCAGACATAAATCTGTACTTCATGCCTCACTCTTCTTCCATACACCGGGTATAATCGTGCTGCAGAATTTACATCTGTTTCCGGCAAGATTGTACACAGGAACCAGATAACCCTTACGTTCTATGATTAATTTTTTGCAGTTATGGCAGTATGTATTAATCCCCTCGTGGTTTGGCACATTACCCACGTACGCGTAGCGGATTCCTTCCTTCATCGCGATGCTCCGGAAATTTTCAAGAGTTGATATGGGAGTTGGCGGAAGCCTGTCAAGCTTGTACAGGGGAGTAAACCGCAGGAAATGGAGGGGATGATCCGGCCCGAGATCGGTAAGAATCCATTCGCACATGCGTTTTACCATTTCCGGATCATCGACGTAACCTGGTACAACAAGATTGGTCATTTCGAAGTGGACACCCCTGTCGTTTAATGTCCTGAATGTATTCAAAACAGGCTCAAGCCTTCCTCCGTTCAGCTTCTTGTATATATCATCACTGAAGGATTTGATGTTCACATTCGCGCCGTTAATATATTTGCATAGTTCAAGCAGGGGCTCTTTATTTATGTAACCATTTGATATCCAGAGATTTGAAAGGCCCTTCTCTTTTGCAAGACGAGCTATGTCAATCATATATTCGAAATAAGAAATCGGTTCCGAATATGTGTATGCAATTGATTCTGACCCGGTTTCCAATGCGGCCCTGACGGCATCTTCGGGGAAAAGCTCGCTGTGGCGCACTTCACCTGGCTTGGCCTGTGAAATTTCCCAGTTCTGACAATTGAGACAACGGAAATTGCATCCTGCTGCTGCAAGCGAAAATGCTTTTGTCCGGGGTTTGAAATGAAAAAGCGGTTTTTTTTCTATGGGATCAACATTTTTAGTGCATGGATTTCCATAGGAAAGGCTGTAAAGTGTCCCGTCTATGTTGACCTTGGAGCGGCAAACGCTCCGGTCTCCCGGAGATAATTGACACCTGTGGGGGCATATGCCGCATATAACCTTCTTGTTGCCGAGCTTTGTATAGAGAAATCCTTCTTTGGACCATTTCCATGGCTTATCCGGAGCATCTCCTTTAAATATCTTTCCCCTGATATTATCCGGTCCCGGCAGGACTCCCTTTTTTTCATCAGATGGCCAGAGGGCAAGTGATGAACCCGGTGCCGCGAGAATCAATGCGGCGCTGCATATAAATTGTCTTCTACTGAATTTTTTCATTACTTTATTGCTCTCGTAAAAAGTACAAATTCAGACAGCAAAGAAGAAAGCTCATTATGCAAGGCGCGCGAATCTTGAGGAATGAAGCGTACATTTTGGTACGCTGCAATGACGAAAGATGAAGCGCAACACAGCAGAATGACTTTTTACGAAGCTGTCATGATTTTATTGCCATTATTATTACGCTGATAATTTTCAAACCTATCAATCCTGTCGCAGCCCAGATAATGCCGAAATACGGAATGATCGCAACGCTGACAAGAAGCGTGCCTGCGGCTGCTCCGATCAGATCGGCTGAAAACAGTCTTGTGACAGATGGGTTGTTGTCTCCTGTCAGTTTTAAGGCTGCTGGAAACTGATATCCGCATGTCATTGATATAATAAAACCATATACAAGAAAAACAGACAAGGGAATTTTGCCTTCTCCGTATATGAAACCCAAAATCAGAAGACCTGTCAAAAATATAAGAACGCTGTCTGTTATTACAAGAGAGATTTTTTTATTATTTCCGTATTTATTTCCCGCCCTGTTTCCTATCCATGCTCCCGGCAGGAGACCGGCGAGAAAAACAGTAATTATGAGGCCGATTTTAAGGTAGATATATCCAAAAAATATCTGGAATGCGAATATGACAAGAATTTCGGTTCCCATTGCCATGCACCCGGTTGAAAAAAGCACGAATTCTTCTTTTGTTATCCTTAGCAGGTATATAATGCACAGTACCGATATAATCAGAATAAAGGCAAGAGGAGATGTTGAGAATTTCGCAAACCATTGGGAAAACATGAGACGCATCAGTTGCGGGTAGATATCGGTATTTATGGGGGCTGATTTATCGATGAGTCCATTTAAACGGACGATCCTCTCTTTCGTAAGATTGCCGTAGTAATAATTGCTGATGTAGTCAGTTTTTATCTTTTTTTTGTCAAGGGAATCGGGGATGTCGGAACTGATCGGAAGTTCTGAAGCAAGAAAATAGATCTTTTGTCCGGGAAGAAGGAGGATATTGTTAAAATGTTTTGATAAGGTATTATAAACAGAAGAGATTTTTTGGCGTTGCGGCTCTGCCAGATAATTATCATATCCTTCCATTGAAAAGCTTAAAATGCCGCCGGAAGAGAGGCGCTTCCTTGCAATGTAATAAAAACCGTCTGTATAAAACCTGTTGATCTGGTACGTTTCAGGTTCAGGCAGGTTCAGGATGATTGCATCGTAGAGTTTATCCGTATTTGCAAGATATGTTCGTCCATCCTGATTTATTACATTAAGGCCCGGGATTTTTTTCATCAGGCCAAAGCGGAACAATACCTCCGATACCTCTGGATCAAGTTCAATAAAATCGACCGTTTCCGGGCGGTATTTCTCCAGCTCTTCCATTATTCCGCCCTCGGCGGATATAACAAGGATATTTTTAGGACCTGAAAGCTGGGCCAGGGCATAATGAACGGTTTCTTCCGCATTTGAAGTATTCTGATTGCTGAAAAGAGGAACTCCGTCTGCGATCAAAGTTGACTGCTCCCTGTCCTGATGGACTTCTATTCGCCCGTACTTTGATTCTTTGTAATAGGCGAGTTCGCCTTCAAGGGGAAGAAGAGATTTTTGTTCGAATAAAATACCTGAAACAAGGATGAAAAGGGCAATCCCTGTTCCTGTGATTGTCAAAGTATGCCGTAAGCCCGAATATTTGAAAAGTGAATATGTTGCCGCAAGAAGAAAGATATTCGAGATAAAGACAGATTGAAGCGGTGAAAAGAGATAGACAAGGAAGAAAGAGAAGAGGGCGCCTCCTGTCACATCGCCGAGGCTGTCGGTTATATAAATGTACGAACCCGGATAGTCCGGTTTTGAAGCCCTCAGTACAAAAAGACTGTACGGCAGAACAAAGCCGATAAGGAGAGCATATGGCGCCGTCGTCAGAAAAATAAAGGCAAATGTCGGATAAAACCCGACCGAGCTTCCATGAATAAACAGGGTATCCCGAAGTTCCCTTATTAACAGGATCTGCAAAGCAGGAAGCACGACCAGAGCAAGAGAAAGGAGGCCGAGAAAATTGGCCGACGGAGCGCTTTTCCCGGTAAGGAAGTGTGAAATAAACGTTCCGATGCCGCCCTGGATGAGCCATGAGAAGAGTATCAGAGCGATTACGAATTCGTTGCCCTGGAATTGAGCCAGAAATTCACGGATGGTCAATAACTGGGTAACAACAGAGGAGATGCCTGTTGCTATGACAACCAGTAATACCGGATTCTCATTTTTCCTCTTCAAAATACTGAACATTGTATGTCAGAATTTCCAGCTTAGAGTTTTTCCATGAGTCGGAAGGAAGGCCGGCCTTTGCGCAAAGATGTGAAAGAAAATCTTCGGGACGTTTTAACTGTTCCCAGACCTGAGGCAAAAAGGTTGCGCTTGCATGGCCTTTCCGGATGATTACGCCGTCAATATTCGGCCGGAGTTTTTTGATAAGGTCATTGCTGTCCTTGTATTCGAGGAGCTTAGGCTCGCTAAGAATGCTGATTTCTATTTCGACCTTGTCAAATTCCTTTGCGGTAAGAGGTGAAAAACGGAAATCATTGAATGCGGCATTTATGGCATTTCGTTTTACTCCTTCTATAATAGGCCCTGAAGCCTCCAGCGTTCCGATGCAACCCCTGAGCTGTTTATTGATTTTAAGTGTGACGAATGTGCCGCTTTTCCTCTGCAAACTCTTCTCTTCAAGTTCTGATGCAGGTGAAATTTGCTCCTGTTTTGATTTTATCCCGAGTTTTTCCGATATGGTTTTTCTAGCAAGTTTAAGAAGAATCTGCCCCTGTTTTTCGTTCAGCCTGTTCGATATATTTTCATTTTCCATAGAAGGCTCTCCATAAAAAGCAATTGATGCATACCCTACAACCCTTGAACGTCCTCCTGCCGTGTCTCCGCTGTTTGAATAGTGAATGAGAAGCGGTTTCCATCCGTATTTA
>Ga0180009_10008252_pt1 | contig 10382 bp, 9 predicted proteins | sample OS_PC_MetaG_FD_123537 | JGI IMG/M metagenome (GOLD analysis project Ga0180009, IMG submission 123537) | Groundwater microbial communities from the Aspo Hard Rock Laboratory (HRL) deep subsurface site, Sweden - OS_PC_MetaG | ecosystem: Environmental > Aquatic > Deep subsurface > Groundwater... | reverse complement strand
CCCGACGGAGAGCGCAACCATGACCCTTGGTTGAACTGATACAATCAGGACCAATCGCGGAGGAAAACCTGCGGAATATCAGCTACATGAATGCGGCCAACCGACGTTTGACGCCGTAGGACAATTGCCTTGGCATGTTCTCGTGACTGTGTCAGGCCACCGAGCGGCGGTTTACCGCCGAAGGGGTTCGGCCTATACTCCCCGCGGTACAGGAGGATGACTGATGCTCGAGCAACTGACGCTGAAGAAGGCCGTGGAGTTCGCCATCACCACGGAGAAGCTCGGGGCCCAGATCTACGGGAAGCTGGCCAGGCGCTTCTCGGACCAGCCGGAGCTGGTTGACATGTTCGAGACGCTGGCGAAGGACGAGGTCGCCCACGAGCGGGAGTTCAGGGCGTTGATGGACCGGCTGCCGGCCGAGGACAAGCCGCTGCAGTACGAGCAGGGGCAGTACCTGCGGGCGATGTCGATCTCGGAGGTCTACTCGGAAGAGAAGGGGCTGCATCGCAACGTGGACAAGATCACCTCTCGCGATGACGCCCTGGAGCGGGTGCTCACACTGGAGAAGACCACGCTGTCCTACTATCAGGCGATGAAGGACGTCGTGGGTCCCGACGAGGCGCTGGACGCGATCATCGCGGCAGAGAAGCGCCATGTGGTGCAGGTGATGCAGTACTTCATCACCGGCGAGAAGGTGAAATCGGTCTGATCGCGCCTGTTCCCGTCAGCCTTGCCCCGAGCCAAAGCGTTGTGGTAACAGTGGCTTGGACCACGGGCGACAAAGGTGGGTCGTATGCTCTGCTTTCGCTGCGGTAGCCCGGTGAACGACAATTCCCAGACCTGCGACAACTGCGGGCAGGATCTGAGCGGCCCATCCGCACCGGACAAGGAGAAGTTCGCCGAGCTGCAGAAGACGTTGCGACAGTCGGGTCGCGAGTGGCGCCGTCCCGTCGCGGCGTACGACGTCGGGGAGGTGGTGGCCGAGCGCTACGAGATCAACGACGTCGTGGGCGCCGGAGCGCTGGGCACGGTGTACAAGGCATTCGACCAGGACGTGGAGGTGGACGTCGCGCTCAAGGTCATCTCCGGCGAGTTCCTCCCCGACGATGAGGCGCGAAACCACTTCCTGCTCACGCTGCAGCGAACACGGGATCTGGTGCACGACAACGTGGTCCGCTACTTCGATGTTGACCACGACGGTGACCGCTGCTTCTACGTGACGCAGTTCCTCAAGGGGCTCACGCTGCGCAAGATCATCGACATGCGTCGCGCCAAGGGGCAGCGGTTCTCCGTGAGCGAGGTGGAGCCGATCTTCGATCAGCTGTGCCTGGCCCTGCAGGACACTGGCCCGATCATGGTCCACGGCGGGCTCAAGCCCGACAACATCGTCATACTGCCCGATCTGTTGAAGATCTCCGATTTCGGCCTGCCGGAGGCGGTCCCCCGCGCGGCCTACCTCACGGCTCAGCGCGGCTACAAGGACGCGGTGCACTACCTCGCGCCGGAGCTGCGTGAGAAGCGGGAGTACGACAGCCGGGCCGATGTCTACTCTGTTGGCGTGATCCTGACGGAGCTTCTCAGCGGGAGGCTGTACACCGGCGACGAGCCCATATCGGTCCACGACCAGGCGCAGGGGGCCGTCGGCGACATCCTGCGCCGCGCGCTGTCCGAGGACCCCGCGAGCCGTCCCTCCTCGGCCGCGGCGCTGCGCTCCGAGCTGGCAGCGGCGTTTGGGTTGGGTCGACGCCCTGCGGCAGAATCCTCGGCTTCACCAGCCCGCCCCGTCGGGCTCGAAGTGGAGCCGCCGGCTCCGCCCTTCGATGATGACGATTTGTCTGCTCCCCCCGCCCGCCCCACCGGACTACATTTGTCTGCTCTCCCCACCGGACTACAACTGGACGACGAGATCGAGGATGACGACGGCGTGATGACCTCCGCGCACGCGGAGGAATTCCGGTCCTCGCGCCCCCGCGGCGGGGATGAAGCAGCGGAAATTATCACGCGTCCGGTGCAGAAGGTCGACCTTCCGGAGGAGGAGCAGCCGGAGGAGCGCGAGGAGCCGACGTCGAGGCTGGCGGCCCGGGAGCTGGCCAGCAGGTCCGCGCCGGCACCTGCCCCGGAGCCGGACTACTCCGACCCGTCGGTTCCGGCCCCCGCCAAGGAGCCGTCCCAGGTCACGCACCAGCTGGACGTCGATGATGTCGAGTTCGCCAGCCAGTCTGCCCGGGTCGGGGCCCGCGATGCGGAGATCGACGAGGACGAGGAGATCCTCACCGGACCGCCGGTGGGCGGCGGGAGGCTCGACGAGAACACGGCCCGAGTCGACCCGCTACAGATGGAGGAGCAGGTGCAGGAGGTGGAGGAGGAGCTGCGCCTGAGCCGCCCGGACGGGCCTCCGCCCGAGAGGACACAGCAGATCGACGCTGACATGATCGTGGACGGTGAGCTCGACGAGGCAGCGGAGGAGCCGGAGCAGGTGCTGCTGGTTCCACCTGGCGACATCAACCACAGCCAGCTCAGCGGAGAGACCAACGACGATGACCCGGTGGCGCCGGCGGACGAACCGTCGTTCAGGCCGCTGGCGGCGAACATGAGCGAGAAGGTCCTGTCCCAGGACTCGATCAACCGGGAGGCCCGTGCGCGCGAGGCGCTGCAGGCGTTCGACTTCGACGCGACGTTGCAGGAGGCGGTGGAGAAGGCCCACACCGTCGAACCGGAGCTGGACTCGGGTGCGGTGCCGTTGCCGAGGGAGGAGGAGGAGGAGGAGGAGGACAAGCCCAATGTGGTGACATCGGAGATCGGCGTCGCGGCCCGTGGGACCCTGGAGGTCCCTGCGATCCGCAGGGCGCCGGTGCTGGACGATGACGAGGGGCGGACGATGGTGGTGGCCCAGGAGGACGACCGGCCCCCGATGACACGGTTCGTCCCGGTGATGATCGTGGCATTCATCCTGGTTCTGGTGGTTGGCACGGCCGGGGCGATCTACTACGTGAGCAAGAAGCGGTCGGCGGACGCGCAGGCGGAGCTCGAACGGAAGCGGGCCGTTGCCTTGAAGCTGTCCGTTCGTCCCGACGCCGGGCCGACGCCGGTGCGGGCAGATTCGGGGCCGGCGGTGGCGGCGCTGCCGCTGACGGAGGACGCAGCGGTGGTGGCACCGGACGCCGCTGTGGAGACGCCCACGCCGCCGGCCGCGAAGAAAGCCCCGACTCCCACCCCCGTTCCACCGACCAAGAGAGATCCGGTGGTGCGGGTCACCCCACGGCCCACGCCGACCCCGAGGCCCACGCCAACCCCGAGACCCACGCCGGCCCCAAGACCCACGCCGCCGGCCCCTGCTCCGACGCCTCCGAGCAGCTCCGGCAAGTGCGCCGGGGGGTTGCGGCACGTTGCCGGGCGTGGGGGCGGGGAGGGGTTCTGCATCGATCGATTCGAGGCGCCAGGACGCGGCCGGGTGCCCCAACGTGTCGGGCTCGGCGGGGCGAAGGCGGGCTGTCGCGCCAGGGGGCTGCGGCTCTGCACCGCAAAGGAGTGGATCCGTGCCTGTGGCGGCCTGTTCCCCTACGGTCGATCCTACGATCCGGCGCGCTGCAACACCGGCGGAACCGCTCTTCTGCCGTCGGGCTCGAAGAAGGGCTGTCGGTCCCGCTGGGGTCTGTATGACATGAGCGGCAACGCCTCGGAGTGGGTCGCCGAGGGAGCCGCCATGGGGGGCGATGCCCGTTCCGACCAGGGACACGCGGGCTGTATGTCCCGGACCGGTGGCGGCCCGATGACGGGGTATCGCTGCTGCAGCGATCCAGAGTGGGATTGAAACCGGGACCGGCGTTCTGTAGAACATGGCTGTAACCATGCAAGGACTCGCCACGCGCCGGTCCTCGGCTCCCTTCGGGAGCCTCCGGGATACAGCAGCGGCGCGCCATGGAGCTGCATGGTTACAGACCTGTCAACGGGTCCGAAGGAGCCCTAGTTAACCCGAGACATGATCGAACGCTACGCCCGAGACGAGATGGTGGCGGTGTGGAGCGACCGCAGCCGCTACGAGACCTGGCTGGAGGTCGAGCTGGCTGCCTGCGAGGCGATGGAGTCGCCGGGGCACGTGCCACCCGGCACCGCCGCGGCGGTGCGAGCAATGGTCAGGATCGATCCTGAGCGGATCCTGGAGATCGAGCAGCGGACGCGCCACGACGTGATCGCTTTCCTGAGCCACCTCGAGGAGCAGGCGGGCGAGCATGTCCGCTGGCTGCACCTCGGGATGACCTCTTCGGATGTGCTGGACACCGCATTCGCCCTGCAGATCCAGCAGGCCGGGCGCATCCTGCTGGACGACATCGACCGCCTGCTCGCAGCCCTCGAGCGCCGGGCCCGCGAGCTGAGGCAGCTTCCGATGGTCGGACGAACCCACGGGATCCATGCCGAGCCCACCAGCGTCGGGCTGGTCTTCGCCGGCTTCCACGCCGAGATGCGCCGCAATCGCGAGCGGCTGCTGCGCGCGCTCGAACGCAACACGACCGGCAAGCTGGCCGGCGCGGTGGGCGTCTACGGCAACATCTCGCCCGACGTGGAGGCCGCCGCCCTCGGGGCGCTCGGGCTCAGGCCGGAGCCGTGTGCCACCCAGGTGGTGCCTCGTGATCGTCACGCGGAGCTGTTCGCGGCCATGGCCCTGTTGGCTGCCTCGGTGGAGCGCGTCGCGTTGCAGATCCGGCACTGGCAGCGCACCGAGGTGGCGGAGGCCCGGGAGGCATTCGGCGGCGGACAGAAGGGATCGAGCGCCATGCCGCACAAGCGCAATCCGATCCTCAGCGAGAACCTCTGCGGCCTGTCCCGGCTGGTCCGGGGCTACCTCACGCCGGCGCTGGAGAACGTGCCGCTGTGGCACGAGCGGGACATCAGCCACTCCTCGGTCGAGCGGATCATTGCTCCGGACGCGACGATCCTGACCGACTTCATGCTCCACCGTTTGACCGGCCTGATCGACGGGCTCGTGATCGACCGACAGCGGGTGGCCCACAACCTCGAGTCCAGCGGGGGGCTGGTCTTCTCCGAGGCGGTGATGCTGGCCCTGGTGCGCCAGGGCCTCGAGCGCCAGCGGGCCTACGAGCTGGTGCAGCGCAGCGCCCTGGCAGCCCTGGATGGCGAGGGAGCGTTCGCCGACCTGCTCGCCGCCGACCCCGAGGTCGGCGGGCGGTTGGACGCCGGGGAGCTGTCGCGCTGCTTCGATCTGGACCATCACCTGCGGCACGTGGACCGGATCTTCGCTCGTGTCTTCGCGGAGGAAGCCTCATGATCGACGAGCAGACGCTGCGCAGAGGGCTGGACCTCACACTCGAACAGAGCGGTCTCATCGAGCTCGGCGAGCTTCAGCGGGGCAAGGTGCGGGACAGCTACGTGGATCCTGCGACCGGGCGCCGGACCATCGTGGTCAGCGACCGGATCAGCGCGTTCGACGTGGTGCTGGGCACCATTCCGTTCAAGGGACAGGTGCTCAACGGCATGGCGGCCCACTGGTTCGAGGCTTCTCGCCAGCTGCACCCCAACCACCTGATCGACGTTCCGGACCCGCAGGTCAGCGTGGTGCAGGAGTGCAGGCCCTTCGCCGTGGAGATGGTGGTGCGGGGCTACCTGACGGGTAGCAGCCCCACGTCGCTGTGGACTCACTACGGCCGCGGGGAGCGCGTCTACTGCGGCCACCGGCTGCCCGACGGCATGCGGGAGCACCAGCGGCTCGAGCGGCCGCTGGTGACCCCCACCACCAAGGCGGAGGCCGGACAGCATGACGAGCCGGTCTCGGCGCAGCAGGTGGTGGACAGGGGCCTCTGCACCGCGGCACAGTGGGAGCAGCTCAGCGTGATGTGCCTCGAGATGTTCGACTTCGGCACGCGGGAGGCCGAGCGGCGGGGCCTGATCCTGGTCGACACCAAGTATGAGCTGGGCCGCGGCCCCTCCGGCGCGATCTTCTTCATCGACGAGATCCACACGCCCGACTCGTCGCGCTACTGGTACGCCGAGTCCTACGACGAGGCGCTGGAGCGTGGCACCGATCCCCGCCCGCTGGACAAGGATTTCCTCAGGCGCACGCTGGTCTCGCGCGGATACTCGGGGCAGGGGGCTGCCCCGACGCTCGACGAGCAGCTGCGGCTCGAGACAGCCCGGCGCTATGTGGAGATCTACGAGCAGGTTACCGGCCGCGCCTTCGAGCCCGACACGGAGCCGCCAACCGCCAGGATCCGCAGGAATCTCAGGCTTGTAGCCTGACCTGGATGCCACGGATTTACTGGACGGGCCCAATTGCTGCGCTATATTGGCAACTACGCCTGACATGGAGGACGTGATGAAGAGGCTCGTAGCTGCGCTGGCCGTGATCCTGAGCACCGCTTCCATCGCCCGGGCCGAGATCCCAAACATCATGCGTGAAGGGACGCACGGCATGTGGGCTGCCGGTACCATGGGCGTGCTCGCTGGCATCCGCGATGCCAAGTTCAACTACCAGGGGATCACCGTGCGGTCGGATGCGCCGACGCAGTTTGGCTTGTTCCAGACCTTCGGATACCACTTTTCCGGCAAACCCACCGGGCCGGCCATCGCCATAGACCTTCAGGAGGGCCTGGGTGGGGACTCGGACAGCGTGGATATCGAGATCGCGTTCGCTCTGGTTCCCAAGTTCGTCTGGGACTTCCGCATCATCCCCGGGCTCGGCCTCTACCTCTCCCCCATGGGTGGCCTGGGCTTCATGACGGTGGCGCTCGACTGCAACAACTGTGACAACTGGAACGGTTTCACCTTCCAGTTCGGCTTCGAGGGCAAGCTGATCCTCGCGGACCGGGGAATGGTCTTCTTCCGGCCGTTCCACCTGGAGTTCGACATCATGAAGGTGCCAAGCGTCGACGAGTGGGGCACCTATGTTCGCTATGGCCTCCTCTTCGGCGGCGGCGCGATCTTCTAGACCGCCTTCGGGTTGAAGAGATTCGATGATCGCGCAGGACCCGGCTCTCGAGGCAAGGAGCGAAGGCGAAGTCATACTTTTGGTATTTCGAGCCTGAGCAACACAGCCTCGAGAGTCGCGGACAAGCGAGGGCGGATCAATTCGACCCGAAGGCGGTCTAGACCAGAGAGCTGGCAACCTTCTCCCGTCGACGCACCCACCGGCGGCCAGCGCTCCCGGACGTGAACAGACCGGGCGCCGTGGGCAACAGACGCTGTGAGCACTTACGAGGTTTGCCATGCCGACCAGGACGCTGGTCTATGTTGTTGTCTTTCTGCACACGGGCTGTGTCGCCTCCCGGCCCCCAACCCCCCTTGCGGGTGGCATGGGCAACTACTTCGCCAACGAGGCCCTCGACGCGGATGACTCGCCGCGCGAGTGCTGGACCCCTGACGACGAGGACCGGCTGCTGAGGCAGATGGGCTACGCCGACACGGTGGCGATCGGAACGCTGCGTGTCGTTACCCGCTACACCCCGAGCGTGGACAGGGCCGGCCAGCTCACCATGGCCTTTCGTCCCGACGAGATCCTGTTCGGGTCCCTGTCGGACAGGCTGGATGACGAGGGCCAGCTGCAGCTACACACAGGGCCCGATGCGCCGGGCAGCCAGCCCGGGGCTCGCTACCTGCTGTTCCTCAAGCAGGCCAAGGGCAAGGATCTGCGCTGGGCCAGCTACCGCGTGAGCCCCAGGCTCCTCGACGAGGTGCGCCGCCGGTACGCCTGGCTCCGGCGTCACCGTGGAGGATCTGGAGGGTGAGCGCCTCCCGGCCGTGTGGGCGGACCGCGGACTACCGCAGCGCCGCCGCGATCCGTGGCGCCAGCCGCTTGATCTCGTCCTCCAGGATGGTGCTGATCCCCTTGGCCACCTGGTCGGGGTGACGGCGCTCGCAGGGGCGTCTGGAGTCGAAGGCATGGCGCAGCAGGGCCTTTTCCCCCGATCCGCTCCGGATCAGGAAGGTCATGGCCAGCCGGGCGTCCCAGGACTTCGAGTGGTCCACCTGCTCGATGGCGTCGATGCTGGCCTCGATGACGGCATCCGGATCGCGCAGCCGGTCGCTGCTCGTCACCTCGGAGAACAGCCCGCTGGCCCGCAGGTGGCGTACCGTCATCTCGGTCAACATCCGGGATGGCTCGGCCACCCACTGGCGATAGCCGTAGTACTGGATCTGGTGGCGGGTGGTGCGATAGGCGATGCGGGCGGTGTCGTAGCCCGCCGCGGCGCCGAAGGTCGCGACCTGGATCCTCGGCCCCTTGCCTTTCTCCAGCGCCTTGTAGGGCCCCGCGACCTGGTAGAAGTACTCGTCCTTGACCTCTGTGCCGAAGCAGGAGGCCAGCACCACGACTGCAAGGATGGGGATCGGGTATCGGAAACAGGTCATGGCATATGCCGCTCCTTCCTCGTCTCGCCGCGCAGCAGCAGAGAGGGCCGCTCCTTGATCGAGCGGGCAAAGTCCTTGAGATACTCGGATGCACGATCCAGGTTGCCCATGACCGTGCCGATCTGCCGGTCGCGGAAGGTCACGACCTTGCTCAGCTGGTCGACCAGCCCGCTGAGCCGGTTGGCCGAGCTGTTGAGCGAGGTCAGCGCCTGGGTGATCGCCGGGTCATTCACCTTCTTCTGCACCGAGACCGCCGCGCTGTTGATGGAGTTGAGGGTCTCCTGGGGCCTGAGGTTGGCCACGGCCTTGCTCAGGGACCGGGCCGCCCCTGCGGCGGATTGCAGCGCATCGCGGATGTGGGGCGAGTTGTCCGTGGCCAGCTTGGCCACGGTGCCCGACGCCCGCTCCAGGATCGAGGTGGTCCGGTCCACGTTTGCCAGGATCTTCTTGATCCGCCCCTTGTTGCTGCGGGCCAGGTCCTCCCAGCCCACCACCAGCTTGTTGGTGTCGTCCAGCAGGCGGGCGACACGGACCTGGTTGCTCTCCGCGGTGATGTTGAGCAGGTTGTTGAGCAGCCCCTCCATCTTCAGCGCGATGTCGGTGGCTTTACCCGTCAGCGTCTGCAGTGTGGACGGTCCGGCGCGGATGATCGACGTGCGAGTGTTGGGAGGCGTCCGCCTGGACCGGGCCGATCCGCCGGTGAGCTCGATGAACTGCAGTCCGGTGATGCCGATGGAGGTCAACACGGCGGTGGTGTCGTCAGTGATCGGCGTCTTGGGTTTCAGCGAAAGCGTCACGATCACGCTTTCGGCGTCCTTGCCGATGATGATCTTCTCGACCTGACCAACGCGGACACCCTTCATCTTGACCGTGGATCCGACCTCCAGCCCGCTGATCGACTCGTGGAACCGCACGTAGTAGCGATCCCTGGGGTTCCAGAGCTTGAGCCCCGCCAGCGTGACCACGGATCCGACCAGGATCAGGATGGCCAGGATCATGAAGACCCCGAGCCGGACCTTCTGCATGCGGGTGGTCATGCCTCCTCCTCGAGCAACGACAGCAGGTTGGGGCCCGCCTGGTCAGCGACGGTGGGTGGTTTTCGGGCGAAGAAGTCCCGGACCCTCGGGTTGTCGCTCGCGCGCATCTCGTCCACCGTTCCGTCGGCCAGAACACTTCCCTCGTGCAGCATGACGACCCGGTCCGCGATCAGTGCCACGCTGGCCAGCTCGTGCGTCACGACCAACATCGTGGTCCCGAGGTTGCGCTGCAGGTCCCGCAGGGTCACGTCGATGCCCGCGGCCACGATGGGGTCCAGCCCCGCGGATGGCTCGTCGCACAGCAGCAGGTCGGGGTCGAGCGCCATCGCGCGGCTAAGCGACGCCCGCTTGCGCATGCCCCCCGAGAGCTCCGAGGGCATCAGGTGAGAGGTGTCGGGCAGCCCGACCATGGCCAGCTTGGACTCGACGATGCGGTTGATGATCGGCTCGGGCAGGGCGGTGTGCTCCCGGAAGGGCAGGGCGACGTTGTCGCCGACGGTCATCGATCCCAGCAGCGCCCCGTTCTGGAACAGCATGCCGATGCGACGCAGGAAGGGGATGCGCTGCTCCTCTTCCATGGTGCTGGGGTCCTGGCCGAACACCCGCACCTGACCGGCCATCGGGTTGAGCAGCCCGACCAGGGTCCGGATCACCGTGGACTTGCCGCAGCCGCTGCCCCCGATCAGCGTCAGGATCTCGCCCCGTCGCACGTTGAACGAGATGTCCCGCACGATCACACGGTCGCCGTAGCCCGCCGTCAGGTCGCGAACCTCGACGATGATTTCCGGTGCTTCATCCCGGAGCGCCCCGCTGCCGTCTCCCGCAGCGCCCCGCGAGGGGCGCGAGGACCGGCGCGCGGAATCCGCTGCTTCATACCGCAGCTCTTCGTAGGGGTGTGAGGACTGGAAATCGTCGTCCCGAGTCATCGCTCTACAGCACCGTCGAGAGGGTGGTGAACACGCTGTCCGCCACGATGATGAAGAAGAT
>Ga0180009_10008251_pt1 | contig 10382 bp, 11 predicted proteins | sample OS_PC_MetaG_FD_123537 | JGI IMG/M metagenome (GOLD analysis project Ga0180009, IMG submission 123537) | Groundwater microbial communities from the Aspo Hard Rock Laboratory (HRL) deep subsurface site, Sweden - OS_PC_MetaG | ecosystem: Environmental > Aquatic > Deep subsurface > Groundwater... | reverse complement strand
CCCGCAATGTATATAGGAAGTACTGGCAAAGATGGATTACACCATTTAATATACGAGGCTGTGGATAATTCTGTAGACGAAGCTCTTGCTGGATTTTGCAAATTAATTAAAGTAACTATTAATTCAGATGGTTCTGCTGTAATAGAAGATGATGGCAGAGGTATTCCAGTAGATATGCACTCTCAATTGAAAATTCCTGCTGTTGAAGTGGCTTTGACAAGACTACATGCTGGTGGTAAATTTGATAAAAAATCATATGTAATTTCTGGAGGACTTCATGGTGTTGGAATAAGTTGTGTAAACGCACTTTCTAAGAAATTGATTGTTGAGATAAAAAGAGATAATCAAATTTATCAGCAAGAATATTCTAAAGGGGTTCCTAAAACAAAACTTAAAGTTATTGGGAAATATTCTGGGGATGAATCAGGAACAAAAATAACTTTTTTTCCAGATGAGGAGATTTTTTCTACTATTAATTTTGATTATTCTGTTTTGGAAACAAGATTAAGAGAACTTGCTTTTCTTAATGCAGGATTAAAGATAATTTTATATGATGAAAAAAAAGACAAGACAATAGAATTTCATTATACCGGAGGTTTAATTGAATTTATTAAATGGATAAATAAATCAAAGGAAACTTTAAACAAACCAATTTATTTTAAAAGAGAAGAGGGAAATAACATTGTTGAAATTGCTATTCAGTATAATACAGGTTATGCAGAAAATATATTTGGTTTTGTTAATACAATTAATACTGTCGAGGGAGGTACGCATGTTTCTGGTTTTAAAACAGCTTTAACAAGAGTAATTAATGATTATGCAAAGAAAAAAGCCATGCTGAAAAATGATAATTTATCTGGAGAAGATGTGAGAGAGGGGCTTACAGCTGTTATTAATTTAAAAATGTCAGATCCACAATTTGAGGGACAGACAAAAACAAAATTAGGTAATTCTGATTTAAAAGGAATTATTGATTCTATTGTTACTTCTGCTCTTTCAGAATATTTTGAAGAAAATCCATCTACTGCAAGGAAAATTGCTAGTAAAGCACTTGATTCTGCAAAAGCAAGATTAGCAGCTAAAAAAGCAAAAGATTTAGTAAGAAGAAAAAATGCATTTTCACTTTCTGGTCTTCCTGGAAAACTTAGAGATTGTTCTAATAAAAAATCTGAAAATAGTGAATTGTACATTGTGGAAGGAGAATCAGCCGGAGGTAGTGCAACCCAAGCTCGTAACAAAGAAATGCAGGCAATTCTTCCCTTGAAGGGAAAAATTCTCAATGTTGAAAAAGCAAACCCCATAAAAGCATTATCAAGCGAAGAAATAACAAATTTATTGACTGTTATTGGAACAGGAGTTAATGAGCAGTTTGATATTAAAAAACTTAGATATAATAAAGTTATAATTATGACAGATGCAGATGTTGATGGAGAGCATATTAAAACACTTTTATTAACTTTCTTTTTTAGATTTACTCCTCAGTTAATTGAAAGCGGGAATATTTATATTGCTGTTCCTCCATTATATAAAATAAGAAAAGGAAAAGATTATTATGTTTATTCTGATGATGAGATGAGAAAAACTTTGGAAAAACTTGGAAGTAATGCACAAGTAACAAGATTCAAAGGACTTGGAGAAATGAATGTTTCGCAATTATGGGAAACTACAATGAATCCTAAAACAAGAAAAATAAAAAAGGTATATATTGAGGATGCTGTTGAAGCAGATCATACTTTTAGTATGTTAATGGGTGATGATGTTCAATCAAGAAGAGAATTCATAGAAGAAAATGCAATGGAGGCTGTTGTAGATATTTAAGATGGAAAAACAAAATAAATTAGACATTAAAAGAATTTTAATTATTTTAGTTTTGACTTTAATATTTGTTGTTATCGCAATATCTATTTATTCTTATATGACTGGAAAAGCTGTTGAAGAACAGGAAAAATTAAAAGATTGGCTTATTGATAATTGCAATTGCACTGAAAAAAATCATATTTTTTGTTCAGATAATTATGAATATAATGGTAAATATTGTGTTTATGAAAATTATTTTACTTATGCTTCAAAAGGATGCTCTAAATATGAATGTTCTGATGGGATTTATAATTTAAATCTGGAGAATAAGAAATGGCAAAAGGAAAATTAGCAACACCTGCATGGATTTTGAAGGGAGAAAAAAAACCTAAAGAGAAAAAGAAAGGCAAGATATTTAGAATTAAAATTTGTCCAGAATGTGGAAGTGATGATGTTTCTGTAGTTGGAGGAGAAAAACCAGAATGGAAATGTAATAAATGTGATTATAGGGGAAAAGATATTGGAGAAAAAGAAGTTTCAGAAGATGAATTTATGAAATATTTAGATGATAAGGGCGAGGAGGTAGCATAATGAAAGCAATAGCAACTTGCCCAAAATGTGGAAAGAAAATAACAACTGATTGTAGAGGATGCATAGGTGGAGGAACAGATATTCATAAATGTAAAGATATGAAAGAGCCTGAAATAGTAAATGGAATTAATTGGAAAAAATTCCTGAAACAGAAAGAGAATTAAATGAGATAGAGGAAATATAAAATGATATTAAATAAAACAACAAAAAGTCGCTCAATAGTAGATAACCTTTCCCGAGGTATTAATAATATTAATTATATTAACTATATAAATTTTTTTACTTCCCAAAAAATAATATAAAATGACAGACGAAAAACAAGAAAAATGTGATAATCCAATGAAAGAATGCGAAAAAGGAGTTATTAATTCAGAAATTTCTACTGAGATGAGAAAAGCATATATTGATTATGCTATGTCTGTTATTGTTGCAAGAGCCCTGCCTTCTGTTGAAGATGGAATGAAGCCTGTTCACAGAAGAATTCTTTATGCAATGAATCTTTTAGGATTAAACAAAGGCCCGACTAAAAAATCTGCAAGAATTGTTGGAGATACAATGGGTAAGTTTCATCCTCATGGAGACATGGCTATTTATGATGCAATGGCGAGAATGGCACAAGATTTTTCCTTAAGATATCCTCTTGTTAAGGGTCAAGGAAATTGGGGATCAATTGACGGAGATTCTCCTGCTGCAATGAGGTATTGTGTTTCAGGGGAAAGTTTAATAATCACAGAAAATGGTTTGCAAAGGGCAGATGAAATTTCTAAGATAGATAATATAAATTTAAAAATATTAAGTAAAGATAAAAAGATTAATAACGCTTCAAAATGGTTTGATTCTGGCGAACATGAAACAATAAAAATTACTACAAATAAAGGATATCATTTAACTGGAACTTATAATCATCCTATTTTAACTTTAACAACAGATAATTACGGAAAACCTATTTATATGTGGAAACTATTTGAGCAAATTCAAAAAGAAGATATTGTTGTATTGGACAGATTGAATGATATTTTTTGGCCTGAAAAAGAAATTGTTTTAAAAAAATATTATCCTATAATTAAAAATAGATATCAACACATAAGAATTCTACCAGAAAAATTAAATAAAGATTTGGCTATAATTTTAGGCTTATTAATTTCTGAAGGTTCAATTGCAAAAAATAAGTTAGAATTTTGTAATTCAGATGAGGAATTAGTAAATATATTTGAAGAAAAATGGAGAAACATATTTCCGGACAGCAAATTGCATAAATTTGAAAAAACACCTTCTTCATATGGAAAAAAGAATTATTGGAGATTAGAGTGTCATTCAAGATATACAATAGAGTTTTTAAGGAATATTGGGTTGTTACCCGTTAAATCAGATAAAAAAGATGTTCCAAATTTATTATTCCTATCACCAAAGGAAGTTTTGTGTTCATTTTTGCGAGCTTATTTTGAAGGAGATGGAGGTGTTACTTGCTCAAAAAAAATGATGGAGTTAAGTTGTTGTTCAAAAAGTGAAAAATTGATTGATCAATTACAAATGCTTTTTCTAAGATTAGGAATTGAAAGTTTTAACAGATATGACAAATGGAAATTTATAAACAAGTTGATGATAAGAAATAAAAGAAATGTTTCAAGATTTTATAAAGAAGTCGGATTTTTATGTAAGAGAAAAAATGCAAAATTGGAATTTGTTGTTTTAAATTATAAGAAAAATTATTCCAATACAGATTACGTACCTTTTATCTCTGATTTTGTGAGGAAAATTTCACAGAATAGTTTCATAATAAAAAATAATTTTGATAGATATTCAAATATGCAAGAGAATTACAAGCAAATATGTCAAATACTACAAAGAAAAACCGGAATTGATTATTATTCTCTTTTTGAATATTTTTTAACTTATCAATACTTATTTGATAAAGTTGTTAAAATTGAAAATGCTGGGGTTCAGAAAGTTTATTCTATAAAAGTTGAAAGCAATTGTCATTCTTTTATTTCTAATGGTTTTATAAGTCATAACACAGAAGCCAAGCTTTCTACTATTTCCCTTGAATTATTAGAAGATATTGACAAAGAAACAGTGAATTTTCTTCCAAATTTTGATAATACTATGAAAGAGCCAGAATTACTTCCTGGAAAACTTCCTAATTTAATTTTAAACGGAGCAAGTGGTATTGCTGTTGGCATGGCTACAAATATTCCACCTCATAATTTAACAGAAATATGCGATGCTATTATTGCTTATATTAAAAATAAAAATATTACTCTCTCTGATTTATGTGAAATAGTAAAAGGACCTGATTTTCCAACAGGAGGTTATGTTTCAGGAGACATGAATGAATTATATTCTACTGGAAAAGGAAGATTAATTATGAGGGGGAAAGTAAATACAGAAAATGCTAGGGGAAAAGATGTAGTTGTTATTACAGAAATTCCTTATATGCTTAATAAATCTGATTTAATAACCCAAATCGCAAAATTAATACAAGACAAGAAAATTCTTAATGTTTCTGATTTGAGAGATGAATCTGCAAAAGGCAAAATAAGAATTGTTATTGAACTAAAAAAAGGAACAGATTCAAGATTTGTAATAAATAAGCTTTACAAATTTACAAGATTGCAGGATAGTTTTAATGCAAATGTTTTGGCTCTTGTTAATGGACAGCCAAAAGTTTTGAACTTAATTACAATACTTGATGAGTATGTCAAGCATAGAAAAAAGATTATTACCAATCGTTCCAAGTTTGAATTGAAAAAAGCAAAAGAAAGACAAGAAATTGTTGAAGGTTTGTTAATTGCACTAAAACATATTGATGAGGTTATTTCTCTTATTAAAAAAGCCAAAGGTACTATGGAGGCATCAGAAGGATTAATGAACAAATTTAAATTAACAAAAAGACAAGCTCAAGCTGTTTTAGAAACTAAATTACAGCAATTAACATCATTAGAACAAGAAAAACTCAAAAAAGAATCTGAAAATTTGAAAAAGATAATAGAAGAACTTGAGAAGATTTTGGGAGACATTAATGAAATATTAAAAATAATTGTCAAAGAAGTCAATGAATTAAAGAAAAAATATGGAGATAACAGAAGAACACAGATATTGCAGAGAGTTTCTGAAATATCAGAAAAAGATATGGTTCAGAAAAAAGAAGTTGTAATAACAATCACAGAAAAAGGTTATTGCAAAAGAATGGATGTTAAAACATATAAAGAACAGAAAAGAGGAGGAAAAGGAGTTATTGGAAGCAATCTAGCAACAGGAGATTTTGTGAAGCAATTAATTACATGCTCTACTCATGATTATTTGTTGTTTTTTACAAATAAAGGAAGAGTTTATTGGCTTAAAGCATTTGAAGTTCCTGAAACAGAGAGATACAGCAAAGGAAAAGCCATAGTTAATTTGCTTAATTTGAAAGATGAAAATATTACCAATGTAATTTCTGTCAATAATTTTGAAGGTAGTTTGTTTATGGCAACTAAAAAAGGAATTGTAAAAAAAATCTCACTTAAACATTTTTCAAAACCAAGAGCTTCTGGAATAAGAATAATGAATATGCCAAATGATAACTCTGATTTTTTAATTGGTGTTGAAATTTTGGAAAAAGAGCAGGAGATTTTATTATCAACTAAAAAAGGACAATCAATAAGATTCAAAAATCAAGATGTAAGAGAAATGGGAAGAGCTTCTTATGGTGTTACAGGAATCAGGCTTCATTCTGGGGATGAGGTTGTAAGCATGGATGTTTTGAGAACACAGGCTATTTTAACAATAACAAAAAATGGTTATGGTAAAAGGACAACTGTTGAAGATTATAGAAAAACTTCAAGGGGTGGAAAAGGAGTTATTAATTTGAAGGTTTCTGAAAAAACAGGAGAGGTTGTTACAACTGTCTCTGTGAATGAAAAAGATAATATAATAATAACAACTGCAAAAGGGATGGTGATAAGAACTTCTTTGAATAATATAAGAGTTATGGGAAGAGCTGCACAAGGTGTTAGAATTGTTAAACTTCATGAAGGAGATTTTGTAACAGATTTAATTAAAGTTGTTGAAACAGAAAATGGCAACGGAAATGGTGATTAATTTCTAAGAGATAATTTTTATAAATTGATATTAGAAAAAATTAAATACTTTACAATTTTTTGTTTTTAATGAAAAAGAGAAAAGCAATAAAAAATCTAAAATTTCTTTCATGGCTTTTTTTAATAGTGGGGATTATGGCAATCTTTAGCACGATTTACTATTTAGGAAAAACAGATATATCAGATTCTATTTTTAATTTTATTTTTGGAATAGTGATGTTTAAAGTTATAAAATGAAATCCTCTGTGAAAGCTCTTGAGTAGATAAATATTTATAAAATATAGTTAATCAAAGAATATATGGAAATAACCAACGAAAACAAAGAAGAAAGTTCTAAGATGAGCAATCTAGATGCAATATTAACTTTTGGTGCTGGGTTAGGTATATCTGCTATAATACCTTTATTCAAATTGGTTTTAAATCTAGATAGTCTACTTGACAAAAAATTAGGTTCAATAAATTATAGTCCAGAATGGTATCAAAAAGAATATGCAAGATTAGATGATTTATTCCATTCAACCTTCCAAGCTGCTTTACAGAAAGATTGGCAGATTCTCTATACTCATTTACGTCAATATAGATATAATTAATTATCGCATTAACTACCTTCTCCAACGAAGAAATCTGGCAACGCCGATTTCGTAGTAATTATTTAAAACTTCCAATTTCTCTTAAATCTTAATTGCTTTTCTCTAAGATATAAATTTTCTTTATAATTCAAACTATAAACACTATCAGCACCAGCAATATATTCATCCATTTTTTCTTTTAAAGTAATTTTTTCTTCAGGAATTAATCCTCCAAAATTTCCTACATTTCTAAAACTCGAACAAGACGGAGTAGTTAATATTATTACTGTTGTTAGGATTGTTATTTTTAGCTTATTTCTCATGTTTTATAGAAGTATTTGAAATATTTAAGGTTTATTGATTCTGAATGGATTTATATCTCCTTTCTAACTCCATATATTGTTCTGACAATATTCTATTATGCTCTTCAATTATTCCTTTTGCTTCCCTAGAATTTCTTTTAGAACCTTTTGGTTTTGTATCAATTGTATTTGGCCAAAGAGTCCCATCTTGTGCCAAAAAAGCTAATGGGACTAACTCCCCCCCCTTGTCATTAAACCTGTGGGGGTAATTTTCTAGGGAGTTTGCTGGACGAATAGGTTCTCTTGAAAAATCTGGTGCAATATTTTGTTCAGAATATTTTGGAAATCTGTCTTCAATTTTATAACCCATTTCTCTTAAAATTTTTAATCCTTCTTGTCTGGAATCAAATTTTATCATACCTTTATCTTGCTCTTTCATTTTTTAAATATTTATATGGTGGAATATATTTTTATTTGTGAATGATGCTCTCTTTTACTCCCTACCTGAAAAAATTTATAAAGTATTATTTGTCTTAAATCTCATGAAAATTTTGAATTTAATAGTCCATGAAAAAATGATATTGGGATTGAATTATCCTGGAAAAAGAGAGAAGAGAGTACTTAAGCGGATTAGGGATATTAAAAAAATAAAGGGTCTGATGTTGGAGAAATTCAGTGGCCGAGTTTTTATTTTGAAAAAGTTTTACATTTAATTGATAATCATGATTTAGTAGTTTTGTTTGGTGCATCAAGGTCTGTTTGTCTTAAAGATTTAGCAACATTATTATATAGTAATGGAATTCCTGTTTCATATGATATAAAAGGTACTATCTAACTAAAATTTATTCTTCCAGACAAGACACATATTTTTATATTCACACCAATTGCAAAGAACTGATTTATTATAGGGAAAAAACTTGGTGTTTTCTATCTTTTTTATTAATTCCAAGGTTTCTTTTTTAAGTTTTAATAATTGTTCGTCTGTTCTTCTGGAATAAATTCTCTTATTATAAGCAAGATAATGCCAGATTAGTTGTATTTTATCTGCATTATAATTATCTTTAATTGCGATTGAATATAATGGGAGTTGCTTGTCTGATTCTATTCTTTCTTCTGTTGGAAGAGTGTTTGAAGTTTTGTAATCATGGATTTCGTATTCTCTTTTTTCCTTGTTATAGACAATTCTGTCTATAATACCAATCATCTTGTAATCTTCGTCTTCATCCAACAAAATAGAAACCATTTTTTCTGTGAAAATAGTATTATCATTAAAAGGATAGTTTCCTTGATAATAATCTAATAAAAATTTTATTCCTTTTTCAAAATAATCTTTTATTGTAATATCTTGTTTTACTATAAAATAAACTTCTGGTTTGAAATCCTTGTGCCAGCTTGAAGCATAATACAGAATTATTTCATCTATTGTTGGAATTTTCTCTTTTTTTACCTGTGAATATAACCATTCTAATGTTTCATGAACCTTTTCTCCTAAGAACCCTTCTATTGACTTCTGTTCTGGTTTTATTTTTTCTATATATCTGAATTTATATTTCAAAGGACATTGGTTGAATGTTTCTAATTTTGAATGAGAATATTGAACCATAGCTAGGACACCTCCGGTTTCCTTAACTCGCAACCCCACTCTTGTCTTTGAGGCGACTTCGCGAAATTGCTCGGTCTAATCTTCCCCTGAATTTGACTCATGGTTGATAGAAAAATATGAGAAGTTATAAAGATTGCTGGGGTGATTTTAGATATTATTAATATTGCTCTGAGCCAGAACAAGTTCAAGGCTCTCCGCATTAATTAAGTTATGTAATAATAAAATCTGGTAGTTTTAAATTAACTTAAGGTTTTACATATTAATTATATTATAAGATTTCGAGGCGAAGCCGAGGCAAATTTATTCACTAAAAACACAATCTGCTTTTTCTAAATTATATATATCATAACCTCTGTTCTGGCAACATTTATCTCTTCCTGTTGGAGAAACTGTTCCACAAGTTGCACCTACAATTGGTTCTTCTTCAACATCTTTTGCCAAAAATCCCCACCAGGATGTTTGCTGTCTTATTAATTCTCCATTTCCTGCATCATATTTGAATCTTACTTTTTCTCTTACTTTAAACAAACCAAAAAGTTTTGCTTGTTTTTGTGTTTGAACTTCATAATTACCATCTTCATCTAATTCCATATTTTCGCAAGAACAATTTCTTATTTGCAATCTCTCTTGTATTTTTTCCTGAATTTGTTCTGGAGATAAAATTCTTTTTGTTATATTTCCTTTAAATTGTGCATAAAGTTTTTCTTCATCTTTGTATAATTGAACTTTTGTTTGTGCCTGAACTCCTTTAACCTGAACAATTGTATTTCCTGAATTTCCTGCCTGAATTGTCATTTCTCTTCCTGATTGTAATTGACATTTTGTTGTTGAACCAGTACATGTGCAGTTATTAGGACATTCTGACAAATCTCCAGCATTATGGATTTTTAATCTGTTTTGTTCTTTTATAATATTTTTTACTTGGTCACTTGTTAATCCCTTACTTATTTTTTGGTTAGAATTCCATTGACATTTATTATTTTTACAGACACACTGCATATTATATTTTTTGTTATTATAACAATCCTTATATTCACAGGTAGTTATTGAGTCCTCTTCATTTTTGCTTTGACATACAGAAGAAGAACATCCTCCTATTTTACAATCAGAATTAATTTCACAGGAACCATAAGTTGAAGTTCCACAAAATTTATCATTTTCATCTTGATTTTGTGTTCCGTCTCCTGAATCTTGTCCTGCTTGAACTTGATTTCCACTATTATCTGCTACACTAGCTGTTATTCCTGCAAATGCAAAACTTGTTAGAAAAATTGCGAGAATTAAAAACACTAATACTTTTTTCATGATTAAGAATTATACTTTTTAATTTATATAGTTTCCTATTAATATTAAGACTAATGATATTAATGCTGTTATTGGAATTAACTTATATTTCTTAGTCAATAGTGGGATGAGATTAATTATTATAACAATACTTCCT
>Ga0180009_10008250_pt1 | contig 10382 bp, 9 predicted proteins | sample OS_PC_MetaG_FD_123537 | JGI IMG/M metagenome (GOLD analysis project Ga0180009, IMG submission 123537) | Groundwater microbial communities from the Aspo Hard Rock Laboratory (HRL) deep subsurface site, Sweden - OS_PC_MetaG | ecosystem: Environmental > Aquatic > Deep subsurface > Groundwater... | reverse complement strand
CTCGTCTGCCAGCATCAAATCCTCCGGGGTCAAGGGGCTGCTGGAGGACAATACCAGGTCTGCCGTTAATATTTCCTTTAAATTCACATCCAGGTGGTGATTCAAGGACCTGCCAAAGGAGTGAATGGCAATAAATCCTGTAAGACCCAGGGACATGTTTAATATAAAAAAAACAGCAAACCCCCTGTTTTTCTTCAGTCCATGTGGGGTGGCGATCATTTCTGTTTTTGGGGTTATAACAGCTTACAAAGTCATCAAAGTCTTGTCGTTTTAAAGGATCTGTTTTGAGTGTGAAATGAATATTTGTGCGAAGGTCATATATCCAGAGTTTCTTTGTCCATGGTTTTTCTGAAGCAGGCTTGCGGTCAAAAAAGATGACATTTGCTTTTACGCCCTGGGCATAAAACAAGCCGGTCGGCAAACGAAGAAGGGTGTGGACCTCGCATTCGTGCATAAGTTTCTTGCGGATCTGTTCTCCTGCCCCGCCTTCGAAAAGCACGTTGTCAGGAACAACTATGGCCGCACGGCCATTCTGTCGAAGAAGAGTTTTTACATGCTGGATAAAATTAAGCTGTTTGTTTGACGTGGTTGACCAGAAATCATCCCGTACAACAATGTCTTTTTCTTTTGTAACCTTACCGTTTTCACCGACAATGGTTGTACTGCTTTTTTTGCCAAAGGGCGGATTTGTTAAGACCAGATCAAATTGATCCCCGGGATCTGCCGCCAGGGAGTCTGATACGACTATTGGAAGATTCTCATCACTTCCGATACCATGCAGCATCAGATTCATGGCACAAAGGCGGGCAGTGCTTTGAACCAGTTCCCAGCCTTTGAATATTTTTTCTTTAAGGTTTTTCTTTTCCGCCTTGGTCATGTTTTTGTTTTGCTCAACCATATAATCATGGGCCGCAAGTATGAAACCGCCGGTGCCGCAAGCCGGGTCGCAAATGGTTTCATTGGGCGCAGGATTCATTACATCCACCATGGCCTGGATCAGGGGGCGGGGTGTAAAATACTGGCCTGCACCTGTTTTGGTATCCTGGGCATTTTTTTCCAGCAGCCCTTCATAGGCATCCCCTTTGATATCTGAACCCATTGCAGACCAGTTTTCAGTGTTAATCAGATCAACAATCAACCGCCTCAGTTTGACCGGGTCCTGAAATTTATTCTGGGACTTCATAAAGATCAGCCCAAGAAGGCCTTTTCCTTTTCCCAAATCTTCCAAAACATGACGGTAATGACCGAACAGCTCCTCGCCATCCTTTTTCAGCAGGCTTTGCCAGTCATACTTCTTTGGCACCATGCTTTTTTGTTTATACGGCGGTTTGGTCCGTTCATCCGCCATTTTAAGAAACAGCAGATAGGTTAACTGCTCCACATAATCACCATAGCTCATCCCATCATCCCGCAGGACATTACAATAGTTCCATAATTTTTGTACAATATCTGCCGGACTCATTTCTTCTCCCTTTTCTTTATTCCTTAACTCCCAGCCAGCCCATTACCTGTGAAATCTCTGTCCAGAACAGTTCAAAAGCGGGGAGTGATGACATTTGATGGGCAAGCATGTTCGCCCATTCCGCCTCCAACTCTTCGCGTTCGGGACGGTTCCTCAAGGTATCCATGGTGGGAACAGGTATATTTTTAAACTCGCATTTTTTCTCAAGCGTACTTAAAATAATATCTTTCTTGGCTCTCAATTTCTCATGGCGATACAACAGGACCACATCATACAGATCCCTTGGGCGTTCCCGCTCTGCCAGGGCTCTTACTTTTTCTGCAAAAACTTCCTCAAAACAATAACAATTGATCTGTATGCCATCATTCGGGCAGTCTGAATAGGGGTGATGAACATCCCTTACCACAGGACTCAGCACCAGGATTTCATCAATCGTTAAATCCAGCTTTAAACGGGGTAGGTCTCCCCCTGGCTGCAGGGGTCCGCGGTATCCTATACGCCCCTGGGCAGAAAGGCCGCCGCGGTTATTCTGATACACATCAAACCGGATGAGTTCTTTTGGAATTTCAACACCAGTGGCATCATAGACCCGTTGGGAGATATCTTTAAAACAATTGACAAGAAATCCCTGATCAAGATGTTCAGGTTTAATCAGTGTAAAATCAAGATCTTCAGAAAACCGATGGGTTTCATAATAACATTTCTTAAGACAGGTCCCCCCCTTAAAAATCCAGTCTGCGGCTATCCCTCCATGATTGAATATACCGGCAAGCATCCAGCCTAGCACATAGTCTTTTTCAATCACATTTGCCCTGAGTCCAAATTTTTTTGAGAACGCCATTATTTCAGATTTATCAATCAAGGGATTCCATCTCCTTCCAGTTTTCCGGAACCCACAGCCGCCATCGGGTGACAAGCCTGGTGTTGTTCAATTTTGGATCAAGCCTGGCATTTCCTGTGGTCAGTCTTTTACGGCAGTCTTCGATTGCCCTTGTTTCATCAGGAGCGATCTTTTCAAGTAAAAAGCCAAGGCGTTTAAAAACAGACCCATTTCCCAACTTCTCGCAGTAGTCAATCAATAATTCCAGGTTCTTGCTTTCAGACCGCAAAAAATTTGCCAGCATATCTTTTACAGACCGGATTCCACCGCCAAAAGCGGGTTCGACGAGCATATCAAGCAGGGTACGCGCAGGATCGGATACACATATTTTTACCTGGCCTCTCCATACGGGCTTAAGGCCAAACAGGGCTTTTTCAGGAACAGTGCGCAGCATAAACCTTGTGCCTTTAATATCAGGTCTGCGGTCCCTTGGCTTTTGAACGGTCATGACCACAATGGTGCTAAAAATCTGCTCTGTCAGGTCAAAATATTCAGCCGCACTCCAGCCGCCGATATAGCAGGGTGAAAAGAGGCGGTCGGCAATCAGCCAGGGATCTTCAAGCGGCACATCCGTGGTCGGGGATTCCAGGGGCACGGACACATATAGGCCCCGGCGGACCCGGGACATCCACCCGTTTTTTGACCACCTGGAAAGCATCTTGGCGGCATCCGAAGCGGAAACATTCAAGATCCCTGCCGCATCCGTGACAGATATCGTGCCTTTTGTATTGCGGATGATGGCCGCCATTCTTTCCCGGTCTGCTTTTCCTATGCCTGTCAGTATTTCCATGGTATATCCAAAACGGTGTTATTCAATTATTGTATGAATAATTACGCATATCATATACTATTTTTATCTGTCAAGATATATCTTATACGGCATAGTTCAATTATTGTATGAATTTTAGCGTATGAATTATAGTCAGGCAGATTGTTTCTGTGAATTTGATAGGGATTCATCCTCATTGATCTGGGGAACCAGTTTGCCGGTAAAAGCTTTTTTCAGGATGGATTGGCGGAGGCGGTCAGAGCGTTTTAAATTTTTATTCACTTCTATCTCAATTTCATCAACAATACTCAGTCTTTTCTCTATTTGAAATATTATCTCCTTCTGTTCTTCAAATGGCGGCATTGGTATGTTTACTGATCGAATATCATCCAAACCAAGACCTGCCTTTGTCGCACCGCGCTGCAATGCACCAAATTGATCTTGGCCGGGTCTTGATGCTAAATACCAAGCTATATACAAAGGATTAACTGTCCTGACCGGGCGTACCAATGAAATATGTTGATTGATATATGTTTCTTTAAAACCTTTCGGGATAACTCCAATCATTCCAACATCTGCAGTTATTGATATTAGAATATCATTTTCTTGAACTCTGGTTCGTGTTCCTTCAGCACCTCTTGGAGGCTCTACAAATTGCAATTTTTGCAGATCTAAAAACACAGAATCATGGCTTAAATTCCCAATCCTTAAAAAAACTGCGCCTGAATTAGAATAATATTTTGCCCATCCTCTTGATCCACTTGTTACAAAACAAAACAATTGATCTGAAGTTAACCATTTCCATTCATTTGGCAATTCATTCAATTTGCTTATATCTGCTTGTGAAGGCTCCTTATACTTCTTCTTCCACTTATCGTCATTTGGCTCTTTGCCTTTGGCTTTCATTTTAGCCAATTCTGCTTCTTCCCATTTTTTTCGGCGTTCCACTAAAATTCGTTCAAGAAGGTTGCCGGCTGGTTCAACATTAGGATTGGATTTTCGCCATTCTTCCGTGAGCTTGCCTTCAACCGCATCTTTGAGGATCGAGGCTTTGTATCGTTTGAGATTGGCTTTTATGCGCTTGAGGGTATCAACCGCTTCATCAAGGCGGGAGAATTGCTTTTCGATTTCTACAACGATGCGGCTTTGTTCATTTGGAGGCGCTAAAGGAACAGGAATTTTTCGCATTAACGTTTGATTCAATTTTAAACGAGTAGTACCTGAAACATACCCATGATAATCAAAAATATCTAAGTAATATTTGATATAATTATTGGGGAGTCCGTTCAGAGCTCGCAAAACATGTGCATGATTATTCACCCAAGATTTACCACGAATTATAAATGATTTTTGCTTTGATGAATCAAAAAACGGAGCTCCATCTTCTCCGAGCAAAATCAATTCTTCATCGAACAAATAATCATCAATCCAACCGACTTGGCCCGTTGCACCATAATAAGGAATGTTGCCAATCCTATCCGCTCGTTCTTTTGCATTAACAGGAATTCGTTTCCTGTCTAGAATATCGACCACGTCTTCAAGATTTGAGATCTTCCAACTTTTTGGTAATTCAGTAGCAAAGATGTTTATATTTTTTATATCTATCACGCCGACAACGCCTTATTCAACTCATCCAAAATATTATTCACCTCATTCCCAAACAACTGATGCACCTTACCAAGCCCGCCCTCCTGGGAAAAAGGCGCATACTCAAAATCATCGGTTTCAATGCTCAGATTCCCTGCTATATGATCTTTAATCATTTCAAGCCAGTGGACCTGATCTTGATCAAAATTCTTCCCCTGCTGTGACAGCCAGGCCTTGAAATTGGCATCCACCTTTTCCGGAAACGGCACCAGTTCATTTTCCTGGTCAAGGGCAAACCGAACAAGCGACACCAGGTCCGTCATTATCCTGGCCGTGCTTTTCCCCCTCACCCTTGTTTTTTCAAGCGCTGCATAGGCAGCCCAGAGATTATCCTCTGTCCAGTGGTGGGGCGGCCTGTTGATGGCATCTGCAAGCTCCTTGATATTTTCGTATGTCAAAGGCGACGTGTACGGCCTTGAATAAAGAATCTGCAGGGCAGTGAGTTCATCCCTGTTGTCCGCAATAAAATGTTTAAAAGACCTGATCATGCCCTTTGCCTTTTCCAGGGCCTGGGCACTGAAGGCTGCTTCTATTAATGCATCGGAACTGACATTGTCAATAATCTGCTCGTTCTTTTTCTTGATTTCAAGCAACAAATTTCTTAAATCCGGATTGTACAAGGGCTTGACAGCCTCTTTTATCAGGCTTTTTGCAGTCTTTTTAACCATTTCTTCAAAGGGGGGATCTGCCCCTGGATTTTCCTGTTTGGCTTTTTCCACCTGATTGTCGGGATTCAGTGCATTCACAAGGTCAGAAACAAGACCGCCCAGGCGCTTTCCGCCGGTCAGCGCCATGATCTTTTGGCCATCTTCTTGTGACATATTTTTATTCAGACGGGACAGGCGGGCAGCCACGGATGAAATCACGATCAAGTTTATTTGCGTCATATTCAAGATCTTCATCTAGCTGCTCCCAGCGAATCTGGCGGGTTTCCCTATCTCTGACATCCACATAATAACCCGACTCCACATTTGAGCCCTGTTCCGTAATTTGGGTCCTGATACGGTACACATCATAATTGACATTCACGCCATCAGCAACCGCTTGTTCATGACCGTATTCCATGACCAGATTCTGCTTGAAAAAACCAAAGGTCTGTTTGCTGGGCGTGGCCGTGAGACCAATGATATACCCGTCAAAATATTCCAGTACCTGGCGCCAGAGATTATAAATGGAGCGGTGGCATTCATCCGTGATTATAAAGTCAAAGGTCTCAATGGGAATGGCCGGGTTGTATTCTATGGGCGGCACCTTATCATAAACATTCTCAAGGCCCTGAACCGATTCTTCCTCGTCAACTTCGGCAAGGTCCTCGCCCCTGAGCATGGAATAAAGCCGCTGGATCGTGCAGATGCAGACCCGGGCCGATTTATCAACCAGGTTTGAACCAAGGTGCTGAACAATATATTCTTCACTGAATTTATAATTGTTATAGGGGGATACATACTGCTGGAATTCTTTCAGGGTCTGTCGGCCGAGATTTCCCCGATCGACAAGGAACAGCACACGGCGGGCCTTTGCAAATTTGATCAATCTGTAGATAAAATTGATGGCTGTAAAGGTTTTGCCCGAACCTGTGGCCATCTGGATCAGTGCACGGGGCCGATTTTGAGCAAGAGATTTTTCCAGGTTCTTTATCGCTATAATCTGGGCAGGCCATAAACCCTCTTCCATAAGCGTTGGCATCTGTTTGAGCCGCAGGTTCAGAGTGGAAGAGTTGCCAAAAGGCACCTGTCTTTCAGCAACTTTATCCAGACAAACGGAGGGTTCTTCATTTACCCACTCTTCAAACGTTTCCGGTCGATGGAATGAAAACACATTACGGGACCTTGGAACCGGTTCAAGATCATTGGTAAAACGGGTTTCAACGTCTGTGGACTGATAACAGAATGGAAGAGGTCTATACCAAGCCGGAAGATCTGCCGGCAGACCGGTTTTATACTTGTCTGACTGAATTTCAACACCGGTAAGGGTACTGCCGATCTTTTTTGCATCAATGACCCCCGCAGCCTTGCCATCCACATATAAAAGATAATCTGCATAGCCATGACCCTTGTTCAAGGGAAACTCCCTGATGGCAATGCCCTTTTTTGCATGGATGTTGACATTCCCGACATCCTGAACATCCCAGCCGGACTGGCACAGCATTTTATCTATGGTTTTCCTGGCTTCCTGTTCCGGTGTTTTGGTAACTAAAATTACCTATTTATTGAAATTTAATAGATCAAATCGGTTCTGCCACTGGGCTTTGAAGTTTTAAAAATTTAACTTTTATACGATTATTCCGTTTAAGGCCGATCGTCAAGGAAGAAAAAAAATTAGTCAAAACTTATTTTTCTTTTTTCCCCTAATTTTTATTGGCTGTCACTATTGGAGGAAGAAATCAACGCCAATCATGTTAATCCTCTCGGCGTTCATGTATAGACATTCAGACTCGTTAAAGATTGACAATCACTACAAAATCATGATATTTGAACGCATTATTTGCTTTTTTTTAAAAGGAGTTTTTTTGTTTAAGAGATTATTAGATATTGTGTCAATCGTTGCCGACAAAAGGTACTACTAATTCGGTGGCAGTCTGATTTTAATTTAGTCCAGATGAAAATTAATAGTTAGATAAAAACAAGCTAAATTTTTTCTGACCCTTTCTGGATAGAGTCTATCTAAGATTCCGCAGTTATTGTTACGCCTTTCGTCTGCAACCCCCTACACTAAGATAATATTTTAAGAAGCTATCAGTCTAATCATAAATTCTTTGGTATTTAATGCATAAAAAATACCAAAGTAATCTATAAAAAAAGTAGGTGACGATCAATGATCATTAATAAAGAACATACAAATAATACATGCACAAACGATATTCTCCAACCTCTTTTAAAAATGGGATGGGATTCCCATTTCCAGACTCATCTGAACAATATTTGCAACGAAAAAGTTTTTCCGGCCAGAGTAGTCGGAGTGCGGAAAAATAGTTTTCTTATTAGCCAGGGAAACTCAGAAAGCCTCGCTACTGCAACAGGAAAGCTAAATCACCAAAAAGAGAAACTGTTTCCAGTCACAGGAGATTGGGTCCTGGTGAACGACAAAGTCATATCTGCAGTATTGCCACGGAAAAACACCTTGTCCAGAGGGGCGGCTGGTACGCATGGAAAGCAAGGTTCACAGCCGAGTAAAGAACAGATAATCGCTGCAAACCTTGATACTGTATTTATCGTTTGCGGTCTTGATCAAGATTTCAATATGCGGCGGTTAGAACGGTATCTGACGCTGGTATATAATTGTGGATTGACTCCTTCTATTATTCTAACCAAAGCCGACCTTCATCAAAATCCTGAGCATTATGTTTTTGAAGTGGAAACTGTGGCCTTTGAAGTTCCGGTGCATTGTATCTCGGCAAAGGATTCAATCGGCCTGGCTTCATTGGAGCCTTATCTTTCACAAGGCCGAACAATTGCCATGGTCGGATCTTCAGGATCTGGGAAATCAACACTTGTGAATCGCCTCTCAGGGAAAACCATGCAGGCCACTGATTTAATAAGTGAAAGTGTGGGAAAAGGAAAACATACCACTACCAGCCGCAGCCTTATCATGATGCCTCAAGGAGGCATGGTGATTGACAATCCCGGTATTCGGGAAATAGGATTTTGGGATGACGGAGGTGGTTTGAATGTTGCATTCCCAGAGATAGAAAACCTGGCCAATACATGTCGTTTTCACGATTGCAGTCATACCCATGAGCCTGGGTGTCAGGTGCTTCACGGAGTAACAACAGGTGCAATCAGAAAAGACAGGCTGGATAGTTACCAAAAAATGAAGCGTGAATTGGCATATTTGTCTGACCGACAAACAAAAAGTGCAGATCGAGTGGAAAAGGAACGCTGGAAAGAGGTTTCTTTGAAAATTAAAGCCATAAATAACAGGAGAACTAATCATTCATGAAAATAGTAATAGACCCGAAAAACCATTTAAAATAAGAAAATCGATTGAATCAGACAAGCTTGAAATAGAAAATATTCATACAAACTATGAAGCTGAAGAATAAGCCGTGCTTTGACAAATTATTTTTATTTTTCTTGATTCAGATCAATTCATTATATTTCTTTTTTTGTTAATTTCCATATAAGATTAACAAAAAATGGAGGAAGACATCATGCATGATGCTTGTAGCGACGTATTTCAATCTGGAAAACAAATTGTGGACAAAATCAGAAGTATGGGGTTTAATAAAAGCCCTATTGGTGCGGAACTTAAAATTAAATGTGCAAATTGTGACGCTGAATTTCAAATGGCATACATGGAATCCCAATGCCCGTCCTGTAAAATGGTATATGGGGTAACACCATGTCATTCCCATAGTGCACAGTTTGTTAAAGCAGCAGGAATAAATTATTAATATGCCGGACACAATCGAGGATATAAAAAAACGCCTGGAAGAACTTGACACACTTATCCGTGAGACAGAGGCACGTCTTCCTGCCCATTCCACCAAGCCTCCCGTTATGGTGGACCTTTTAGAGTATGAAGATGAATACGATGTTCTGTTAAAAAAACTCAATGGGCTGAAAAACATGTGATCAAATATGGATAATTCAAAAATAAAGAAAGGATATAATGCGGATTGAGAAATAATGATAACCCGAATTCAAACAATTAACCAGATCAAACCAATCTTTAGAGAGTATCTGGATTATGTGAGTCAGTTTTTTTTAATTCATGATGTTGAGTCCTGGTGTAAAGGCGCATTGAAAAATTTACAACTCTATTCTATTGCCGATGACCGGTATATTTACATTCTAAAAAAATCAGACACTATTATCGGGTTTGCCATGGTCAATAAGCACTTGCGGTTCAATTCAAAAGGCTTTGCTGTGGCAGAATTCTACATTCAAAAAAATTATGAAAAAAAAGGTTATGGTCGCAGATTGGCTGAGCATTTATTTGAAAAATTACCCGGTAATTGGGAAGTTGCAGTGAGTTTAAAAAATAAATCAGCTCTGGTATTCTGGAATCAGGTGGTATCATCTTATACAGATGGTAAATTTATTAAAGAATGGAACGCCTCTTTTAATGGGTATGGCTTTGTCTTTAACAATGGTTTGAAAAAAACCTTTTAATTTTTATTCAAAATTTTCAATTCAATTTATCAGGCAGGAATATCCGGAACAATTGGGACTGCTGTCACAGGGACTGGAGAATTCTTCAAAACATTTTCAGTTACAGACCCAAAACGAAATTTTCCCTTTTCGCCGCTGCTGGCCATAATGACTATATCTATTTGCTCCTGGTCGATCAATTTTAAAATTTCTTCAGCAGGATCTCCCACAGCAATGTGCCGAACATATAAAGAGCATCCATCCATGTGTCTGTCGCAAATTTGATCCAGTCTTTTTTTTGCAGATTTGTGAGCCCAATCCATAAGGTCATTTATATGGCTTCCCCCAAATTCCCCATACCATGGCCCATGATGTGCAATATCCTGAATAACATAGATCACATGTATTTCGCAGCCATACTGCCTGGTTAAAGATTTAACATAGGGAAACGCTTTTTCAGCATTGCCTGAAAAATCAGTAGGCCAGAGTATCTTTTTTATTTTCATGATTACTCCCTGTTGTTTCCGTTTT
>Ga0180009_10008249_pt1 | contig 10382 bp, 9 predicted proteins | sample OS_PC_MetaG_FD_123537 | JGI IMG/M metagenome (GOLD analysis project Ga0180009, IMG submission 123537) | Groundwater microbial communities from the Aspo Hard Rock Laboratory (HRL) deep subsurface site, Sweden - OS_PC_MetaG | ecosystem: Environmental > Aquatic > Deep subsurface > Groundwater... | reverse complement strand
TTCTGGAACGCGCTCGTGATCAGCAGCAGAACCGTTGCATAGTAGGGTGCGTGCGCCTCGATCCCGACCCAGACCAGCAGGTAGATGAGGAGTGCGAGAGACAGCAGGAAGTGCCAGCCCTTGCGTAAAGTGTCCCAAAGATCAGGGATTTCTGATGCCGGCTGTCCCTTCAACCCGTTTCGGGCCGCGTAGTTGTCGGCCTGGAAAAGCAAAGCGAGGTAGAAGAGCAGTGCCGGCACGATGGCCGCCATCATCACCGTCGAGTAGGGAACGTTCAGAAACTCGGCCATGATGAACGCGACGGCGCCCATCACCGGTGGCATCAGCGCTCCGCCTGTCGAGGCACAGGCTTCCACCGCGCCGGCATAAGTGGCTGGATAGCCGACCCGCTTCATCGTCGGGATCGTGAGCTGACCGGTTGTGACGACGTTTGAAATGACGCTGCCACTGAGCGACCCGAAAAAGCCGCTCGACAGGATCGCGACCTTGGCCGGTCCACCGCGCGCCTTACCCATCAGGGCTGTCGCGAAGGTCATGAAGAATTCACCGCCACCGGTGATGACGAGTGCCGAGCCGAAGATCAGGAAGCCGATCAGCAAGCCGGCGACAACACGCATCGGCACGCCGATGATGCTCTCAGTGCCGAGAGCATGTTGTTGGACGAGCTGTGCGAAATCGCTCGAAGGCCCCCACAGGAAGCCCGGCATATTCTCCGAAAACAGCGGATAAAGAAAAAAGAAAAAACAGATACAGAACAGAACGAAGCCGCCGACGCGTCGCACGCCTTCGAGCGCCAGGAAGCAGAAGATCGCTGCCAGGATGGTGACATCGGAAACCGAGCCTTCGCCAAGGAAGGGCACGATGCTCGAGACGAAGTTGGCATCCATCGGCGCAACGATGTCCCAGCCTTCCTGGACGATGCGCTCGCCGTTCCAGGCGAGGTAGACTGTCAGGCTGAGGGTGGCGAGCGCCAATACCCAATCATACCAGGGGATACGGTGGCGGGCGGCGTAATGCGCCGGATAGATCAGGAAGACCGTGCCAAGGAATAGCCCGGCGAGCAGGTAGAAGTACGACGTATCGATGAGCTGCGCGGACGAGAAGAACTTCAAATCCGTGAGATCCGCCAGGAAGCTGAAAACGGGCTTGAATACCCATGTTTCCGAGAGGAACTGCAGGTTGAAGAGTTGATTGATGTTCAGCAGGATCCCGATCAGGCCGGCGACGATCGCGATCCATCGGGCAAGACCGACCAGGCGGTTGCCGCCCTCATCGGTCCGAACAACGACTGGCGTCTCCATGTCTGGAGGGCTGGCACCATTTTCCTTCGGGGAAGTTGTGTCGGTCATGGGACGCTCGTAGCAGATGTGACGGATCAAGGCCGCTTCGCTTTGCAGCCGGCTGCATATGGTTTTGACGCGACGCCCGCAGTCCCGCTCGCCACGGCGCCTGGTTCGGTCGCGTCGCACTCTCAACAGTGTATAGATATGGCGTATCCGCGGCGGATCACTCCGCCGCGGATCATGTCAGGTCGACTGATTGCGGGCTAGTTCAGCTTCTTGGCGCGGGCTTCTTCCCACCACTTCGGCCAAGCTTCCTTGACGTCGACTTTTTCGCCGGCTTCCTGCTTCTTGATGCGCATCGCATTGAAGGATTCGACGGCGTCGTCCCACGTCTCCTGGACCTTCTTCAGGCGTTCGAGACGCTTGTCGTGCCAAGCCTGGGCTTCGTCGTTCCAGTAGCCTTTCTCCTTGGCGTACTTGATGGCGCCTTCGTGCCATGGCGCGTCAGCCGGGGGCAGGATCGAACTTTTGACTTCCCAGTTCTTCGAGCTACCGGTCGTGTCCTTGAACTCATCGAAGGATTCGTCGATGGCTTTTACAAGGTTGTAGACTTCGTCAGCCGATGTGCTGGCGTAGGTCGTGATCATCGGATAGCGATAGGAGTAGAGCTGGCGTGGCTTCTCTTTCGAGATACCCGCGCCGACCGTCTCGGTGAACGGAGCAACGAAGCTCATTATCGCCAGCATGCGTTCCCAGCCTTCCTTGTTTTCCGGCGGGTATTCAGGCCAGTAGATGCCGCGTGGCGAGGCTTCGATCTGACGGACGTTGGCCGAGGTCGTCACCGTCACGAAGCAATCGAGCTGGTTCGCCAGGATGGCATCCTTCTGCGCATTGTAGCTGCCGAACAGCACTGTCTGCACGTCGGACGGCTTCAGGTTGCCGAAGGCCAGGATGGCTTCAACTTTGACGTTGACCGAAGGGTTTGCCTTCACCATGCCGATCCGCTTGCCCTTGAGGCTCGCGACGTCGGTGATGCCGACATCGTTGGCGCAGGCTAGGCCGTTCGAAGCAGGCCGGCCAAGAACGATCCGGAGATCCTGCGGACCCCACGATTGATCCGCGAAGTCGAACAGTCCTTCAGCCGCGAAGAAGACTTCATTCGCGAGATATCCATACTTCACCTTGCCCGTCGTCATCGGCAGCAGACGGCCGATCGAGGTGCCGGCCGGCACGATCCGTATGCGGGTCGGATATTTTTTCTGCAGCGCGTTGGCGATGCCCGACGCTTCGGCATAGCCGCTCGAGCCGAGGTCATAGGCGCTCCAGACCATGGAACGAGGCAGTTTGGACTCCTGCGCGACGGCGGCCGTGGCAAGGCCGGCGACAGCCAGTCCACCCACGAATGAGTTAAAGACGGTCCATCTCTTCATACGTAACCTCCATTAGGTATCAGGGGAGCCGACGTTTGCGTTACCGCTCGTCGGCACTGTGACAACTTTTTGGGACCGGCAGCCATTTTGGCGGGTCGCCGGACCGATCAGGACAGGCCCAGACTGTTGCCTGCTTACACGGGCGGACAGTAAGGTGTGCGGCCGAATTGCTCAAACGCCGCTGACCTCTCACTCTGCTTTATCGGCAACTTGATGAATTGTGTGCCGATTGCCTTAAAGTCCTCTGCCATCCCACAATTTTGGCTTGCTGGCCAGCTTCAATTACTGATCAAGCAGCCGCTCTTTCTTCGCGTGCGCTACAACCCGAGCACGGCCTTCGAAAGGATGTTGCGCTGAATCTCGTTCGAGCCGCCGTATATCGTCGCCGGCCGGGCCTTGTAGAACGGTGCCAGGACGTTGACGTCTACGTTGCCGATCCGGGCGTCGCCCTTGAACGCGCCAAGCGGCCCCGCCGTCTCGATGATCAGGTCGGCGGCCCGCTGGAACGTCTCCGTGGCCCAGACTTTCAGCATCGAGACATCGGCGCCGAGCGTTTCGCCGCGCGCGACGATATCCGCGTAATGCTGATAGCTCGCCCCGAGATGCTCGACGTCGAGTTGCAGGCGAACGTACTTGTCGCGGAACACGGGATCGTCGAGTTTGCCGCGCGCGCTCGCAACCGTCTCGAGCATTTCGAGCGCATACTCGGGCAATTTCGGGCTGCCGATGAAAATGCGCTCGAAGCCGAGCAGCGACTTCGCGACCGTCCAGCCCTTGTTGAGTTCACCGACCAGATTGTCCTTGGGCGTGCGCACGTCATCGAAGAACACTTCACAGAATTCGGCGTAGCCCGACATATCGGGAATCGGCCGCACGGTGATGCCCGGTTGATCCATGTCGATGAGCAGGAAGCTGATGCCTTCCTGTTTTTTGACGTTGGGGTCGGTGCGCACCAACGCGAAGATATGGGTCGCGTCGTGGGCCATCGTGGTCCAGATCTTCTGTCCGTTGATGACGAATTCATCACCGTCGAGAACCGCTTTGGTCTGCAGGCTCGCAAGGTCCGAGCCGGAGCCCGGTTCCGAATAGCCCTGGCACCAGATGTGTTCGCAACTGAGGATCGAGGGCAGGTAACGGCGGCGCTGCTCCTGCGTTCCCCACTGGATGAGCACCGGGCCGACCATCTGGATGCCGTGATCTTGGAAGCGGGGGATACCCCATCGTTCCACTTCTTCATGGAAAATCAACGCCTTGCGCGCGGAGAGCCCCATGCCGCCGTATTCGGCCGGCCAGTTGGGCGCAATCCAGCCCTTGCGCGACATGCGCAGGAACCAGCCACTGACCAGCTTGAATGGCGGACGGTGCGGCAGGAAGCGCAGCTCCTGCGGAAAGTGCGTTTCGAACTCCGTCCGGATCATTTGCCGGAAAGCATCGTCGCTGAGCGCGTTCCAGTCCTGCTTCTGGGCAACGCCATAGGTCGTTTCGGAATTCGTCATGCTGCCGCCTCCGTGCGCCGTTGCTTCAACTCGCCGTATCGCTTCAGGTGTTCGGCCGCATTGCCAAGGTAGGGCGCGATGGCGATGGCGCGATTGACGTAGAGTGCGAGATCATATTCGTCGGTAAATCCGATGGCACCGTGCAACTGCACCGCATCGTTGGCGAGCGCGAGCGCCGTCTGGCCGATCCGCGCCTTCGCGCTCGATGCCGCCCGCGCCCGTCCCGCGGCCGGCACGTTCGGCGCCATCACCGTGTTGAGCGATGCCGTCAGCGCGTGGCGAGCCACTTCCTTATTCATCCAAAGGTCCACGGCACGGTGTTGGAGAACCTGGAATTTGCCAATCATCTGCCCGAATTGCGTGCGCGTCTTCAGATACTCCAGCGTTAACTCCAGGCACCGCTCCATGTTCCCGAGGAGTTCGGCGCAATTGCCGATCGTGCCGTAGTCGATGGCTTCGTTGATCATGGCCTCGACGCCAGCGCCGTTGGCGATGCACGCCGTCCCGGCCGCGTTGACGCCGGAGAACCGCATCCAGCCCTGACTGTTGCCATCGGCGGTGGTCTCGCGATCAATCGTCAGTCCTTTGGTGCCGGCATCGATCCAGAAGAGGGCGAGTTCGCCGTTCGCGTTGGCCGTCACGAGGAAGGCGTCGGCATCCGGCACCGGCACGAAACGGCACTCACCGTCGATGGCGAAGCCGTCACCCTCGCTTGCAGCGGTGACCTGCGCTGCTCCGACCTCGAGGCTGCCGGCCACGTCCTGCCATGCGAGACAGGCGATCGCCTCGCCGCCAATAACGCGCGCCAGCCGGGCATCGCGGCCCTCGGAGGGGGGACACGAAGACAGCAGCTTCGGCGCCACGATGCCGGCTGCAACGAATGGCTCGGGCGCGGCCGAGCGGCCGAGAACGGTCGCCACCGCGGCCGCGGCGTCGAGATCAAGGCCGAGCCCGCCAGCCTCTTCCGGCACCAGGATGCTGAGCCAGCCCTGTTCCGCCATGGCCTGCCAGTGGCCACGATCGAAGCCGGGGGCCGTGCCGCGCCAGCCACGCACCCTTGCCGCATCGAACGGAGCATGTCCGCGCGCAGCTTCTTCGAGCATCCTGAGCGTGTCGGGATCGGTCATCGGTGATTATTGCCTCATTGCCAGTCTCGATGTTGGGCGCACCATGGCAAAGGCGGTCAACGTCTTCAACGCGACACGCAATCCATTGCCATCGCATCCACGATATGCGGGCGATTGGCGGATGGCGCTGCCGGCACCTCTCCGATAGGTTTGCTTTCGTTGCAACCTAATCGAGGCGTGACACATGAAAGCCGGCATTTTCAACGTCGAGGCTCAAGAGCGGGTCGTGTTCGGCAAGCCCGCGGCCAACGCCGTCGTCGAGGAAGCAGACCACTATGGAGCGGTGCGCGTTTTCGTAACGTCGACCAGATCACTGGCAACAGCCACGGACGGTCCCCTGCAGCGCATCGAAAAGGCGCTTGGCGATCGTCATGTCGGCACCTTCTCGGCGATCTCGTCACACAGCCCGCGCGAGGACGTCGTGGCGGCCGCCAATGCGGCCCGGGATGCCGGTGCCGACCTGATCGTTGCTGTCGGCGGCGGATCCGTGATCGATGCGACCAAAGCGGTCCAGCTCTGCCTGTGGATGAATGTGCACAGTGCCGATGAGATGAACGCCCATTCGAGCGGCTACGAGCGTTCGGCGCGCTCGCCCCTCACCCTGCCCGCTGACCCCATCCGCATGATCTCGGTATCGACGACCCTGTCAGCTTCCGAGTTCACCGCACGCGCGGGCATCACCAATACCGCCACGCGCACCAAGATGTCGTTCAATCACCGCATGATGGTGCCGCGTTCGATCATTCTAGATCCCGCGGCAACGCTCGGGACGCCGGAGTGGCTCTTGTTCGGCACCGGCATTCGCGCGGTCGATCATGCCGTTGAAACCTATTGCGCGCCGCCGGCCCATCCCGCCAGCGAGACGCTATCGCTGCGTGGCCTCGAGTTGCTTTCGTCCGCCCTGCCGCGGATCAAGTCGGATCCGTCCGACATCGATGCGCGCATGGCGGCCCAGTTTGGCATGTGGCATGCGATCTGGCCGATTTCATCGGGCGTCCATACCGGTGCCAGCCACGGCATCGGATATGCGCTCGGCGCCGGCTTCGGCGTCCCGCACGGTCATACCTCGTGCGTCATGCTGCCGGCGGTCATGCAATGGAACGCGGAAGTCAACAGCGAGCGCCAACAGGCGCTGGCAGCAGCGATGCGCCGGCCCGACCGACCCGCCTTCCAGAGCGTGCGCGAACTCGTGGCCGGCCTTGGGATGCCGTGCACGCTACGCGACGTCGGCGTCAAGCGGGACGACCTCGACGAGTTGAGCCGGCGCGCGCTCGACTACCAGCCGGTCGCCCTCAACCCGCGCCCGATCCGCTCCGAGGCCGACGTCCGCGAGATCCTGGAGATCGCATTCTGAGGCCGGCTGCGCTGATCATCGCCGGTTCGCCAGCAGCCGCTCCGTCATCTTGCCGGCCGCGCCGAGGTAATTCACCGGGTCGACGAGCGCCTCGAGCTGCGCTCGCGACAGGACGGCGGAAATGCGGCTATCGGCGGCGAGAACTTCAATGAAACTCTTGCCTTCTCCGAGCGCCTCGCGGCAGCATTCATAGACGACATCGTGCGCGGTCTGGCGGCCTAGTCGCGGCGCTAAGCCCATCATCACCGCTTCCGCGACGATCAGGCCGCCCGACGCATCGAGCGTCCGCCGCATCGCCTCCGGCTGCACCTCCAGTCCTTCGAGGGCTTCGATCGCGGCCCGCAATGCGCCGCTCGTCACAATGAACGCCGTTGGCAGCACCTGCCACTCGACGTGCCATTGGCCGGTCGCCCGCTCGTGATCCTGGACCATCGCATCGAGCATGGCCGAATGCTGCTCACGTACGATTTTTGCGGCCGCCAGCATCAGCTCCGAGGCAATCGGGTTGCGCTTCTGCGGCATGGTTGACGACGCCCCGCGCCCGGGCACGAACGGTTCCAGAACTTCCGCCGTCTCCGTCTGCATCATCAGCATGATGTCGTAGCCGATCTTGCCGAGTGACGCGCTGACGAGGCTGAGCAGGCCGGTGACTTCCGCGAAATTATCCCGGATCGTATGCTAGGTCGTGTCGGGCACGCCGAGCGAAAGTTCTCCGGCAAGCGCTGCCTGCGTCGCAAGTCCCATCTCTTCGCCAAGCGAGGCAAGCGTGCCCGACGCGCCCGAGAAAGACACGACCTCGAGACGGTGACGCAGTTCTGCCAACCGTTGGCGATGGCGGTCTATGGCAGAAAGCCAGGTGCCGGCCTTATAGCCGAACGTGATCGGCAAGGCGTGCTGGAGGTGCGTGCGTCCCGGCATCACCGTCGCCACATGCTCGCGCGCCAGTTTGGCAAGTGCCTCTGCGACCGCGTCGAGGTCACGCGAAACGATGTCCAGCGCGGCACGCATCTGCAACACGTCGGCGGTATCCATGATGTCCTGCGTGGTCGCGCCCCAGTGGCACCACTGGCCGAGGCCGCCGTCCGTCCATTCGACCAGCTGTTCGACGAGGGGCAGGATCGGGTAGCCGACGATCTCCGTGCGCGCGCCAAGGCGATCCCAGTCGACCCGCTCGACCTTGGCGGCCCGCGTGATAGCAGACGCGGCCTCGCCCGGTATCAGGCCGATTTGCGCCTGCGCCCGGGCGAGAGCGGCTTCGACGTCGAGGTAGAGTTGGATCATATGTTCGTCGGAGAACAGCCGGCGGACGTCGTCCGCGCCGAACATCTCGCGGAAAATTTTGGAACCGATGACGATTGCGGGCACGTTTTACCTCTGCTGGCGAGACCCGTGGCGATGCGCGCGCATCGTCGGATTGCTGTTACGTTTCAGTCGAAGCGAACCGCTTACATCGCAAGGAAGCCGCCGTCGACCGGCAACTCGACGCCGGTGATGTAGGACGCCTCGTCACTCGCGAGAAACAGATTGGCGTTGGCGACTTCCTCGATTTCACCCGTCCGCCGCATCGGTACGGCGGCAAGCATCTTGTCGCGAATGGCCGGATCGGCCGTCAGGATCGACGTGCGCATCGCCGGCATGAGTCCTGGGTGCACGGAATTGACCCGGATGCCGTCCCGCGCGAACTGCACCGCGGCGGACTTCGTCATGGTCCGGATTGCGCCCTTCGACGCATTGTAGCCCATGTGGACGAACGACTGCCCGACGACCCCGGAAATCGACGAGATGTTGACGATCGAGCCGCCGCCGGCCCGCTGCATGTGCGGGATGATCTCGCGCAACCCGAGGAACGTGCCTGTCGCATTGACGTTCATCTGCGCGTCCCAGACGTCGCGACTGAGAAGATTGGGGTTTGATCCGCTGATGCCGGCATTGTTGATCAGGATATGGATTGCCCCGAAGGCGTTGAGCGCTGCCTTGGCCACGGCCTGCCAATCGGCTTCTTCGGAAATGTCGTGCTTGTGGAAAAGTGCCGTGCCACCGGCTTCGGTGATGCCGCGGCATTGGGCTTCTCCTTCGGCGTCGAGCATGTCGGTGAGCACGACCTTCGCGCCTTCGCGGGCGAACAGGCGCGCCGTGGCAGCGCCCATCCCCGAGGCCGCCCCGGTGACGATGGCAACTTTACCTTCCAACCGCATGATTTCCTCCTCGCACCCGGGCATCCCTTGGGTGCCGGTTGACTACGATATATGCCGCGCCGCCTCCGGGCGCCGTTCGAGTTCGGCGCGCTGCCTGGCGATGAATTTCGCAAGCCGTTCGGGCGGGAAGCCGATGCAATGCAGCCCGACGGCGGCATTCGCGACCTCGCGATAATCTGCGATCAGGCCGTCCTTCATCCGGCAGATGGCGACGCCTTCGAAGATCGCACGGCCATGCGATGTGGCTTCGCCCGCGGGCAAGTAGCTGAAGACGTAGCGCGCATACCCGATGCCGTCCTGTTCGATGGCATCGTGGATATCCCACCGGAAGTCGGAAGCGTCGCGCAGGAAGTGGTTGGCGATCATGTCGGCGATGTTCGCCCGTCCTTCGAAATCACCATAAAACACGTCGTGATAGACGCCGTCGGGCGTGAAGCATGCGCCAACCCCTTGCGCATCGGCATTCTCGACGGCGCTGACCATCTGCTTGATACGTCTCTCGAAGCTCATGTCCGGGGCTCCTCAAATCCGTCGGCTGCGGCGAGTTTGGTTGTGTCGCGACGCGCCGGCAAGCTATTTTGGCGGAAATTTCATCAAGGAAGGACTGACGATCATGGCGTATCAAGCATTTGATCTGACGGGCAAGGTCGTGCTGGTGACCGGCGGCAACGGTGGCATCGGCCTCGGCATGGCGGAGGCGGTCGCGAAGGCTGGCGCGAACGTTGCGATCTGGGGCACGAACGCAGAAAAGAATGCCGCTGCCAGGGAGCGCATTTCAGCGCACGGTGGCGAGGTGGAAGCCTACGTCTGCGATGTATCCGATCGCGCGGCCGTCGATCGTACCATGGCTGATACGATCGGGCACTTCGGCCGGCTCGATGGCTGCATCGCCAATGCCGGTGTCACCGGGCGCGGGGCCAAGTCGTTCCTCGACATCACGCCGGAGGAATGGCGCCGCGTTCTCTCGGTCAACCTCGATGGCACGTTCAACACCTACCAGGCCGCATTGCGTCATATGGTGTCGCGCGCTGAAGCCGGCGATCCAGGCGGCCGCCTGGCGGCCGTTTCGAGCCTTGCCTCGGTATCCGGGCCCGCGCGCAACGAGCACTACGCCGCCAGCAAGGGCGGCCTCAACGCCATGACGTTCGCGCTCGCGGTCGAGTTCGCCCGCTACGGCATTACCGCCAACGCCATCCTGCCGGGCTGGATCGAGACCGACATGACCGAGAACCTCATGGCCAACGAGAAATTCGCAGCCGCCGCCGGCAAGCGCATTCCAATGCGCCGCTGGGGTCGTCCCGAGGACTTCGGTGGCCTCGCCGTTTACCTGATGAGCGACGCCTCGGCCTACCACACCGGCCAGTTGTTGCAGATCGACGGCGGTTATTTCCGTTTTTAGATCAATTCCGCTTTAGGCGGAATCGATCTGCTCATTTCGCTCACGGGCCGTACCGGCCTCCGGCCTGGCCCTCCACGCGGGCGGCGCACGCGCCGGGC
>Ga0180009_10008248_pt1 | contig 10383 bp, 12 predicted proteins | sample OS_PC_MetaG_FD_123537 | JGI IMG/M metagenome (GOLD analysis project Ga0180009, IMG submission 123537) | Groundwater microbial communities from the Aspo Hard Rock Laboratory (HRL) deep subsurface site, Sweden - OS_PC_MetaG | ecosystem: Environmental > Aquatic > Deep subsurface > Groundwater... | reverse complement strand
TGCTGCTAAAGCTGAGGAGGCCAAGAAGGCGGCGGAAGAGGCGGGACTCAGGGCCGAGGAAGCTGCCAGAGAGGCCAGGGAGGCGGTTGAGGCAGCCATGAGGGTGGTTGGAGAGGAAGCTGCCGCTAAGGTTGAGGAGGCCAAGAAAGCGGCTGAAGAGGCAGGCGCCACAGCTGAGAAGGCGGCTGCCAGGGCTGAGAGAGTTGCCAAAGTGGCCGAAAAAGCTGCTGAGGAGGCTGCCGCCAAGGCTGAAGCAGCCATTCCCGCGGCTTTAGTGAAGCAAGTCCTCGCTTCCTGGGAGTTTAAGGCCTTCATATTGGTTATATTACTTACGTCCATCATGAGCGCGGTGTCTATCAGCTTAGGTTTGAGCCTTATTGGCCGATGAGAAGTTAGGTACGTCACCACAATTGAATAATGCCTAAAGGAGGTGAAACCCAATGGCGCAAAAGCCAGGACAGCCGTGGAAGCCGGGCCAGCCACCGGCTAAACCGGGCAGCTGCCCGTCCAAGCCAGGGCCAGCAAAGCCCGGGACGCCACCCAAGAAATAGGGGTGGGAAAGCGTTCTGTACTCAATTGTTAAAAGGAGCGGGAGGGTTGTTCGGGGAGGAATAGCCCTCCTGCTTCCATCTGATGGAGGATAACATGGCTAAGGATGACAAAACCACAAAAAACGCGACAGACCCCATTTCAACCGAGGGCAAAACGGTTGGAGAGGTCAAGCCAAAGAAGATAATGACCGAGCCGCTGCCTCAAATCTTAGATGAGATTGAGGATAGCATCAGATTAGCCAATGAGGCTACCAGAGATGCCAGGAGAGCGGCTGAGGAGGCCCGCCAGGCTGGTGAAAAGGCGGCCAATGAAGCTGCCAGAGTTGCGGCTGAAGCAATTTCCAATGTCGAAAAAACAGCCAAGGAAGCGTTAGAACTAGCCAGGCTATTGAAATCGACAATCATCGAAGCTGCCGCCAGCGTGGAGAGAAAACTCACAGGGAAAGTATAGTCCAAAAGGGCATTTACAATAAAAGTCAATTAGGTCAGTTAGCTGGCGGTGAGGATCGTCAGTCCGATACAGGAAGGAGATAACAAAATGAACAGTGCACATGGAAAAGAGACAAAGGGATATCAAGACCCGGAGAAAACGGAAGCAAGACAGCCAAAGATAATGACCAAACCTCTGCCCGAGATACTGGATGAACTTGAGAACTATATTATGCGGGTAGAGGAAGCAGTAAAGATGGCTCAGACTGCCGCTAAGGAATCGAAGGAAGCGGCGGCACAAGCAAGGGTAAGCGGCGAGAAGGCAGCCGAAGCGGCCAAAAAAGCTGCGGAGGCAGCCGTAGCCAAGGTCAAGGAAGAAGCGGCTAAAGCTGTTGATACCTTGGGCATGAGGGTTTCTGCTATTGAATCAGAGATAAACGCACTTAAAGAGAAGGTAAGCCAGGAAGCTCTTGCTGTAGACAGGGCATTTCTCGCCCTGAAAGACAAACATATAGAAGAATCTCCTTTCCTCGAGAGGTAGACAGAAAGAGTTATTGCTTCATCTCGTCAGAGCCCTGTCAGGAAAAGATGTGGTTATCTGGAGACCTTGTCTGAGGTGGCGTGGGTGGGTCGCTTCATTTGGAATAACCGGGTACTGCTTGTATAAAAGGATAGCAGATGAAGAAAGGCCAATGAGAGGATAACTAGGATATCAAACAATGTTTACAAAGGGGTTAGAATGGTTAATCTAATAGTCCGCTGTTTATATTATTGACTAGTCGAACTGCATCATTGATGCATTACCACTGAAATAGGAGGTGGAGAGATGAAAGGCAAAATAGTTACCCGGTTTATCGGCATGATTACAGTGGCATTGATATTATTGGCTCTGGCCGTACCTGTATTGGCTCAAACCGAGCGTAATATTACGCTTGAGCCGGATAGCGGAAGAATTGGTGACAGGATTACGATAACCGGCACCGGCTTTAACAAGAGTACCGAAACAGTTAACAAATATGCCGCTATCTTTTTCTCCAGCCAGGAAGCCACCACGCTGGATGATATTGACAGTGATGTAACCACCTATGAACGAGTTAAGGAAGGCGTGTGGCTCAATGAAGATGGGGATTTCAGAGTAACATTCACCGTGCCCGATGAACTTGACGATGGCAAGGTTGATGTAGATGTAACCGGAGGTATTTACTACGTCTATGTCTGTCATTACCAGAGCATCAGTCAGACTATAATTGCACCTCGCATTAGTGCCGTGGCGTCTTTGACGGTAACGAAGGGCGAAATTGCGTTATCACCTAAAAAGGGAACCGTTGGCGCTCTTATAGAGGTTACGGGAACTGACTTTGCTAAACGGGCTGACCTTACCTTTAAATACGACACGTATGTTGTCCCCGTCGAGTCAGGGAACAAAAAAACAAGCAGCCTGGGAGGTTTTATCAGCACTATTCAGGTACCTGAAAGCACCGCTGGTCCTCATACCGTAACGGCGATAACAGGTGGCACCCAGGTTAGCACCACATTTAGTGTCAAGCCTGAAATTGTAATTAGTCCAACTTCAGGCGAAGCAGGCACGAGAGCAACAATTGAAGGTACCGGCTTTGGCAGCAGGACCGCCGTTGAAATATGGTTCCATAACACCCAGGTGGCGATAGCCACAACGAATGCGGCAGGTAGTTTTAGTGTATCGTTTAAAGTGCCCAGCCTTAATGCTGGACTGTATGACGTAGACGCAGAAGGGGAAAATAATGTGGCCAAAGCCAAGTTCACCGTTGTGGTACCGCCTGCGCAACCAGCACCGGCACCGGCACCTGCTCCTGCTCCTTCTGCACCTCAGGCGATCATCAGCATCAGCGCCAAAGAAGGTTACGTTGGTCAGGGCTTGGTGTGCAGCGGAACCGGATTTAAAGCAGGTGGTTTAATCGCTATAGAGTATGATGACCAGACGGTTGCCACGACAAATGCGGACAGCAACGGCCTTTTCGCAGCCAGCTTTGTCATTCCGGTCAGCAAATATGGGCAGCATACCATCAAGGCTGTTGATGGGACCAATGCTGTGGAGGTGAAATTTACCGTCGAATCAACGCCACCACCAATACCAACATTACTTTCTCCGCAACTGGGGGAGAAACTGCAAGCTCCAATTACTTTTTACTGGACGGATGTTACTGATAAAAGTATGCCGGTGACCTATGAGCTTCAAATCGCCACCAGCAAGGGATTCTCAAGAGATTCAATTATCATTGAGAAAGAAAAGTTGACAAAAACGGAATATACTATAACCATGGAAGACCAGCAGAGGTTGGTCAGGGGAAAGGCATCTTATTACTGGAGGGTCAGGGCCATAGATGCCGCGTCTAACGAAGGGAATTGGTCAAGCCAAGGGCTGTTCTATGTACCGGCTGCTTTTCCCGCCTGGGCTATATATACGTTGATTGTCCTTGGTATCATTCTTCTCTTCGTTTTCGGCTACTTTTTGTGGAGAACAAATTTGTTTAGAAGAAGAGTCGCGATTGATTAATCATTGTAATCGTAGATTAGCACAAATATTGTCAAATGGAAGGAGGAAGGACCATGTTCGGCAAAGGGAAAATCAATATCTCAATTCAAAGAACCAACTATGCTCCTGGAGATACAATCTCCGGCAATGTTGCCCTGACGTTAAAGAAGCCGGTGAAAGCGAGGGAGGTGAGCATATCCTTAATCGGGGAGCAAAAGAACACGCGGGTTGGAGGTATGACAGGCAGCCAGGGGATGTCAACAACCACGAAGCGCATTCGCATTTATGACTTCAAGCATCAGTTGGATAGCGAAAAGGAATATAGCCAGGGGCGAGAATATCACTTTGAGATAAAAATACCGGCGGATATTCTGAGTGCGAAACCACAGATGCCAGAACTAGGAGGCAAGCTGGGGCAGGGGCTAAAGGTTGCCCAGGCAGCAGCGGTGATGACAGGTGCAATTCCGTTTCAACAAACTAAGTGGTATCTGTCGGCTAAACTCGATATTCCCGGGGGATTAGACATTAAGAAAAAGGCTGACGTAACAATTGGATAATCCGACTTTCTGTATGGTCGTAGTAGTCGTAGTACAGGAAGTTAATAAGAGATGCCTTTTTAGGTGGCGTTTCTATGCTAATATAATTAAGGGGGTGTTTTATGATACCAGTTTACATCATTATCGGTGTTGTAGTAGTTCTTCTTTTCACATTCATTATGACGTTTAACGGTTTGGTCAGGCGGCGTAACCAGGTAAAGAACGCCTGGGCACAGATTGATGTCCAGCTAAAACGGCGCTTTGACCTCATTCCCAACCTGATGGAAACCGTCAAGGGGTACATGAAACACGAGCGAGCAACTCTGGAAGCTGTGACTAATGCCCGCAACCTTGCCCAGCAGGCAACTTCAGCTGGGGTTGGTGAACGAGCCAAGGCCGAGGGTGAGTTGAGTTCCGCTTTGTCTCGGCTCCTCGCCGTGGTGGAAAACTACCCTGACCTGAAAGCCAATCAGAACTTCCTGGCACTTCAGGAAGAACTCACCTCAACCGAGAACAAGATAAGTTTTTCAAGGCAGTACTATAACGATTCAGTGCTGAGCTATAACAATCAGACGCAGATGTTCCCGTCTAATATGATAGCTAGTATGACCGGTTTTAAGGCCAGTGAGTTCTTTGAGGTTACGGTAGCCACTGAGAGAGAGGCACCAAAGGTCAGCTTTAACTAATCAGGGAGCGCTTGAGCTATGTGGGAACAGATCAGGTCCAATCAAATAAGGTCAGTGGTACTGGTAATTAGCATGGGAGCTTTACTGGTAGTGCTTGGCTATTTCCTGGGTTTATACTTCTTTGGTAGTGCTATCGGAGGATTGATCATAGCTATAGCTATATGGTTAATCATGAGTCTTGTGGGCTACTTCCAGGGGGACAGCTTGCTTCTTACCATGTCCAAGGCAAAGAAAATCAGACGCGATGACCATCCCCGCCTGTACAATATAGTTGAGGAGATGAAGATTGCTTCTGGTCTGGAGAATATGCCCGATATATATATTATTGATGATCAAGCTCTCAACGCCTTCGCCACTGGCAGAAATCCCAAACGGGCATCTGTTGCCATAACATCAGGACTGCTGGAGAAGCTTAACCGTGATAAACTTCAGGGTGTCATTGCCCATGAGATATCTCATGTCAAGAACCGAGACGTACTCCTCATGGCAATGTGCAGTGTCCTGCTGGGCACCATCGTTATCCTGGCCTGGTACGGCTCCCGTTTCATGATTTTTGGCAGTATGGGTGGTTCCAGAAGAAGGTCTTCCTCCGGGGGTGGTGGTATAGCTCAAATAGTAGTCCTGGTAGCGGCAATTGCATTCATGATACTGGCACCGATTATGGCACGATTCGTTTATCTGGCTATTTCCCGAAAGAGGGAATACCTAGCTGATGCATCAGCAGCCTTGTACACCCGTTATCCTGAAGGGCTAGCCTCAGCACTGGGAAAGCTTGGTGCATCGACCGGGCAGCTACAATCGGCTAATCAGGCGACGGCGCCCATGTATATCGTTAATCCCTTCCGTAAGAAAGGCCTGAAAGCCAGTGACCTGTCCAGCACTCATCCGCCTATCTCGGAGAGGATACGCATTCTCCGCACCATGTCCGGCGCCTCTTTTGGGGATTATGACCAGGCTTACCGTCAGGTTCACCAGAGTGGTAAAGGGATTATTCCAGTTGCTGCCGTCGGAGCTGCTCCCGTAGAAAAGGTGATACCCCAAGACAAAGTAGAGGAACCCGATTAGATTCAAATGAGGCGCTAAAATGATAAAGTGGTTTATTACTTTCGTAATTGCTTTGATAGTTTTGGCTGGTTGTGGTTCTCCCCAAAGTCAACCGTCACCCCCACCACCACCCACAACACCAGTAACACCAGGGTACATCCGGGGTTATGACCATAACCTTGGTCTTGGCTTTGATTATCCTGAGGATTGGGAAATGCAGGTTTCGCAATTTGAATCCCCTTACGAAAAAGTTGAGGTGTTTACCAAAGCAGGAGAGGAAACGCGAATTGTAATTTCTGTCCAATCAACTAATTTTAAAAGCTTGGCAGAAGTCAAAGGATTTGGATATATAGACCAACAGAGTATCTTGAAAGAGGGCTTCGTTAAAATAAATGATAGACAGGCATACGAAGTAGTTTTCAAGCAGTATCCCGATAAAAAAGCTAAGTGGGTTACATTTCTGGCCAATGACAGGGAATATAGAATAGAGTGTTATACTACAGAAGATTTTTACCCTGCGCTTGAAGAAATCTTTGACTACGTAATAGCCTCATTTGTAATCGAGTAAAACGGCAGAAAGACAAAAAGGAGGTGAAGAAACGATGGTAACAGGATGGGTAATCTTATGGGGCATTGTTTGGTTGGCCTGCATCATATGGGTAGCCGCCGATGCACGCAAGCTAGGGATTAGTCCCATATTTTGGCCGCTTGCCACCTTACTTAGTGGGCCATTGGGGCTAGTGGCCTATGGCATAGTTCGCGAGTTAGCTAAGCAGAAAAGCGATTGACCTCATTCTATTAAACGAAAAGACCATCAGTTAAAAGAGACCGACTCTTGTGATATTACAAATGTCCGTAATGTCACATTCTGAGTAAATGTGACATTATGCAAAATTGTTACTTATAGGGACCATTGAACAAACATCGGGATGTTTGTCAACTGATGCGTACAAATACTTGATACCGTTTACCTTTTCTATTTTTGGGTTAAAGCAATTAAAAATTCAATGAAAGTCTTTGAACCATAAATCACTTTTTATTGAGCACGTACATGATATTCTCATCGAACCAATTCACATTTGTCTCATCTTTAAACTTACTCTTGATATTGGAGGTAAATCCGCTAATTGATTCTTCAAGTTCCTCAGGTGAATACAAAAAGAAGGTCGAATAATGGTGAGCCTTGACTTGTTCAATAAGTTGCCCCAAGTTTGATTTTCTTCCGTATTTGTAGTATTCGATTGATTTCAATTGTAAATCTGGTACTGTTTCTACGGTTTTGACAAATTGATTTAATGTATAGAGCCGAGTCTCCTTTTGGTTAAACATCGGGAAATACCGACCCCAGATGCTTTTCATATTCTGGTCAGGGGTCCTAGTGTAAACAAATATACGACCTCCAACCTTTAAAATCCGGGCAATCTCAAGGAGGAATTCGCGCAGTTTGAAGTGGTGTACGGCATTAAAGGTAAAAATGCAATCAAGCGAGCTGTCTGGAGATGGAATCTTTTCTGCCTCAGCAATAACCGTAGTAAAGTTGCTAATGTTGTGGCTTGTAAGGTTAGTCACCAAACTATTCAACATGTCGGAGTTTGTATCAGCGCAGGTAAGCCTCAGCTTCGACTCCAAGTATTTGAATAGAAGCAGATCATACCTGCCAGCACCACACCCTATGTCCATGGCTTCAATCATCTTTAGTTTACGAATCCTTTTGACAATAAACCTTATAGGCTCTAAATCGGTTGTTCTAAGGTGATGATATTTATGGGCTATTTTAGAAAAATGTTGGTGTATTGTTAAACGTTTTTCAGAAATTGAGTTCATTATTGCTTTCTCCCCAATTCACAATATTATTAACTGGACTATTGTGATTAAGCTTATCACTAATCGCTTCCCCATAACATCACTGGAGTATTCTTAGTGGTATCCGTATCTGCATTTTGAAGAACTGTTCCGGGAATATAAGAAGTTCTATTATTAATCAACATATACTTTCCACTGAACGAACATAGGGATGTTTGTCCACTCATGCGTACAAATATTTAATACCATTCGCATTTTCAGTTTGAATATTTATATTAATTACAAAAAACCGTAATGTTTGCTATCCCATCCGTATGTATTTGCCTACAGATAGTCACCAACTTTCATACCTTCGTATAATTCTGAAAAGAAGTATTTTAACGTTTTAACAAAAGATTTACTATAATCATATGTAATAGAAAGTCGTTTAATTGACCTCCCTGAACTTATTTCTATATTGGTCTCATTCATGAGCTTATAATGTTTGGCTACATCAATATCATGGGGTTTTGTCAGTATTCCATTTGAATGAACTATATTGTTTCGTAAAGTACGCCCATCTTGAATTTGAGGCCAAGAAGTAAAGTCCTGAATATTTGTTCCTGTTAATTTGTTAATATATTTTGAGGCAGATTTTAAGTAATCACTACCTCCAAGTTCGGAAACATCAAATAGTTGTTGTTGCTTCTTACCAATTCTCCTTGCTACAGAATAGATTTCCGATTCTAAGAGAGTATATACAGAAACGTGAAAGGAATTAAGTAAAATAAGAGGAAAGGTTTCTTTATAATTCCAGTATTCGGAAGCGCTGAATTCATAAAACTCGTCCCTTTCGCGTTCATCTTCTATTCGGTTGGCTAGAGATTCAGTTTTTGCTTCATAGTCGGTAACCATAAATCCGAGTTGTTTATTCAATGTGTCAAGATAATCACGAAGCTCATTTATTTTAATATCCGTGCCGATGCTTAACCAATCGATCCTTGTTTCTAATCGTTTCATATCAATCCTATCCTCCGGAAGAAATTGTAAACCAAGGAGTCAATTGCGTCAATTGAACGCTGGATAAATAAAGACTATAAGTAAAACAAGTGTTAAAATAGTGCGTAGATATGGATAAGAGTAAACACGAAAAGGATAAAAGCAGGTATTATCCGCCTGAAATAATGCCGTTTGCATTATGCTCGGCCTGCTTGGATGTTGTACTAGAACAATCGGAAAAGGCCAGGGAAATTTATGAAGAGGTTGTAGACAACTTAAGTTTGCCTGGGTGTCAGGAAACGATGGATCAGGTAGGAGAATGGAAACCGGATAGCGCAAATTTTCTTAAGGAATTGGTGAAAATATCAGGATATGATGTAAATAAGCCACCGAGTAGGGAAGCTTTCGGGATACCTTATGTAAGAGGGTTGATGAAGGGTGGACTAAGTTTATTTAAAGGATATGCTCATAAATTGACTCCGAAGATATTAAGGGGTAAAAGAAGAAAAAGAGATTTGATTTTATTAATTTATAAAATTGATGAATTTATTAAGGTGGGATTTAATAGTGAAAAAGATCAATTAACCGGAAAATATAAAATAACAATCGCAAGCTCTCGAAGATAGTGGTTATCTCTCTCATCTTTCGTATAGGCTTTTCCGCAGGGCAAAGTCTCTTGATAGGTTGATTCTTTACATCCTGTTTGCAATGGGTATATTCTCGGCACTTCTTATGAATGATACAGTGGCTATTATCGGCACTCCCGTTGTCTTGTCGCTGGCGCGGAAGGCCAATACCCAACCCAAGATATTACTGCTTTCTCTTGCTTTTGCAGTAACGATAGGCAGCGTCATGAGCCCGATAGGCAACCCTCAAAATCTGCTGATAGCTATCCACGGAAATGTGACCAACCCATTTGTCACCTTCCTTAGGTATCTTCTATTACCTACCTTGTTGAACCTTTCCCTGGCTTATCTGTTGCTACGTTTGTTCTATAGAAAGCAGTTTCACAGCAAGCCATTGACTCACACTCGGGAGGCTATCAAAGACCCTAAACTGGCAATCCTTTCTAAGATCTCCTTGATTCTGCTAGTCACTCTGGTACTGGCTAAGATCGCAACGGTGCTAGTAGGTTTAGATATTGATTTCAGGTTAACCTATATCGCCCTTATTGCTGCGCTGCCTATCATAGTCTTTATTCCGAAGAGACCAGGCATACTCAAGAGAATGGACTGGTATACTCTAGTTTTCTTTGCCTCAATGTTTGTCCTTATGCAAAGTGTTTGGGACTCCGGAGTTTTCCAGTCGGCGATAGATGCTGCACATTTGAATCTTGCTTCAACAGGAGTTATTTTTACGGTAAGCGTTCTTCTCAGTCAGCTCCTTTCGAATGCGCCACTCGTAGCGCTGTATTTACCTGTGCTGGTGCAGATAGGAGCCTCGACGAAAGGAATGATGGCACTTGCAGCCGGAAGCACCATAGCTGGCAACCTTACTATCCTTGGTGCCGCCAGTAATGTGATAATCATACAGAATGCGGAAAGGAGAAGCGGTGCCACTCTGACCTTTTGGGAGTTTGTCCGAATCGGCGTACCGCTGGCCTGCCCCCCAAAAAGGAGTCCAGTATTGATGTTAGACTGGGACTTAAAATAAAGGGGGTAAATCATGGTCAAGAAATCGCATTCTCCGGAGCAAATCATCAACAAGCTGCGCGAAGCTGAGATCCTGCTGAATCAGGGAGCTAGCGTCGGCGAAGCCTGCCGGAAGATCGGTGTCACCGAGCAGACCTACTACCGGTGGCGCAAAGAGTACGGCGGTATGCGTATTGAGCAGGCAAAACGGCT